>Ga0180431_10006408_pt1 | contig 13975 bp, 13 predicted proteins | sample SS_ome_11_FD_132459 | JGI IMG/M metagenome (GOLD analysis project Ga0180431, IMG submission 132459) | Hypersaline lake sediment archaeal communities from the Salton Sea, California, USA - SS_1_MS_1 metaG | ecosystem: Environmental > Aquatic > Non-marine Saline and Alkaline > Hypersaline >... | reverse complement strand
CAGCAGAACATGGTGCGCTCGACCATCGAGACCTTCGACACCGCGGTGCGCGACGGCGACCTGGCCACTCTGCGCGACATCACCTGCGGACAGACCCGGGCCGACTACGCGAAATTCGACGACACCTCATGGGCCGAGGCCTCCACCCGGATTCTGGCGGCCAATCAATATCCGGTTATCGCCAGCATCGATGAGGTGGTGATCAACGGCGACCGCGCCGAGGTGAACGTCACCTCCTATATGGCGTTCGACCCGGCCACCACATCGACCCGCAGCTTCGATCTGCAGTTCCGGGATGACCAGTGGAAGATCTGCCAGGACAACTGAGGTCGCGCTACGAACCCGACACACTCCGGCCGGCGCTGCTCAGGTCGGTGCATGCCTCGACGACACGGGCGGTCATCCCGGCCTCCGCTTTTTTCAGATAGCTGCGCGGGTCGTACACCTTCTTGTTGCCCACCTCACCGTCGATCTTCAGCACGCCGTCGTAGTTGGCGAACATGTGGCCGGCCAGCGGCCGGGTGAAGGCGTATTGAGTGTCGGTGTCGACGTTCATCTTCACCACCCCGTAGCGCAGCGAATCCTCTATCTCCGACTTCAGCGATCCGGAACCGCCGTGGAAGACGAAGTCGAACGGTTGGGCGCCCTCGGCCAGACCCAGTGCGGCCGCGGCCACCTGCTGACCCTCGGCGAGCACCTCAGGCTTGAGCACCACGTTGCCGGGCTTGTAGACCCCATGCACGTTGCCGAATGTCGCGGCCAGTAGATACCGGCCGTTCTCCCCCGCACCCAGCGCTGCGACGGTTTTTTCGAAGTCCTCCGAGCTGGTGTACAGCTTCTCGTTGATCTCCGCCTCGACACCGTCCTCCTCACCGCCAACGACCCCGATCTCCACCTCGAGGATGATCTTGGCGGCGGCGGCGCGAGCCAGCAGTTCCCGGGCGATCGAGAGGTTTTCGTCGATCGGCACGGCCGATCCGTCCCACATGTGCGACTGGAACAGCGGAGGCCGACCCGCTTGGACGCGTTCCGCGGAGATGGCCAGCAGCGGCCGCACGTAAGTGTCGAGTTTGTCCTTGGGACAGTGGTCGGTGTGCAGCGCCACGGTGATCGGATACCGATCGGCGATGACGTGGGCGAACTCGGCCAAGGCCACCGCGCCGACGACCATATCCTTCACACCGAGCCCGGAGCCGAACTCGGCACCGCCGGTGGAGAATTGGATGATCCCGTCGCTACCGGCGTCGGCGAAGCCCTTGATGGCCGCGTTGATGGTCTCCGAGGACGTGCAGTTGATCGCCGGGAACGCGAACGAATGCTCCTTGGCGCGATCCAGCATCTCCGCGTAGACCTCGGGGGTGGCGATGGGCATAGAAGGTCCTCTCGGCTGATCGGGTGCGTCTGACAGGCAGGGTGCGTCTGACAGGCAGTATGTCAAACCGCACCCGTATCTTGGGTGCTCATGACCACCACCGTGCTGGCCCTGCCAAGCATCCTGGATCCGATGTACTGGCTGGGGGACGGCGGTCTGTTCGCCTCAGCCGTGCTGCCCGGCATCCTGATCATCGTCTTTATCGAGACCGGCCTGCTGTTCCCGTTGCTTCCCGGCGATTCGCTGCTATTCACCGGCGGGCTGCTGGCGGCGGCCCCGAATCCGCCGGTGAACATTTGGGCGCTGGTCATCGGCGTGCCGGTCGTCGCGGTCCTGGGGGACCAATGCGCGTATTTCATCGGCCGGCGGATCGGTCCCGCGCTGTTCGACAAGGAGGATTCCCGCTTCTTCAAGAAACGCTACGTGACCGAATCACACGCATTCTTCGAACGGCACGGTCCCAAGACCATCATCCTGGCCCGGTTCGTACCGATCGTGCGCACTTACGCACCGGTGCTGGCTGGCGTGTCCTATATGCGCTACCGGGTGTTTCTGACCTACAACATGGTCGGCGGAATCATCTGGGGCGCCGGGATGACGGTATTGGGCTTTTATCTGGGCAACGTGACGTTCGTCAAGAACAACCTGCAGCTGGTCATCCTGCTCATCGTGTTCTTGTCGATCCTGCCGGGGCTGAGCGCGGTCGGTCGCAACGTGTTGCGCCGCCGCGGTGTGCTGCCTGCGGAGAGTTCCGACGACACCTAAGCCACGACACCTAAGCCGTTGCAGCCTGTCGGGAACCGTCAGGGCCATACCCGGTTGGCACCGGCCGGTGTCGGCGGACGAATCGCTGCGCCCGGCATCGCCGAGTTCTGCAGGGCGCCCAGGCACAGCCCGAGTCGGCCCGGCAGACAGATCCCGCCGGTACCGGAAATGCCGAGCGTTGTCTGGGACTGCGGCCAGCACACTCCGGTGCGGGGATCGGCGACCGTGTTGGCCGGACAGGCGGCGGAGGCCGGGGGTGCGGTGACCACCGGTGCCGCGACCAGCGTTCCCGCGAACACCGCGGCCATCAGTAGGCGGGAAGCCGTGGTACGAGTTTTCATCTGGTTCTCCGGTGAGTCTGGCGTTGGTCCGGTCAGGACGGGAGGGTGATCTTGGTCTGCTCGGCGATGACGTCGGCCGCGTCGATCACAACGTCTTGCTGGCCATCGAGAGCATCTCCGTTGAGTTGCAGGACGAACAGCGCGTCCTTACCGGGGATGACGATCGTCTGCTGGCCGACTATTCGCTTCTTGCCCTCCCACATGTAGGTCCCGACGTAATCGATGGCCTCGAAACCGCCGAGCAAGTCCTTCTCCGGCTCCCCGATGGGCTCGAACCCGGGCAGACCGTCGAGCTGTCCGGGCGCGTACTCGAGGATTTTGGCCGGATCCACGTCGCCGGTGAGCTTCGAAGCGATCGCGATCACCGCCGGCGGGTCTTCGGGATCGACCGGGTTGTCGTATTTGATGGCGCCGAAAGCCCAGTCCGGTGTGTCGTCTCCGGCGCTGCTCCAGCCGTCGGGTATCGGGAATTCGATCTTGGGTGTGCCGGGGTCGCCGTCGGCGAACGGCGTCTCGGCGATGTCGTTGTCGACGATGTACTGGTTCAGTGTGGCGCTTTCCAGCTCCGGGTAATCGGCCGACTCAGTGGGCGCAGCGGCCGCACTGGATGTACTTTCCGTTGTGTCCGCGGCGGATTGCTCGTTGGATGGGCTGCATCCGGCGAGGGCGACGCTCAGCGCCACGAAGGTCAGCCCCACCGTCGTGATCTTGTTCATCGGGTCACATTCTCCTTCGCCTCGCGATCGCTGCCGAGCATAGCGGGAATCGGGATGTTCCAACCGGGGTCCCGACCGGTCCCGTCGGTGTGCGGGATCTCGCCGATCGCGGGCCCTGATCACCCCCTGATCAAACGGGGTCTGTCTGCTCCTCGGAAATCCCCAGCCGCCGTTCGGCCAGCAGCAGTCCCGCGACGACCAGCATGCCGGTGGCGAATAACAGCAGCACCATCCCGATGCCGGTGGACGGCGCGAGTAGATCGCGGTCCGCGGACTGCCACGGCCAGAGCGCCCGAAGCGATCCCACCATGAGCCCGGTGATGATGACGAGGGTGATCCGCTCCCGGTGGGCGAGCAACCACTTCAGCAGGGTGACGAACGACGCCAGCCCGAGCACGGCCCCGAATCCGAAGAGGGCGAGGTAGCCGACATTGCGGTCGTTGACCGCGCTGATCGTCGCCTCGTATACGCCGATGGACAGCAGCAGGAATGAACCGGAGACCCCGGGCAGGACCAGCGCGCAGATTGCCACCGCCGCGGCCAGGACGATCACGATCGGGGTCGGGTCGGTGATCTTGGCCGGGGGCAGGCCGGTGAGCACGAACAGGAACACGGCCGCAGCCGCAGCAGCGACCAGGTCGGTCCCCCGCCACGCGCCGGGGGCCGTGCGGATCACCATGTTCGCCGGCACGTACGCCCCCGCGAGCACGAGCCCGAAGAACAGCGCCCGGGTTTGAACCGGATGCTCCTCCAGCAGCGGCTCGATGAATTTCGCTCCGAGAACCAACGCGATGGCCATACCGATAGCCAGGGGAATCAGGATTCCCCATGGCAGACCCCGGAAGGTGGCCGAAGCAGCCCGCGCGGAGGCCTTCCCCGCACCGAGGCCGACGAGTTGGCGCACCGACAGCACTGCATCGGCGATCGCGTTGATCAGTGTCTGATAGACACCGACGATCAGCGCGACCGTCCCGCCGCTTACGCCGGGGATGACTTCGGCGATTCCCATAAGCGCGCCACGGACCACGTTGGTGACAGTCTTCAGCACGCGATCACTGCCCCCCGGAGACCGAGTTGGCAGCCTCCATCAGCATCCAACCCGACACCTGGACCGAGAGATCCCGTTCCGGGACAGCCGATTCGGTGACCGCCCCCGCCACCCGCCGACCGGCGGCCCCGCCGGGGCGTGGAAGGTCGGGAGCACGGTCCCAGAACGCTCCGAACAGCGGCAGCCCGTCCACAATCTGCCGGTTGTCCCAGGCGGCGCGGGCCGAGGAGAGCACGATTTCGCGGGCCGCCGCAGCACTCGATTCCTCCGGCAAGGCGTTGGCGGCTACGGCCAGATACCGCGCGGTGATGCCGGCGAACAGGCCGCCGTCCCCACCACCGGCTCCGGTCAGCACCCCGTCAATGGTCATATGGTCACGGATGGCCGCCACGAGCCGACCCACCCGGGCGGTGTGCCGGTCCTCCCCGGTCCGGACGGCCAACTCGGTCTCCAGACCGACCACGACGCCCTGGCAGTAGGTGTACTGCGCCCGCACCAGCGAGCCGGCCTTGATCCCGTCGAACACCAGGTGGGTCTCCGGGTCGATGAGGGTGTCCTCGATCCAGTCGGCCATCTGCTGCGCGCGGCCGACATGTCCGTAGCGGGCCAGGAAAATCCCGGCGGGACCGTTGGCCGGGGCATTGAAGAACCGATCCTGTTTGCGCCACGGAATACCACCACCGAGGTCGGGCATCCAGGCCTCGACGAGTTGGTCCGCCAGTCGCGCGAGCGCAGCGGACCGCCGCACCCCGGTCAGACGCCCCGCGCGCTCCAGGGCCAGCGCCAACCACGCCATATCGTCGTAGTACTGGTTGGTCCAGCGACCGAGGTTACGGATGTGGTGGCCGCGGACCTGCCGGCGGATCGTCTCGACCCGACCGTCCTGGGGGTCGCGCATCTGGGCGTCGACGAGGGTGTCCAGCAGGTGTGCCTGCCACCAGTAGTGCCAGGTCCCGAACATCCGGTCCGTGCGGGTCGACGGCCAGCCGACCACGCCGAGTCGGGTGCCGGGCAGTTGCCACAGCCGCCGCAGGTGCCGGGTGGCGATGGCGGCCTCGGCACTGGCCGCCCGGTTGCTCCACTGCTGCTCCATGGGTCGCCATCCTGCCTTACCAGGCCTGCGACAGGTCCGCCCATCGCTGGATCCAGGAGTGCATGGCGATACCGGCGGCCACGCCGGCGTTGACGCTGCGGGTGGAACCGAACTGGGCTATCGACACCGTCATCTCCGCGCCCGACCGGGCCGCGTCGGAGATCCCCGGCCCCTCCTGACCGAACAGCAGCAGGCAGTCCCGCGGCAGCGTGGTCTGCTCCAGACGCACCGCGCCCGGCACATTGTCGACTGCCACCACCCGTAGACCCGCGGTCCGGGCGAACTCCAGCAGTTCCCCGACGCCCTCGTGGTGGGCCAGTCGCTGGTAGCGATCCGTCACCATCGCGCCCCGGCGATTCCAGCGCCGTCGCCCGACGATATGCACGGTGTTCACGGCGAACGCGTTGGCGGTGCGGACCACCGCGCCGATATTGGCATCATTACCGAAATTCTCGATCGCCACGTGCAGCGGGTGCCGGCGGCGGTCGATATCGGTGACGATCGCCTCCCTACGCCAGTACCGGTACGCGTCGACGACATTGCGGGTGTCCCCATTCGCCAGCAGCTCCGGGTCATAACGCGGGTCGTCGGGAGGTGGCCCCACCCACGGTCCGACGCCCCGGGCGGCTCCGGTCGACCACTCCGTCGGGCCCGGCTCGGTCGGGCCGGGCTCAGTCGGGCCCGGCTCGGTCGGGCCCGGCTCGGTCACTGCCGGAACATTTCGACGCGGGCGAATCGGCCAAACCGCCGACCCACCACGGCGACCCCAAGGCCGATCTCAGGACCGATCTCAGGACCGAACTCGAGATCGGCCTCGAACCGGGCCACGGAAGCGGCGTGGGTCGGCCCGGGCGGCTCGGGGAGCGGAGGACCGACCGATACGGCGATACCGGCGGTGGCACCCACCCTCAACGGGCCGCAGGACGTGTCCAGGATCGCGCCGACGATCCGACCCCCCTCGACCACCAGTCCGATCAGCCGATCCACTGCCGTCAACCCGTGATCGCCGGCCTGTCGCAACAGCCACCCGCTCAGGGACTCCCGGCAATCGCCGAGGACCGCGGCCGTGATGAGGTCACCCGCGTCGGTGCGCATCGGTATCAGCAGATCGGGCACCTCGGTGAACATCACCCCGTACGGCGAAGCCAGACACTGCGCCGACCAGCTCCGGAGTTGTTGTCCCACAAAGGGTTCCAGTGACGCAGCCAGCTGGGATTTCATGGTCGTCCGCCCTTCCGGCGCGGGCGAGGCCGACTCGGGCACAACGGAGCCCACCGCAATTGCGGTATCCGGCGACGGATCACCCAGATCCTCGGTCATGGCAGCGAGCAGCCCCGCGAGAACCGGATCCGGTTCGGACGGCGCCCCGACCAGAAGGACATCGCGACCGGCCTCCGCGCAGGCGATGCCGTAGGCCAGGGATCCCAACCCTGTTCCCGAACCCGGACCGACGCAGATCACGTCCACCACCTCGTCCCAGTGCGGGTCCGAGTTGGCGCGGGCTGGTTTAGGCATCGGTGAGGCCGAGGTCGGCCAGGCCGAGGATACTTCGGTACGGCACCCCCTCCGCCTCGATCGTCTCGGCGGCACCGGTGGCACGGTCCACCACCGTCGTGACGCCGACCACCCTCGCCCCGGCATCCCGGACCGCACGCACCGCGGTCAGGGCGGACCCGCCCGTCGTGCTGGTGTCCTCCACCACCAGGACCCGAGTGCCGGAGACGTCAGCTCCTTCGATAAGGCGCTGCAGCCCGTGGGCTTTGGTCGCCTTCCGCACCACGAACGCGTCGATGGGGCGGCCCGGCGCATGCATGATGGCGCAGGCGACCGGGTCGGCGCCCATGGTCAGTCCACCCGCGGCCGCAAAGTCCCAGTCGGCGGTCAGCTGGCGCATCAGCAGGCCGATCAGCGGGGCGGCGCGGTGGTGCAGCGTCGCGCGGCGCAGGTCGACGTAGTAGTCGGCCTCCTTCCCCGACGACAGCGTGACCCGGCCGAACACCACCGACAGTTCGCGCACCAGGCCGGCGAGTTCGGCGCGTTCGACGGCGTTGACTTCAGGTGCGACCACGGCCCCGCCCCATTCTTTTGGTGAGCGCGCGAACCAGACCGCGCGGGACCAGCCGTCCGGCGGTTGTCAGCACCTTGTACTGCAGACCAGGGATGCTGATCACCTTGCCCTTGGCGATATCGGCCAGACTCTCGGTCACCACGTCGTCGACGGTCAGCCACATCGGATCGGGGATGTCGGTCATCTCGATCCCGGCGCGCTGATGAAACTCGGTGCGGACGAAGCCCGGACACACCGCATGCACCCCGACCCCGGTACCGGTCAGCCCGTTGGCCAGCCCCTCGGAGAAGGACACCACCCACGCCTTCGAGGCCGAGTAGGTCGAACCGCGGCCAGACAGCAGACCCGCAACACTGGCGATATTGATCACCGATCCGGTCCCGGCCTCGAGCATCGGCGGCAACGCCGCCCGGCTCAGGTGCATCACGGCGGTCACGTTGACGTCGAGTTGGCGCTGCAGAACGGCGGGGTCCGCGGTCCAGAACTCCCCGGACGTGCCGAAACCGGCGTTGTTGACCAGGATCCGCACCCCGGCGTCCAACCGTTGGATCACCCGATCGCGGTCATCGACGACGGACAGGTCGGCGGGCAGGATCTCGACGTCGACACCGTTGGCGGCGCGCAGTTCGGCGGCAAGGTCCTCAAGTCGGGCGGTATCGCGGGCCACGAGCACCAGGTCGTAGCCGTCCCGGGCGAAACGTCGGGCGTATCCGGTTCCGAGTCCCGAAGTGGGGCCGGTGATCAGGGCGGTCGGTCGTGGCACCCGGCCACCCTACCGCCGGATCAGGTCTGGAAGTTCGGGGCCTGGGAACCGGTACGGGGCTGTTGCGGACGCAGTAGCGGCGGCGACTCGCTGCGCCCGGTGGGCAGTGCCTGCGGGCGGCCGGGCTCGGCATTGCGCTGAGAGGCCTGGGCGGCGGGCGCCTGGGCGGGGATCGGCGGCAGCACCCGCAGCAGATCGTTGAACTGCCGGACCGCACGTAACCCTTCGTCCCACTGGGCGCGGGTGGCGGAGGTGGGCATGGCTACCAGGGTCCAGTTCTGCTCGTTCCACATGATCTCGGCGCAGTCGGGGGCGGTGTGCGCGAAGGTCACCATCCGGCGGTCGCAGGCCCGGCGCGCAGCGTCGAGATTGTTGGAGTAGACCATCCGCGGGCCGATGGCCCCGAGTAGCCAGACATCGCTTTCGCGCGGTTCCTTGACGCCCTTGAGTCGTAGATCCATCACGACATTGGTACCGATTTTGCGGTGCAGGGCGATAACGGTGGCGACGTCCTCGAGGTCGAAGATGTAGACCGCTTCGCCCCGGACTTGACCGAGCACCACGTTGCGCGCGGTGACGTCACCCACCGTCGACATCACCCCCCGCTTCCAGCGGTCGATGATCTCAGCGGATTCCTGCTCGTAGTCGAACCCGTGCGAACGCGCCCAGGACTTGCGGCGCCGACCCAGCCCGCGGCGTCGGCCGATATCGACGTACAACAAGACCGCCGCACCGGCGAAGCACAGTGCGGACAGCGTGAACCAGAACGGGACCATCGGACGTAGCCTAACCGTTCCCCGCCGTTTACCGGGATCCCGAATAGATCACAACCGGATCACCGTTACGCGCCGTCTCACGCGAGCAGACGCAAATGTCCCCGCACGCCTGGCGTGTCGGGGACATTTGCGTCTGCTCGCGGAGGTGCAGCCAGGCTCAGCCGAGGACCAGACCGTCCCCGTCCGGTGTGACGTTGACCGAAACCACGTCGCCGTCGTGCACGTCACCGGCCAGCAGGGCCTTGGCCAGCTGATCACCGATGGCCTGCTGGACCAGCCGGCGCAGCGGCCGGGCCCCGTAGACCGGGTCGAATCCGCGCTCGGCCAGCCATTCCTTGGCCGGCAGCGACACCTGCAGTTCCAGGCGACGCTGGGCCAACCGCTTCTGCAACTGGGCCAGCTGGATATCGACGATCTGAACCAGTTCCTCGGGGTTGAGCGCCTCGAAGATGAGCACATCGTCGAGCCGGTTGATGAACTCGGGTTTGAATGCCGCGCGGACCGCCGCCATCACCTGATCGTGGTCCCCGCCGGACCCGAGGTTCGAGGTCAAAATGAGGATGGTGTTGCGGAAGTCGACGGTCCTACCCTGGCCGTCGGTCAATCGGCCCTCGTCCAGAACCTGCAGCAGCACGTCGAAGACATCCGGGTGAGCCTTCTCGACCTCGTCGAACAGCACCACGGTGTAGGGCCGCCGCCGAACCGCTTCGGTCAGCTGACCACCCTGGTCGTAGCCGATATATCCGGGCGGGGCACCGACCAGGCGGGCGACGGAGTGCTTCTCCCCGTATTCGCTCATATCGATGCGGACCATCGCCCGTTCGTCATCGAACAGGAAGTCCGCCAGCGCCTTGGCCAGCTCGGTCTTGCCGACCCCGGTGGGTCCCAGGAACAGGAATGAGCCGGTCGGTCGGTTCGGGTCGGCGACACCGGCCCGCGTCCGCCGGACCGCGTCGGAGACGGCCTGCACGGCCTTCTTCTGTCCGACAACCCGCTTGCCGAGCTCATCCTCCATCCGCAGCAGCTTGGCGGTCTCACCCTCCAGTAGCCGGCCGGCCGGAATGCCCGTCCAGGCCGCGACCACATCGGCAATATCGTCGGGTCCGACCTCCTCCTTGAGCATGACGCTTTCGCGGGCCTCCGCCTGGGGCAGGGCGGCATCGAGTTTCTTCTCCACCTCAGGAATGCGCCCGTAACGCAATTCGGCGGCCTTGGCCAGATCGCCGTCGCGTTCGGCCCGGTCGGCCTCGCCCCGCAGCACCTCGAGTTCCTCTTTGAAACTTCGGACGATGTCGATGGCGTTCTTCTCGTTCTGCCACCGGGTGGTCAGCTCTGCCAGCTTCTCCCGGAGATCGGCCAACTCGGCGCGCAACTTCTCCAGCCGGTCCGCCGAGGCGGCGTCCTGCTCCTTGGCCAGGGCCATCTCCTCGATCTCCAGCCGGCGCACCAGCCGTTCGACCTCGTCGACCTCCACGGGCCGGGAGTCGATCTCCATTCGTAGCCGGGAGGCCGACTCATCGACCAGGTCGATGGCCTTGTCCGGCAGGAACCGGCTGGTGATGTAGCGATCGGACAGCGTGGCGGCCGCCACCAGCGCGGAATCGGTGATCCGCACGCCGTGGTGCACCTCGTAACGTTCCTTGAGCCCGCGCAGGATGCCGACGGTGTCATCCACCGAAGGCTCGCCGACGAACACCTGCTGGAACCGGCGTTCCAGGGCGGCGTCCTTCTCGATGTATTTGCGGTACTCGTCGAGCGTGGTGGCGCCGACCAGTCGCAGTTCGCCGCGGGCCAGCATCGGCTTGATCATGTTGCCGGCATCCATCGCGCCCTCACCGGACGCGCCGGCTCCGACGATGGTGTGCATCTCGTCGATGAAGGTGATGATCTGGCCGGCGGATTCCTTGATCTCGTCGAGCACCGCCTTGAGGCGTTCCTCGAATTCGCCGCGGTACTTCGCGCCGGCGACCATCGACCCGAGGTCCAGGGAGATCACGGTCTTGTCGCGCAGACTCTCCGGGACGTCGCCGTCGATGATGCGCTGGGCCAGGCCCTCCACGATCGCGGTCTTGCCGACACCGGGCTCGCCGATGAGCACTGGATTGTTCTTGGTACGGCGGCTCAGCACCTGGATGACGCGGCGGATCTCGTTGTCGCGGCCGATGACCGGGTCGAGCTTGCCCTCCCGGGCGCGTGCGGTCAGATCGGTGGAGTACTTCTCCAGCGCCTGGTAGCTGGCCTCGGGATCGGCACTGGTGACCCGGGCACTGCCGCGGACCTTGGTGAAGGCCTCCCGCAAAGCCTCTGGCGAGGCCCCCGCTCCGGCGAGGAGCGTGGCGGTGTCGCTGTCCCCGGTGGCGAGCCCCACCATCAGGTGCTCGGTGGAGACGTACTCGTCATTCATCTCGGTGGCCAACTGCTGAGCGGTGTTGATCGCCGCCAGCGACTCCCGGGACAGCTGCGGCTGCGAGGTCGCGCCACTGCTCGAGGGCAGCCGGTCCACCAGACCCGGCGCCTCGGCCCGGATGGTCGCCGGATCGACGCCGACCGCCTCGAGCAACGGCCCGGCGATACCGTCGGTCTGGGTGAGCAGGGCCATCAACAGATGGGCGGGCCGGATCTCCGGGTTACCGGCCGCGCTGGCGGCCTGCAAGGCGGCGGTCAGTGCGGCCTGGGTTTTGGTGGTCGGGTTGAACGAGTCCACTCCGACGTCCTCCGTTTCTCCTGGTAAAAGCTTGTCGCGAAATACAACAACGGCAACATTGAGTCTGTTCCGCTCAACTCTACTGAATCGTCCGGGCCCGCGATAGGGCCATACGGCCCACACCCCCGGCGCAGCCCGCCGCGCCCGGCCAAAGGTACTCGAACCGTCAAGATGACTCTTCGCTCTCCGGTCCGAAATGACGCATCAAGAACACTTAATTCACCCTGAAAATGCTGCTCAACATCAGTACAGCGAAGATTCAGCAAATCTTGCCCGAATCACTCAGGTTTTTGCTAGATTCCCTTCACGTCCAGACCCACACATCACTCCAAGCAAAGGAATTCTGATGAAGGACCCACGAGCCACCCAGATCGGCGCACGCTCCTACCTCACCGCCGGTATCGCCGCCATCGGAGTGGGGGCCATTGTCCTCGCGCCGGTGCAGGCCATCCCGGATCAGGCCGCACCCGTCCCGCACCGGGTCGTCAGCGACGTCGGCGCCATGCTCGCCGCCTCGTTCGACCCGATCACCCCCTGGGTCGACACCATCACCGCATCCATCGACAACATCGCCGCGCTCATCGGGTTCGCCTTCGAGACGCCGTTCCCGGTGCTGCAGACTGTGGTCGCCAATCTGGGTACCTACCTCGGAGAACTCACCTCCGGCAACGCAGGATTGATCCCCGGACAGATCTTCGGCAATATCCAGAAGTTGTTCACCGCGCCGTTCAACCCGGGGGAGGTGCAAACTTTCCCGATCGGGCCAATCGGGTCGGACAACGAAGTCACCATCCCGGACGGGACGTACCTTTCCGCAACGCTGCTGGACGGCAACACGCCGGAAACCCTCAACGGAACGCTTAACCAGTTCATTGTCACCGGCACAGTTCTGGAACCGGCGTGCGTGGCCGACGGGGAATGCGGCATCTGGCCTACCGTGGCGGCGGCCACGACCTTCCTCAACTCCTACGGCAGTGGCGTGCTCCTGGGCCTGCTCGGGCCGGTGTTGTCACCAGTGGCCGCCCTGGTCAACAGCGCCACCGCGCTGGTCGCCGCCATCTCGGACGGCGATTTCATCGGGGCCGTCAACGAACTGGTCAACATCCCGGCCAATGTGGTCAACGGTTTCCTCAACGGCGCGCTCCTCAATTTGACCCCGATCCTCGCAGCCCTCGGCCTCGCCGAGTCGCTACCCGTCGACGCGATCGGCTTCCGGTTGGGCGGCCTGCTCACCGGTCCGGTTCCCCTCAACGGGTCACTGATCGATGCGGAGAACCGGCCGACCGAGTTCTCCGGCGGGACCGGGCTTGACGCCACTTATGTAACCCAGGGGGGCATCAGCTTCCCCGGTCTGCCCGTCGGCCCGATCGGCTCGCTGATCGGGATGGGCCAGTTCCTCGGCGAGCAATTGGTGGTCACGCCGCCGGAGGCGCCGGCCGCCCAGACCGCCGCGGCGGTCGAGGCCGCACCGGTCGAAGCCGCGCCCGTCAAGGCCGCCGCGGTCGACGCCCCGGCTGCGGTGGCAGAGTCCGCCCCGGCCGAGCCCGCTGTGGCCGAGGTCGCCCCGGTTTCTGTTCCGGCGGCCGACGTCGACCCGGCACCGCAGGCCCAGGCCAGCACCGATGAGCCCGCCACACCCACCCGGGCCGGCGTCCGCGCATCCCGGACCGCGTCGGCGGACACCGGTGCGGGCACCCCGAAGAGATCCAGCCGCCGGTAACCCGGCCGTCGCATACTGACACCGCCAACCACCCCGCGAGCAGACACGAACTCGCACGCGCAGCGCCGCTTTTGTGCGATTTTGTGTCTGCTCGCGGGGTTTGGCAGCGACCGGAGACCCGTGACGCACCGGGTGCCCGCTTGGACGCTGCACCACCCACCGGACTAGGTTTGCGGCGGTGAGCAGCGTCGACTTCAGCTTGACCGAACTGATTCCACTGGCGCTGATCATCGCGCTCTCACCGCTGTCGATCATCCCCGGCATCCTGATGCTGCACACTCCTCGACCGCGGCCCACCAGCATCGCGTTCCTCACCGGTTGGACACTGGGGATTCTCGCCGTCACCGCTGCGTTCCTCCGCGGGTCGGAACTGGCCGGGAACCTCAGCAATTCACCCGGCTGGGCACCGTATGTGCGGATCGTCCTCGGTTCCGCGCTGATCGCCTTCGGCATCTACCGGTGGCTGAGCCGTCACCGTTCGGCACACAACCCCAAATGGCTGACCTCGATGACCGGTATAGGCCCAGGCCGGGCCTTCGCCACCGGGATGGTGCTGACCCTGGCCAATGTGAAGGTCTTCCTGATGTGCGCGGCGGCCGGTTTGGCCAT
>Ga0180431_10006407_pt1 | contig 13975 bp, 15 predicted proteins | sample SS_ome_11_FD_132459 | JGI IMG/M metagenome (GOLD analysis project Ga0180431, IMG submission 132459) | Hypersaline lake sediment archaeal communities from the Salton Sea, California, USA - SS_1_MS_1 metaG | ecosystem: Environmental > Aquatic > Non-marine Saline and Alkaline > Hypersaline >... | reverse complement strand
CTGCGTATAGGGCCCGCTAGTCAGCGATATACCCATGGCGATGCCGAAACGGACGACGGTTTCTCACACATGTCAGGACATGTCATCCCGTTTCGAGCGACCACCGGACCTGCCCGAGAACGCCCCGAAGAAACCCCCAAGCCACACCACACCAAGGACTGCCCATACCGCTCCAAAGATCACTCGCCCCGTGATGTCCGCCTTCAGGATCAGGCCGCCGAATGTGACAGCCGAGATCGCGAAACAGGCACCGGCTGCAATGAGAAACCCCGAACGCCTCTTCTTTTCGCTAGTCATAGTCGCTTTCTGTGTCAGGCCCAGCCTGACATTAGGGCCCCTTCCTCACACAGCACGCACACGTATGGTCATCTCTGGATAGCGTTTCAAGCCAATCGATAGTGATCGCTTGCCTCCGCGTGTTCTTACCTGCTCAGTGAGAGAAATGCATCCCATCCTAACGTCGGAAAATTGCTCGAGCAAGAGTCACGTTCCAGGATGGCAGTCTCGCAAGCAGCGTTTGACGAAAGCTGATCTACACCGCCGAATCGGCCTCCGCCAACTCGGATGGCCTAACAAGTCCGGTGATCGCGTCGTAGGCTACCATGTAGCTTGCCGCGTGGAGCGGGCCGAGGAAGAGGGTCCCGCTGAGCAGCGCGAACAGCTCGATCGCCCAGGTTGGGATGGCGAACTCCGGCGTGCTCGCGGAAAGGCTCAAGAGAACGATAACCACCAGCGAAGGGAGCACCAGCAGGAGGCTGATCCCGAACAGCGTTCCCCGGTAGCCTTCAGTCAGATCCTTGCTGCACTTCATCGCTTCCACCGCGCCGATCCAAGCTGTCTTCTCGCTGGTGTCGCCGCGGTCGAGTACGACGATCGGCGCAAACGAGAACATCAACGCCCAGACGATCCCCGGAACGATGAGGAGGATGAATCCGATACCGGTCGCAAGAGACGAGAGCAGGGAAACAGCTGCCAGTGTTCCCCAGAACGGAAACCCTCGGAAGAGGTCCTGAAACTTGGCGGGTTGGTTCCGGACAACACGTAGGGTCAGAAGGTACTGACCGGCGTACAGGGGCGCGAGAACGACAATCTGTGCGAGCAGCCCAACCCCAATCCACGAAGCGGGAATCAGCAGGTCGATCAGCTGCTGTACCCCCAAGATGACCAGCCACGCGCCGAGAAGCAGCGGGAGGTCTTGAGCCAGAACGTTGATTCCTTGGCGAAGGCAAGACCAAGATGTGAGCATCGTTCCTCCTACGTCGCCGGGCGATGGCAAGCCCATGCGGTACAGGACACCATACAGGATGCAGTGGAATGCTTGGAGTTTCTATGCGAGATGCAGGAATAGCTCGGGGACCTCCTCACGAACGCGAAATCCAAGCTGCTCATACAGGCTGCGTCCGCCCTGTGACGCATGCAGGGTAGCTACTGGAACGGCTTCGGCACGCAGGACCCCAAGAACGTGTTCCAGCAGCGCTCGGGCGATTCCTTGACGGCGCCATGTGGGAAGCGTAACGAGATTCATGACATACCCAACCTTGCCGGCGAGGTTGGAGGGGCCCGGTGGAACGGAGTGCACGACAAGGCCGATGCTTGCGATGAGTTCACCATCACAAGCTCCGATCCCACCGCAAGGCCCAGCCTGACTCGGGATGGAGTCGCAGTAGGCATCGGCTCCGCCGGAGTCAACTGCGTCTCCGGCGCCGACAGCGTCGGCACCGGAGACGCACGCTACCCACACACGGAATTCACCCGTCTCCATCTCTTGGGCGAAGTACGCTCTGCATGCATCGCAGATGCGATCAAGCATCTCCAGGTCGTCATACCCCATGCCTTCGAACATCGCACGGCGCAGTGTCACGAGATACTCGATCTCGTCGATCCTGCCCTCGCGAATCGTCCAGTTCATGATCCCTTCTTCGCGATGTACAGTCCCCGCCCAGTCAGGCCGTCGGGATCGTAGCGAACATCGACTCCGGTCGCGGCAAATGCCGCCGTCATCTCGTCGACGGTGAACAGTCCCATCTCGTGATGCTCGATGACATGTCGCGTTCCTTCCGTCGTCCCGATCAAGTGATGCAGATCAAAGATTGACACGCGTCCATCGACAAAACTGGTGTTGATTCGCGCGATTTTCAGCGCCGGGTCATCGATGTAGATTCCATGGACGGTGTTCGGCTGCCATGCCTCGGGCTCGAACCATGGCTCCACCAGCAGCAGTCCCCCGGGTACAAGATGCAGGACCATTTGCGCGATCGCCTGTCGGAGATCCTCGACCGTTGTCATATACCCGATCGAGCTGAACAGGCACGTCACGATATCGTATCGATCCTCGAGGGCGAACGATCTCATATCTCCGACATGAAACGGCACGTCCGGGAGCCGTCTCTGCGCGACGTCGAGCAACTCTGGACATAGGTCAATCCCCTCGATGTCAAACATCGATCGGAAATGCTCCAAGTGAAGGCCGGTTCCGCAGGCAACGTCGAGCAGTCGCCGCCCTTTGGTACACCCTTCGTTCTCGACAATCGCGACGATCTTCCCCACCTCGTCCGCATAGTCCTTAAACGCGTAGATTCTGTCGTAGTACTGCGCCATGTCAGCGTACATGCCGTCTCCTTCCGCTCGTCGATCCTAAGGCGTCCCAACGATCGTACCGATCACGTCCGGGAGGGGCCAGCTCCTTTGATGGCCAGGTCGTACGTCAAGCGAATCGGCGCTACACTCGAACCCATCGAATGCAGACTGGAGGATCGCCAAGGCGCTATCGTGTGATGGATCGGTTCGAGCAGCTTCCCGACTCAGAGAAGATCGAGCGGTATGCACGCCTCGCGCAGAAGGCGCTCTCGGCCTACGGACTGTCCGACGTTGGGTTTGCGCACCTACAAACGTCGACCCACGCCACGTTCGAGGTAACGACGGGCGATCCGTCCAGACACTATGCCCTGCGGATCTGCCGCGCTGAGTGGCCGTACGATATGCTTCAGCGGGAGATCCTCTGGCTCACATCTCTCTGTCGTGACACGGATCTTGTCGTCCCCGAGCCGATGCTATCGACCGATGGCCAGTTGATTCGCAAGGTGGCGATCGCCGGCGTTCCTGGCTTTCGCCTGTGCACGTTGCTGCGCTGGGTCGACGGCGAGCAACGCAACTCCGAGCTGACGGCGGAGAATCTGAATCGCATCGGCAGCACGCTGGCCACACTGCATGCTCACGCGACGACGTTCCGCTGGCCGGACGAGATCGAGCCGTCTCGCAGAGATGCAACGCACGTGTCGCAGACCCTCAACGAAGACTCGTTGCTCTCTCTGTTCACCGAAACACAGATTGACACCATCCGCCAGGCCATCGCGTGGATCGGAAGGACCATGGTCGAGCTTGGAAGTGGTTCAGCTGTTGCGGGAGCGATCCACGGCCGGTTCACGCCGTCCCATCTGCGCTTCGCCAACGGCGATGCGCACGCGATCGGCTTCGGGCATTGCCGTTGGGGATACTATCTGTACGATATCGCGACGCTCCGCCGTCATGTTGTCTCGCGGGAGAACGGCGTTGCGTTGGTTGCCGCGTTGCTCGATGGGTACCGGTCGGTTCGGGCTCTCCCAGACGACACCGAGAATCGCATTCCGGCGTTCTCTGCCTTACAGTCGATCGATCGAATTCGTTCTCTGCTTTCTGAATCCGACCTCACAGGCCGTGCCTCACGCAACCTCGATCGTGAGCATGCTGTGCTTCAATCTCTGATTGAGACCATCTGATCGTGAAACCGGCAGCAAGAAGGGGCACGACGCGCAACGCATCGTGCCCCAGCGAGCTGCAATCGTTGATCGTGTCTAGATGTCCCAGTTCTCCCACCAATCTTCCCAATTGAGCCCCATGAGGTTCTCTGGATCAAAGACCTCATCTGGGATCTCATCGTCAGGTCGATGTCGATCGATCACGGTGATCAGTGTTGAAAGCTCTTCGAGGACGTCGGTGCTCAACATCTCGGAGAAAGTGAGCATCCCCTCGAATTCCGTGAGTGCCACGACCTCGATCGTATCCGAGAGATTCCCGAGGTCGTTGTACGACTCCGCCTTCAGCATTAGGAACGCCTCGGTGTCGACCCAGATAATCGAACGTGGCGTTTCAGTATCGATGCCTTCCTTCGCGATCGACTCGATGACGTACGCGGTTCGCGTCTCCTCCCCAATCACGAAATCCTCCTCGCGAAGCAGGGTCGCAACGTAGTCTTCCCGGTCGTCCTCTCCGCCCAGATCGTCATACGACATCGAGCTTCCGGCGAAGCTCCCACTGCGCTCTTCATCCGACACAAGCTCCTTCGGAATCCCAAGAAGTGGCAAGTACAGGAAGAGCCGCGCCTCCTCTCCGTCTTTGGCCTCATGGGTGAGGAAGATTGTGTTTCTCACATCGGCCGGTTCCATGAAGTAGAGCAGCGCGTAGTCCGGCTTCGAGAGCATTCCGAACAGATTCCCCCCGGTCGTTCCATCCCGATAGGTGATATCAAACCGCATCGTGCCAACCATGCTTCCTTCGGCCAGTTTGTCCCCCTCGATCTCCATCTGGTCGAGGATCTCGTCGGCGGTCAGCGCCATGGCGGCAAGGCCGGTGAGCAGAATCATCGCCGCCGCCATCGTCCATTGAATGGTCTTCTTGTACATATCGTTCCTCCTCTGGGTCATGTACCCGGATTGGTTGATTCCGTTTGCTACGAGCCCCGTTTCCATGCGGCGCGTGACAGGAACTTCGGCTGCCATTGCACCAGGATCGCCGGGATAATCGAGATCGCCGACAGAGCGCTCACGCCCATCGTCAATGCGATCTGCCACCCGAACGTCCGAATCCCCTTGAACGAGGCGAAGATCAGGATGAAGAATCCGAGCGCCACGGTTAGCGCGTTGTAGGTGATGCCGCGCCCGGTGGTTTGAATCGTTGCCTGTAGCGATCGTTCCGCGTCGCCGTCCTTTCGGTACTCCGTTCGGAAGCGGGAGATGAAGTGGATCGAGTAGTCAACGCCGATCCCTACTGCAACAACCGAGACCATCAGCGTCATGATGTCGAGCGGCTGCCCGGTATAGGCCATGATGCCCATCGAGAATGTTACGGTGAGGATCAGCGGGATCGCCGCGATCAGTCCGGCGACCACGGATCCCATCAGAATCATGACCAAGATCGCGACCGCGACAATCGTCGTCGCCAGGCCGATCATCTGGCTGTTCTGCATCTGGGTGAACATCCGATCCATCAGGGTGGTCGCGCCGATCATTCGCACCCGCAGATCGCCGCCTTCGGGGAACTGCTCATCAAGATAGTCTTGTACGAGGCCTGCAAGGCGCGATACGTCACCCGATGAGCTCATTGAATACAGCCCGGTCACCGTTCCGGCAGAGAAGTCACCCACGGCCATGTCCCCAAGTGTCCCCCCTTGGAACGTGTACAGCAGTAGCAGCTGGGAGATCATCTCCCGGCTGTCGGGGATCACGTAGTATGCCGGATCATCGGCGTTGAAGCGCTCGTTCATCTGCCGAACAAGCATCGTCATCGAGAACGTCTTGGCAACCCCGTTGTCAAGCAGGAACTCCTCAAGATCGAGCATCGCGTTGAGCACCGCTGGATCCTTCAACCCGTCGCGGCGTCCGGTGTCGAACTCGATCATCACAGCCATGTCGCCGGAGAAGTAGTCCGAGGTGAAATCGAGCACCTGAACCGCTTCGTGGTCCTTGCCGAGGAACTCCTCGTTTGAGGTCTCCACCCGCAGGCGAGGAATCCCGGCCAGCATGACGCCGAAAATAATCAGCGAGACGAAGAGTACCGTTCTGCGATGCCCGATGATGATCTTCTCGAATCCCAGCAGGACTCGCGTCAGCGGTCGAAGCCCTTTCTTCAGATCACGCACCCGCGGCTTCTTCAGGATCGAGAAGATCGCGGGAATCAGTACGAGTGAGAACAACATGGCTGCCAGTACGCCAATGGCCGTGACGATGCCGAAGTGTCGTTGCGGCACGAGGAACGCGGACAGGAGCGACAAGAACCCGGCCGCGGTGGTCAGGGAGGTCATCACAACCGGCGTCTTCATCTCCTGCATCGTGGTCAGGATCGCCTGTCGCTTCTCCACGCCCTTCGCGATCTCCTCGTTGTACCGATTCAGCACGTGGATCGCATCCGCAATGCCAATCGCCAGCAGAAGAATCGGCGCGATGAACGACATCATCGTCATCGGGAACCCAAGAAGAGCCATTGCCCCCATCGCAACAGCCACGGAGAGCAATACAATCGCGATCGGTAGGAGAATTCCACGGATCGTCACGAAGCTGGCAAAAAGAAGCGCAACCATGATCAGAATCGCCAGCGGAAACAGGATGACAAGGTCGGACTCCATCTCCTCACTCATGACCGTGTCGAAGTACGCATCGCCATAAATATAGAGCGTATCGCCGTCCCCGCGATGGGCATCGACAATGTCGACGACGTCCGGCGTGAGGCCGTACTCGTCCGCGCCGACTTCCAGCTCGATGTTGATCAACGCCGCCTGCCCGTTCTCGCTGACCACGCCGCCGATCAAGTTCTCATCGGCCATCAGGCGGGAGCGGAGTGTCTCCATATCATCGGGCGTCCGTGGGGCAATGCCTCCCGGTGCCGCCTTGCGCACGGAGATCGCGGTTTCGGTCCCAACGATCGTCTGGGAGTTGAGCGGCGTGCTGACGGACTTGACCCCCGGGATCGCCTCGATCGCATCGGTCATCGCTTCGATCTTCCCGAGCGTGGTGTCGTTGAAGATGCCGTTCTCGTTGAACACCATCACCATGATCCCCCACGATCGCCCATAGCGCGCTTCGGCTTCGTCCATCAGAACGATGATCGGATCGTCATCGGCCATGAACTCCGCGAAGTCGGTCTCCTGAGTCATGAACCGGATCGGATACGCCAGCCCGACAGCCAAAATGAGCGTAGCGACAATCGTCCAGATGGGGTGGTCAACCGCGAATCGAATCAATCGGTTCATCGAATCCATCCCTTCGTTGCGTAGACGGCCCAGAGCAGGCCGGGCCACAGATCCTCTGAAACGTCGATCGCCTCCCCGATGCCGGCGAAGACAAGGTCGACCATTCCGGCCACTGCGTTGACTCCTGCGGCCACGGGCGGCATGAGCTCATGAAGCCCTGCGGAGACAATCCATATCTGGTCGATTGATCCGTCGTCGAGTCCCCGCGGCAGAATCACCATCAGATCGTACGGTCCCTCCCCATCGGCCGGAAGGCGCCCGGCAAGCGGATCGTCGTAATTCGTTGAGACATCTCCCAACGCAACATTCACGTCAAACATCCCCGCAGAGCGAAGCCCTCCGATCAAGCCGGCTACAAGCATGGTCGACGTAAAGGTCTTCGTTTCGTCCACGACGAGGACACGCACAAGCGGAGGCGCTTCTTGCGCGACGCCCCAAAGCGGAACCATTGCCATAATGCCGGAAACCACCAGCATCAGTATCGTCCATCGTTTCTTCATCACGATCCTCCTCCGTGCTCCGCCATGCGCTTTGCCCTAAGTTCCGGGTAGCGTGTCTTCCACCGATCGACAAGCTTCGGCATCTCCGCTTCGACGAAGTCAAAGAAGACCATCATCTCCAGGAGTCGTTCTTTGGCGTCAATCGGTTCATTCTCCAGCGCAGCAAGCCCCAAGGCTGCCAACTCTCTGTGGTGTCTCAAGTGCTCGGTTCGCTGGCAGAACAGGTTCATCCAGACATCCGGGCGGATCCGGTAGTAGTGTCTCCGGTCCCCCGGGATGCTGAGCTTTTCGATGACGCCAAGGCGCAGCAGGAAACGCGTCGCCATGCTGATCGATCCCTTGCTCGCTTGCAGCTCCTTGGCAAGCTCGTCCATCGACATGTACGGCGGCACGCAGATCTGAAGCGCACCGAAGATCCTACCGGACATGTGTGAGAGACCGTGATCCTCCATGCTGTCTCCGGTCTTTTCGATGAACCGGTGGCGTGCGTCAAGTGCGTTTGGCATCCTTCCTCCTTCAAGCGAACAAACAATTCTAAACATTTTAGTTGTTCAGTCAAGCGTGAAACCGATGACCAAAACAGAGATTGTTCTCAGACGGACCGTGCGGACTCGCGAGGTTGCGCAAGGAACAGCGTGGCCACCTGGGGACGATCGATCGTCCCGCTGCATTGCTCGATCGTCGTTCCGACTGCCCCAAGGAGTCGATCGAGCGCTGCGGGCTCCAAAGCGAGATGGTCGGAGAACGTTCGCAGAAGGGTTGTGTATTCCATCTTTGTGTAGGAAGCCACCCACGGATATTGGCGGATCTCTGGCTTGAGGAACAGGCCGGAGGCATCGATCTCTCTCATGGTTCTCTCGACGCGCTCTTCGAGCGGTCTTCGTCCCGGACGCCGACAGAGCTGTGGTGCATGAGTGCGATACAGCTTGTGCAGTGCCCGATAGACCGGCGTGTTGCTTCCTGGGAAGAGGTTCCAGATCAATGCCAAATGCCCATCCGGGCGGAGCGCTGTATGTGCCTTCGGATACCCGATCTCCGGATCGATCCAATGGAACGCTTGCGCCGATGTGATCAGATCGAACGTATCGGGCTCCGGCTCCCATCGCTCGAAATCTGCACAGATCACCGTGGCGTCCAGGTACGGATTGAGGTTCTCGGAAGCGATTCGGGCCAGGTCTTCGCCGAGCTCAACGGCCACTATCTCATACCCGCGCGCAGCAAGCGGGGCCGTCAGCTGGCCGGTCCCACAGCCAATCTCAAGGATCCTGCCGGCATCGGGAATCGCAGATTGCCGAATGAGATCTTCGATCAGCGCCTCAGGATAGCCGGGACGAATGGCGTCGTACTCGTTCGCACTTCGATCGAACAACCTCCGGTCGTCGCGGCGAAACGTCATCGCTGTCTCCTTTCCCTCCCGCTCATTCGAGCGTCGCTGGGCGGCATTATAGGCAAGGCAATCGCTCTCAGCGAGATTGCGATAGAGCACCGCGCACTCTACAGTGGGGCATCTTCCCGAGGAGTCGCCGAGGTGGGAAATGCTGCCGCTCAATCTTCATCGATGGGATCTTTCCCCAAAGCAGGCCGTGCAGCTACAGCTGCGTCTCGCAAAGCAGCTTCTGCTGTCGTGGGACGATCGAGAGGTTTCATCGGTCGCCGGCATTGATGTCTCTGTGAAGGCTGGACGTGCGCGCGCAGCGATCGTCGTTCTAGGCTTCCCAGATCTGGCTCCACTGGAGGCGGCAACAGCGGGCGCGGATGCCGCCTTCCCTTACGTGCCCGGCCTGCTTACCTTCCGCGAGGGACCGGTGATTCTTGCCGCATGGAGAAAGCTGTCCCTGCAACCGGATCTCCTCCTGTTCGACGGCCAGGGGATCGCGCACCCACGAGGCATGGGACTCGCCGCCCACATGGGTCTGTGGCTCGACCGCCCGAGCATCGGCGTCGCGAAATCGCGGCTCTACGGGGTACACGAGCCTCTCGGGCCGAACCGCGGCGATCGGGCCACGCTCTTCGATCCGAAGCATCCCGACTGCGTCTTGGGAACCGTCCTCCGAACTCGCACAAACGTGAGTCCCGTCTTCGTCTCACCCGGTTGTCGAATCGATGTCGAGCACGCCGCAGCGTTCACATTGGCGTGTTGCACGCGGTACCGTCTTCCGGAAACGACCCGATGGGCCCATCGAGTAGCGGGCGGCGCATCGTTCCAAACGTAGGTGGAGCAGCACATGCCGCTGCCTCATGTCTTGCGAGAGACGTTGCCGAGACGTTGCCGAGCATGCTCTCCCGGCATGATTACGGACACGCCACAAGATACGAAGGAGATCGATGATGGACTCGATCGGTGTTCAGGCCAAGTGGGTGGGACCGCAGACCGTCGCCGCCAAGCGATGCTTCGCCCATGATCAGCAGGATATTCAGACAGCCATTAAAGAACTGAGGAAGAGGGTCGGCACAGCCGCAGATGGCTCGCCGATCTGCCTCTTCCTGCGACACGATCCCGAGAAGGGATTCGAGGTGGAGATTGCCTTTCCCGTGGAGGCTGGCTCCTCGATCGAGGAGGTTCAGGTCAAGGAGCTTGCCGGAGATCACGTGCTCTGGGCCGTGCACGCCGGACCACACACGAAGTCCGACGGTATCTCGGGACTCCGCGAGACCGCCGAGAAGATGTGGAGTTTCATCGCGGAACGCCACCTCCTCGCCGGGGATAATCCTACGCGCTACGTCTACCTGGAGGGTCCTGAGACGCACGGCGATCATCCCGACCGCTTCATCACCGAGATCCAGATCTCCTACCATTTCCCGGTGTGGATCGAGTCACTCGAGAAGGGGCTGACGGAGCAAACCGACGCAGACACAGCCATCGCCGTTGCCGCCGGAGCAGACGCTGTCCGCCATGACTTCGATGCCGAGAAACTGCGTTCCTGGGTGCTTGGGGCGCTTGAGCGTCTCGACGAGAGCGTCCCATGCGAGCGAACGCGCGCCTGTGTTCTCAATGGCTGCGCCCACCACTACCCGAAGGTTCAGCTGCTACGGATGAAGGCGGCGTATGAAGAGGAAGGAGACATCGTTCGTTTCATCGAGCGGCTGAACCGCGACGATGACCTGTTCCCCTCTCGTATCTTCTGGAAAGAGGGAACCCCGAAGCACATCGTCTACACCGAGAAGCTCATCCCACCCTGGAACCGCGAGGCATACGATCAGGCGACCGATCCGGTCGAAAAGCGGTACTACGGCTGCTTCTGCTCGCTGGTCAAGGAGGTCATCCGCACCGGCGAGGAGCTGTCTCCGACGTTCTGTAACTGCTCCGCCGGTTGGTTCGTCCAGATGTGGGAGACGATCCTTGGGCGTAGCCCGATTCGCGTCGACGTCGTCGAGTCGGTCCTCCGCGGCGACGATCAGTGCGTTTTTGCCATCCACCTGCCCGAGGAGCTGTTCGAGTAGTCTGTGGCGCGTAGCCTGGAGCTGGCCATTCCATTTGCAGGTGGTCGCTTGCTCTGGGGATCCCGCCCCACTCAGCCTACTCCTGTCACAGACTGAGGGAACAGCGTTGCCCAGATAGAATACCCGGTCAGAGCAAGGAGGATCAACAGTACAAGCATGTAGAATACGCGAATTAGATACGTCGTCCTCAACTTGATAATCCCGGATGGTTCGCGTAGTCCGATGTTCCGCAGGACGCGGGGGTGATAGATGTGCAATCCGCTGCCCCTGAGGAGCTTCGAAGGAGCTTCCAACGCGTCATCTGTCTCAGATGGGCCGCAGTGCTTTTCCAGTGTCTCCAATACGATTCCAAGTGCTGCTTCCGTTCCTTTTCTGTAGTAGGTATCTTTGATAACTGAAACAAGCATAATCATGGTGTATGCGCTTGCTAGAATGAAGATCCCGATGAGAAATGGCCATTGCGCCTGCGTTTTGCCGGAGAGCCACCCGATGGCAACTCCTAGCAACGAATAGACGAAAGCCGAGCGGATGAATTTCGTCTGGATGTAATCGTCTCGCATGCGCCAATCGGCACTCAACTGCCGATATTCCTCGCGAAGCAAGCTGCAATCCCTCATACCGTCCTCCTGAAACCGTGTGTTATCCATTTATGTCCTGCATTGTCCATGAAGTCAAATCAATTTGCGCTCAAGGTTCGCGGCATCCTGTGCTGGATCCAACAGCGATTTCAGGCTCAAGCTTCATGTTCTCTTCCCTATCCCACCTCCAAATCATCACTTGCCATGAAGAACCCGCCGACGTGTTGGGGGATCGGCCGGACGAGAAGCGATGTTCCCAGGCGGATCGATCGGTCGCCGTACCGGTCGCGGATTCGATCGACGGCCGCGTTCAATCGTTCCCGTCGTTGATCCGTTTCCAACAGCGAACATAACGTCTTCTCCGTCGGCACGAGGTTCCCGATGGAAACCCCGATGTTGGAAACCTTCTCCGGCTTCACGGGAATCTTGTCGAGCACTGTGAGGCAAGCTTTGTAGATCATCTCTCCGTCGTCGGCCGGGAGGGCAAGCGTGGTTTGCTTCCCATGGTGCGGTCCGATTGATCCGACGCGGAACCCGCAGTGCACCGTCCGTCCCATGTACCCGAGGCGGCGCATTCGGCGTGCCGCTTTGTCGCATAGATCGCGCAGGACAATCAACGCCAACGAGAACTCTCGAAGCTCCGGCGGCAACGATTTGGAGTGACCGACCGATTTCGGTGGAGGAACGTCCGTATAGGGAACAAGCGGCGTGGAGTCTCTCCCCTGACCGATCTCATGAAGATGAAGACCGTAGACCCCGAATTCGCGCTTTAGGAACTGCTCCGATGCGCTCCCAAGCTCTCGTAACGTCCGAATTCCAACCCGGTTCAGCCGGGCCTCGATCCGGCGTCCGATTCCCCAGACATCGCCAACGCGGGTCGATTCCAACAGCTCCGGCATTTCCTCCTGATCGAGTCGGCCGATCCCATCCGGCTTGTTCCGTGCTCCGATCAGTTTGGCAAACGTCTTCCCCTCTGCAATCCCGACTGTTGCCGTAATGTACTCTCCTAGCTCGTCGTGAAACCGATGCCGGATCTCTTCCGCCATCCGAACCGGGCCACCGCGCTTCGGCGCTTCCTGCGTGACGTCCATGAACACTTCGTCAACGCTATACACCTCGAGCAGCGCCGTATACGCCTTGAGGATCTCGATGAACCGTTTCGTGACCGAGAGATACCGTTCCGGGTTGCCTGAGACTAAAACAAGATCCGGACAAGCCTTCAACGCCTCCCAGACCGGCATTCCCGTCCATACGCTGTATTGCTTCGCTTCGCGCGAGGCCGCAACGACGATCGACCGTTCCGTTGGGCGCCCGGTGACCCCGATCGGTTTCCCACGCAAGGTCGGATGGCATTGTTGTTCTACCGAAGCGAAGTACGAATCCATGTCGACATGCATGATCATGCGTCGCATGGCACCACGTTCCGATCAATCGCCCATCTCGAGTGCGTCGAGTGTCCATCGCCCGCGCCCGATATCGAGACGGAGGATGTACGTGTCCTGTTGGCAGCCCACCGAATACACAAGATAGACCGCCTCGCCTTCCCTTTCTCGATGGATCAGGTGTGTCGCGGTAATGTCATACCGTCGGTTCTTCCATCGAAAGGCATGAAGAAGGGGGTGCGGGGCCCCGCGGCGGTAGATTACAACTGCATCGATGGGTTCGTTCACCGTGGTCAACATATTCGCACACATCGCCTAGTGTACGACGTGCACTAACGGATGTCAACTACTCACGATGGAGTAAAGCTCAAAAATATCCTGTGGTCCCTTCATCCCAATCTTCCGTCGCCGAATCAGACGGAGTCCGGCAAGGCGAGCCACTCGATTGACACATGCGTTCATCTGAAGATCAAGCTCAACCGCCAGTTCTCGCGCCGTTGTGCGCTTCTTCTCGATGATCCGCTGTACCGTCTCGCTCAACGCAGGACTTCGGAATCCGACCAGATCCCATCTCCCGTTGTGCTGACAGAGCAGCGCCAAACGACGTTGGGAGAGCTTCACGTCGATCCCTTCGGCCAGCTCGAGCGATGGCGTGATAAGGACCATCGTTCGATCTCCGAACTCCCCATGTACAACATGCTGAAGCGCTTTGCCGATCAGCTCATCGGCAAATGATGTGCTCAACACCTCAAGGCCTTCGAGCGAAATCCGGACTTGTCCCTCTTCCGGCAAGGAAAGCAACAGCGATTCGAGTATCTCCCGAGCGCGTTCTCCTTCCAGACGCGTCCCAAGACGCGTGCCGAATTGCGCAATGCGGAACTCCTCGATATGCATGAGTGTCATTGAACTGAAAACGACTCTAGGGATCAACCATCTCCGTATCGAACAGACGGAGCGGAATTTGAATCGCCAGCTGGACTCCCGGGAAATCCGGGACATCGTAGATATCCCCGCGATGCTCATCGAAGTAGAGAAGCGCCGCCCCACTCCGAAGCGCAAACGTACCATCCCAGG
>Ga0180431_10006406_pt1 | contig 13976 bp, 17 predicted proteins | sample SS_ome_11_FD_132459 | JGI IMG/M metagenome (GOLD analysis project Ga0180431, IMG submission 132459) | Hypersaline lake sediment archaeal communities from the Salton Sea, California, USA - SS_1_MS_1 metaG | ecosystem: Environmental > Aquatic > Non-marine Saline and Alkaline > Hypersaline >... | reverse complement strand
TGGCTAAGCTGGTGAACGATTTGGAGCGGATGAATGTCTGACGACTTTCTCTGCATAGGCTATGAGGGTATGAGCCGGGCGATTATAGATCATAACGGTGAGAGGGTGTTTAGCCCTGAGCAGATAAGAAAGAGATTCAAAGATGATATGAAAAGCCAAAACGTAATATTCAAAATGAAGATAGGCAAGGGGTATGTGCAAAATTGGTGTGCTTGGTTTTCAGACCTAAAGGAGTATTTTCAAGAAAAGAGAGAAATATGAAAAAAGTTGCTTTTTCCTGTTTTATGCTTCGTAAGTTATTGAAATTATTAAATGCGCGTCCGCTCTCTGAAGGACGCTCTCTGAAGGGCGTTTGACTACTATTTGTATTGGGTGGAAAATGGCTGATAATGATAATGGGCAAGCATATTGCTGTTGTCGTACCAGCCTACAACGAGGAGCGATTAATCTATGGGACTCTTCGCACTATTCCTGCTTTTGTTGATCATATTATCGTGGTTGATGATGCTTCTACCGATGATACCGAGGATCGTGTGGCCCTTGCCGAAAAGGATGATCCAAGGATTAAAACAATTATTCATTGTGAGAACAGAGGTGTGGGGGCCGCTATTGTCTCAGGCTATCAAGCGGCCCTCGATTGTAAAGCTGACGTTATCGCTGTCATGGCCGGTGATGGCCAGATGGACCCGAAAGACCTCTACCGGATCGTAGAGCCGGTAGCAGTAGGGGAGGCTGATTATGCTAAGGGAAATCGTTTTATCATGCCTGCGATTAGGTATTTTGGGGGTGTATTACTCAGTTACCTTACTGGATTTGTCACTGGCTATAGAGTTATCGACTCGCAGAGTGGCTTTACTGCGATCAATCGAGAAACACTTGGGCTATTACCCTTAGACAAGATTTATGAAAGCTATGGAATGCCCAATGACATGCTCATCAAACTCTCACAAGTAGGAGCTCGGATCAAGAACGTACAGACAGCGCCTGTGTACGGCAATGGTGAGCAGTCGGGGATTAAGATACATAAAGTGATTTGGCCGATACTCGGCATCTTAGGGAAAGGTGCATGGCAAAGGATTTCACCCTTACGGCTTATCAAGAGCTGATAGAATCGCTTATGGATAATTACAAGATCATTACGGTTCAGCGGTATTTTGCCCTCAGAGAGCAGGCTCCATACGTTGTCATGCGTCACGATGTAGACCGCAGGCCTCAAAATGCCCTCAGGATGGCCTATCTCGAAGCAGTTATTGGTGTCCACAGTACCTATTACTTCCGAAAAAGCACCTTTAACCAGCATATCATAGAAAATATCCACTTATGGGGCCACGAGGTTGGCTACCACTACGAAGTAATGGACAAGGCAAGGGGTGACATAGGGCTGGCTCACGCTATTTTCAACGCAGAGCTTGAGATTTTGAGAGCCTGGGTACCGGTCAAGACATGCGCTGCTCATGGGAACCCGCTGACCAAACATGACAACCGGGAGTTCTTTGACTACTTCGATCCTGAGCAGTTTGGATTGGTAGGGCAAGCGGAGAAGGTAGGCGGCGAGTATATTACGGATACCGGGAGAGAAAACCCTGACTACAACCTCAAAGACTGGCCGGACGGAGATGGTCCAGGTGTGATGATTCATACATATTACAACATCCACCCCGAACGCTGGAATGACGGCCTGGGCTGGTACAGGCAATGGGTGTTCGATTGGGGATGTAACCTAGCAAAGAGGTGTTTGCGTGCGCGTTTTGCTCATTAACCCGCCTTTAAGCGCAGAGCAGCGCTATGGCAAGGACATGGCACAGTTCGGCCCATGCTCAGAGCCCTTGGGTCTGGCGTATGTGGCCGGGGCTTTGGAGCAGGCAGGGCATGAGGTGAGGATATGGGATGGGCAGGTGCAAGGCTTATTGCCATTACCTCAACCTTGGGATTATGACTTATATGGCATAACCATGAACACGCCATCTTTCAGTATTGTTCAAAAGATGTGTAAAGATTTCAAAGACTTTAATCGTAAAGTCCCCATCATCCTCGGCGGCCCTCATCCCACGGTTTTATCTCAAGAGACTTTGAGGGCTATACCGGAGGCTGATTATGTTGTGAAGGGTGAAGGAGAAAAGGCGATCTTTGATTCCATTAACAAAGGCTCTTATCGCTTTGTAGCTTCTACGGCTACGGGTGATCTCGACACCCTCCCCCTCCCCGCTCGCCACCTGCTCCCCATGAAGCAATATCAAATCACGGCCTCCCGCAACAAAGGACACCACGCCTATACGGTCATAGTGGCCCGAGGCTGTCCGTTCAACTGCGCTTTCTGTTGCCGCTTGCATGGCCGCAAAGTGCGCTTTCACTCAGTGGATAGGGTAATTCAAGAGATAGAACTCCTTGTGAGGGATTACAATGCGAAAGAAATCAACTTGGAAGCGGATACTATTACCGTTAATCGTTCCTGGATGTATGCTCTTTGTGACGCTCTTCGCGACACTGGCCTTAATCGCCGTATCTCATGGACGTGCGAGAGCAGGGTAGACACGGTAGATGAGGCAATGCTCAGGCGTATGAAGCAGGCCGGATGCTGGCAGATCAGCTATGGGGTGGAGACAGGAAGCCAAAGGCTGCTCGACTTCATCAAGAAGGGCACCACGCTTGAACAAGTACGGGAGACATTCAAAGCAACTAAAAGGGTAGGTATCAATATCCGGGCATTCTTTATGCTTGGGATACCTACGGAAACACGGGAGGAATCACATGAAACCATTTCGCTGGCGAGGGAACTTAAAGCCGATTGGTCACAATTCACCCTCTGCACTCCCTTCCCTGGAACGGCTCTCTTCGATTATTGCCGATCTCACCAAGAAAGTCTCAGCACTCGATGGGAAGATTACAAAACTCATGGAGGCTGGGAAGGCGGCAGGCTGGCTTACACCCCGAGAGGAAGATCAGAACAAGAAATGAAAGCCCTGCAAAAGCAAGCCTATCGCTCCGTATATCTTCAACCAGGGAGAGTATGGTCATACCTTGCTAAAGTGCGCTCTCTCGGGCAACTGTGGCAGGGCTTCAAAGGTGCGTGGGTGGTCTTAAAAACGAGGTGGGCATGATGAACCCCACGATTAAGCGCCTGATATGGGGCGTAGTGATATTCGGTATTGCGACCGCAGTTGGGATTATCTTCGGGAACTGGCCTATATGAAAAACTGGCTCACAATCGTAGCAACCTTTCTCCTGGTGATCTTCGTCAGGGTCGTGGTCACCAAGGAGCAAACCATATTGGCGGCTCTCTCCTCCGGCCAATATAAAGAGGCATGGCTGGGATTCAAGGCGCTCTTACCTACCGCGAACCCTCCCGCGAAGATCGTCAAGATCCCGGCCATAACCTTGAACGAATGCGCTCAGGGCTATGTTGATACGCCCTTATATCACACCGGGGGGAGATTGATGCGGTGGATTCAGTGGGGCAAGCTGAGGGCGCTGTGGAAACTTTTAAAAACGGGAGAATGAAGATGGCTAAATGGGAATTTACAAATACTTTAACCGAGGAGAAATCTCCAAAGTTTGAGACAAAAAGTTTTGACTTTGGTAATTCTTTGTACGTGGGCTTCAAACCTCAAATTAGCAATGCCCGGTATGGATTCATTGTCTCTTCTATGGATACAAACCGCACTATTGCTAGATTATTGGTAAACACAGGCATAAATTTGTTGCTCCATAGACCAAAAGTAATTTTCAGCCATACGTGCTGGAAATATCATGTGGGATTGAGGCATGAACATTCTTGACTTCGGCTGCGGAAACGGCGTGATGCTCCCCACTTTGGCTAAGCATTTCAGCTCTGTAACGGCGTATGACAAATACCCCGATGCTGCCAGAGAGCTAACAGTAAAACTCAAGCTCAATAACGTAGAAGTGCGAAGAGCTAGCTTTGCGGGCTATGTGCCCTTTCGAGATAAACAGTTTGACGTTGTATGGGCTTCATCCGTCTTGGAGCATATCAAGAACCTGGATTTGGTCACATATCAACTATATCGTGTTTCGAGGCCTGGCGGTCAGTTGTTGTTTCTTTCCCCCTCAGAAGATTGGCGTTACAGACTAGGGAGAAAATTATTCGGGCTGGAGAAGCCCAAAGATCACTATTGGACCGGGGAGCAAATACACCAGGTGCTTTGCCGGTATTTCACCTGTGAGGTAAAGAAAACATGGCCTCCGTTGTTAGGAACCTATGTGATGGGGAGGTATAGGAAATAATGCCTCCAAAGAAGAAAAAAGAGGAGACCGGGCCTCAGATCATCAGAAACCGGATAACTGCGGAGCGGTTGTTAGAGTACCTGGAGAAAGAGCTTGAGGCTACAGAGCAGAAAGTCTTTAACCCAAAAGGCAATACGAGCGAAGATGGGATTTTGTACTCAAAAGAGATGATTGATTGGGGTACACGCCAAAAGGCCCGCATGGATGCTCATAAGCTCAGGGGAGACTATCCAGCAGAGAAGAGCGAGGTTGATCTAAAACTGCCTAACGCTATGGCCCTGGTAGTCGAATCACGGCAGGAAGCGAAGAAGAAACAAAAGAAACATGCAAAATGAAGCTATAGACATATTCAAACAGCAGGTCCAGGAATGCGAAAGGGTGTGTGAGTCCTTTGAGTATTTCGTGGATAATTACGTCTGGATTGAGGATAAGGTAACGAGTCAAGCCATACCGTTCAAACTGTGGGAATCCCAGAAGCGGATCATAAGTCGGCTCATGAAGGCTGACCGCCTTATCATCCTCAAAGCTAGGCAGTTAGGGCTTACATGGCTTACCGCAGCTTACTGTCTATGGAAAGCGATAACCAAACCCTTACAGCTCATCGTTATTATCAGCTACAAGGAACAAATAGCGTGGGAAGTAACCGGACGCATTAGATTCATGCTCAATAGCCTCCCCGACTGGATTTATCCTGCGCTTCGCAAGGCAACCAACGAGGAGCTTGTCTTTTCCCATAATAATCTGCTTGAGTCCACGATCCAGAGCATAGCCACGACACCTTCAGGAGCGCAATCAAAGACGCTGAATCTTCTGGTGCTTGATGAGACCTGCTGGAACCGCTACGTTAAGGACATTTACTCAGCATCGAAACCCGGCGTGGATTCAGCCAGGGGCCGAGTTATCGTTATCTCTAATTCTATCAAGACCGCCCCGGGCTGGTTCTGGACACGGGAAATGTACTCAGGAAGCATGAATGGCACCAATGACTTTGAGAGAATCTTTATGCCCTGGTCCGATCATCCGTTACGGTCAACCAAGCTCATCTATGACGAGGATGAGAAAGAGAAGATCCCTTTGTTCATCAAGGAACAGCGGGACGGAGGCATGGACGATGAGGAGATTAGTGAGCACTATCCAGCTACCGAACAGGAAGCTATTAGCACTATGCTTGGCAGTTATTTTGGAAAGGTGCTGGCTCGGCATACGTTTACAATGGATGGCAATAGAGGCAGCCTTGAGGTCAACCAGCACAAGGAAATAGAGTTTGTGGAGAATAAGCGGGGGATACTGGAGATATGGCGCTATCCCTATCACCTGGTTGACGGATGGGACGGACGGTTTTGGGAGAATCGCTATTGCATCGGCTCAGATGTTTCCGAAGGCCTGGGCGAAACCTACAGTGTGGCCTATGTCATTGACCGGCAGCTCGATGAGGTAGTAGCGCGGATGCGCTCGAACAGGGTAGACGCATACGAGTGGGGAACGCTACTTTTCCGGCTATCACAGTTTTATGCGAACGCGGACGGTAACGCCCTGATATGTCCCGAAAGGACAGGGGCAGGGATTACCACGTGCAAGCGCTTGGAAAAGCTCGATGCAATACTTTACTTCAAGATGATACCGGCAAAAGTAGGCCCTCCCACCAAAGAGATAGGCTGGTCTGAGACAAATCAGAGCAAACATGAATTATGCGGGGATCTCAAAACATGGCTCAGGCAGATGAAAGGCACCATGTATGACGCTACCCTGATTGACGAGTGCTCTACGTTTATCAGAGATGAGAACGGCAAGCTGGGCGCTGAAGAAGGCAAATTCGATGATTGCGTTATCGGCGCAGGCTGTAGCATCCAAGCCAGTCACTTTATGGGAGATCCACCGGCGCAGGTGCCGGAAGAGCCAAAGGGATGGCTTAAGAAATGGCAGAAGGGGGATTACTAGAAGAACGTAACTAACATAGTTTAGCCCCGTTCCGAAGGCGCACGGTAGGGGCAAAAGCCAACAAGGAGCTCTGATCTTAGCTAAGGAGATCAGGGCTTTTTTGTTGGCACAAAGGAGCACATGGCAAGCAAGCACAAAGAAAAGCTGACAATCAATACTGATTTCCTGGAAGCATTGAAGGAAGTCAGACACCGGGTAGAGAATCCGGGCAAGCTCCCCTCCCTGGTACTGGCCGGCAACGTCTACAGGGAGCGGGATATTCGAGAGGTGCAGACCGTAGTATTTCCGCCCTGGGAGATAGGCTATCAGGTGTTGCCGGTGCCGGATGCCGTAGGCGTGTACATCCGTAACATCTTCTGCAAGATGCCGAAAGACCGCGTAGACGACCTCACGGACCGAGATATTGACTGGCTTTTGATTCATACCAAAGTCCTCGTGGACGATGGCCAGAGCGATCTTATGATTGAGAAAATATCGCCGAGCTGCATGAAGATCAGTCAGTATTTCATGCCGCTGTTTCTCAAAGAGATGAAACCGAATCTTGTAGTGCCGGGAGGCAACAAAGATGCCTGAAGCATTTGAGAACTGCAACAAAGCAGGCGGGAAAATCAGAACCATATCAGGACCTAATGAACAATTCAAGGTGCCTGAAGGCAAATATCGCCGTATTTGAATCAAGGGCGGGAATGTCCATTTAGGGCATCTTGCAACACCGAAAAAGAGCACGTAATGGAACAAATCGACCTGAAAAAACTGGAAGCGATTATCACCGGCAAGGATGCTTCGAAGATCCTCGAAGTCTACTCCTACCTCAAGATTTACAAAGAGGACACCAAGCGCGCGGAATGGCTCACCCGGCGTGATAAGTGCTGGGGCATTATCGAAAACGACAAGGAATCCTGGTGGACCGGTGAGGAGCTTGACGAGATTAGACGGCAAAAGCAGGAGCCCAATGTCACAAACAAATGCGTCAAGGGCGTGCAGGGCAAGGCTGCAATCGTTACGGATCAAAAGCCGGAGATCAAGTTCTTTCCCATCGGCAGTTCTGATCTCTACATAGCGGAACTGCTGAAGCGGGGGCACGATACGGTATGGACAAAAAACGAGGGAAATGACGTTACCTATGACGGCGTGGAGGAAACGCAAGTGGGCGGCATCTCCTTCCTCAAGGTGCGTCACGACCCCTCTAAAGGTCCCTTCGGGAGAATCCTCTTTGAGGAAGCCCCGCCCGAGGACTTCTATTGGGACAGGAACGCCCGCCAGAAAGACCTCTCCGATACGCATATTATCGAGGCAAAGCTACGCTCAAAGCCTTACATCAAAGAGCATTACGGAGACATTCTGGACGAAGAGGATCTGAACTTCAAGATAGAGCTCAAAGAGGAAACAGACGCTACGTCCAGCGGTATCACCGGAGCGGATAATTACGCGGAAGGCGAGAAAGACAAGCTGGACAGCGATTCAACCGCGCAATCCGAGCCGGAGAACATCTGGGAGATCGATGCCTGGATGCTCAAGACCGGTGACGAAGATTGGGTGGTAAGGCCCGGCCCGGATGGGTTGCCGCAGGCCGAGCCGATTGAACTCGACAAGGAAAAGAAAAAGGACCTTAAGGCCGGGGATGCCATAGAGGATGGCGTGTACTGGCCGAGAAAGCTCGAAAAGAGAATCCACCGCTTTATTATCGGTAAGAAGCTCATAGAGGAGCAGGAAAACCCGCACGGCATGGATGCAGACGGAAACCCGGTGCTGCCTGTTATCGCTATCAGAGCACAGCGAACCAGAAACTCGTATCCCATGAGCCCTACTGCATACGCTAAAGACCCGAACAGACAGCTCAACAAGGCTACGCTGCAATTCGCCCATGCCATAGCGCACCTGGCGAACGCTCCTATTGTACGGCCTGCACAGGGAACAAAGTGGAAGGGAGAGCCCGGAACCCCCGGCTCAGAGCTATTGGTAAGCCAAACCTCTGCCTTTACCCCGCAGCGGCTACAGGCCGGTTCCATTGATGCCAATAAGTTCCTGGAGATCCGGCAAATGGCAGAGGCCGACATTAACGATATGTACGACATTCACGATGTTATGCGGGGCAAAGTTCCCGAAGGAACCGACCCCTCCGGGCGTGTTGTGCTGGCCCTTCAGGATATGGGCGGCATGATGAGCAAGCCCTTTCTGAGAGTCCTGGAAGCTGCGCTCATACGGCTGGCCAAAGTCAATATCGCCATGATCCTGAAATACTGGCCTCGCTATATGTGGGAGCGCCTATTGGAAGAGGATGAATGGCGAAAGTGGATGCCCGATGAGGAAAAGGCCAAGCTGGGCGAAGAGATGGAAGAGCCTGACGAGGAGATGCAAGAGAAGATACAACGCAAATGGGAAGATGCCCTTGAGAAGATACGTCCGGCAGACGCGAGCAAGCCCCCCGGGATTAGCTTGATCGATCTGGACGTTAAACTCACCGCCGGCTCGTCTCTGCCAACCAATAGGATAGCAAAGGCGCAGTTGGCAATGGAATACGTAGAGGCCGGTATCTACGATGCCGAGGCCGCACTTGAGTATGTTGATGATCCGAATAAAGACAAGATAGCTGCCCGTATGAAGAAGAAAGAAGAGATGATGATGCAGGCAGGAGCCCTAAAAAAATGAAAGGAGGAAAGCCATGGTAACGCCAAAGAAACCCAAAGAGGTTGAGATCAAAGGCGAGGTTCTGTTCAAGAAGGTTGACCGTCTCGCTTCCTATTTCGAGCTGGAGCAGGACGAGAAATATCTTGCCAACCGAACTTTTACCTTAGATCGATCAGTGGTGCCGGACGACTACGAGCCCGAGAAGTACGAAGTTACCGGCGAGTATAGCATCAAGATCAAAGTAACGGAAAAGTAACCGACTTGACCCGGTAGGTCATGCAACATAGGCCCCTTCACAGCCTGAATGTGATGCGAAAGGAGTAATTCTCATGGGAGATGAAGAATTCAGCAAGGAAGAATTGGAGATACTAGGCGAATCCGAAGAGGAATCGGGACAGGATACCCAGGACACCTCGGAGGATAAGGGAGAATCGCAAGAAGAAGAGTCCAAAACCGAGCAGACCACCGAAACCGAGGAAGCAGAAACCGAGGAGACGGAGCAGGAAGAGGAAGAAGAAAAAGAGAATATGGTGCCTCAATCCCGCGTGGATCAGATCGTGCGGGAACGAGAGGAAGAGAAACGGAAAAACGACCTTTTGAGGCGTGATCCCCAAGCCTATTACGAAAAGTATCCTGATGAGAAGCCGGAAGAGAAGGAAACGGAGACAGCACAGACGACTTTTGCAGATGTGGCTCACATGCGCGTCCAGGGCGGAACCTATAACGGTAAAACCCTTCAGGAAGTCTATGATGCCGACCCGTTCACTGCTATGGCCATTTACAACGATTACCGTGACGAGCAACGCGAAACCCAGCGGAAAACGGTTGAAACACAAGAGAGGCTTAAACGGGAATCGGAACAGGAGGTTAATACCTTCACCGAGAAGATGGCCCATGAGATGTTCGGCAAGGAAAAGGATAACCTTGAAAGCAAGGAAACCAAGCAGCTTGATACCTTTATTGACGGAATCCTGAACTGGATGGAGGAAACCGGCAGGGCTAATACAATGGCCGATGCCTACATCCTCATGAACCACGAGGAGATCCTGAAGGCTGCACAGGTGAAAAGCACCAAGGCCCTCATTGACGGATTGAGCAAGGGAACCGTGAAGAGCGCTACCACGCAGAAATCCGATGAGGAAAAAACAGGATACGGCAGGTTTATGGAGTATTCGGAACAGCAGCTCGCAGACCATATCGACAGTTTGAGTGACGCTGAGATGGACAATTTCATCAAGAATGCTCCGGCGAAACTGAAAGAGAAACATCCAAAAGCGTTTGCGGCTTGGGATTAACGCTGAGAGAGGTCATTAGACAAGGAGGTTTTTCTAATGGCCGACTGGACTTTTACGACCGCAGATGCCCTCACAGCGCAGACCTGGGCAAAGAGGTGGTGGATAGAGGCCAAAACCGAGTCCTACTTCTTCAGCCAGGGTTTTGTCGGCGCAAGTGAGGAAACTAATATTATCGTTGAGTTCCCGGATCTCGAAAGAGAGCAGGGGTATCAACACACCTTCGGGCAGGTCAGAAACCTGAGCGGTGCCGGTATCAGTGGCGACAATATCATGGAGGGGAACGAGGAAGTTCCCAACGTCTATGACGATGCAATTACGATCAACCAAAAGCGTAATGCCGTCAGGACAAAGGGTAAGCTCTCCGATCAGTACCCTTCGGATAAGGCAGTTCGCCAGTGGGCACGGCGCTTGCTCAAGAGGTGGAAGGCCGACACTATCGACCAGGATATGTTTGACGCTATCTGGGATAGCCCGACCAAGGCTCTCTATGGCGGGGATGCTACGGGTACGGGAGACATCGAGGCAGGCGATTACATGACGCTGGCCCTGATTTCCAAGGCCGTTGCATACGCCAAGAAAGCCACCCCAAAGATCATAGGCACACCGGCAGGCGGAAGGCGCTGGTTTGTATGTGTCATGTCTCCGGACCAGGAATTTGACCTCAAGGAGCGTGACGCTGCATGGAGCCAGGCGCAGAGAGAAGCGCAGAAACCCGGCCCCGATAATGCACTTTTTACCGGGGCAATCGGACGGTGGAATAACACGATCCTGCATGTGCATGAGCGCGTGCCCACCGCTACCACCTGGGGCGGAGCGTCAAATCTGAACGGAGCAAGTGCCGGGTTTATGGGTGTCGGATGTGCGGGAATCGCCTATGCCAAGCGCAAGGTTTGGAATGAAAAAACCTTTGACTATGGCAATAAGGTTGGTTTCTGCATCGGCGCGATTTACGGCATGACCAAGGCCGTGTTTAACGCCGCCGATAATGCGTTTGTTGTTATCCGAACCTACCGGACCAATAACTAATGATCTTTGGGTGGATAGCTGAAAGCTGGCCGCTGAATGCGAAAAGGGGTAACTCCCGGCCCCCTTCCGCCCATTGACTACCGGGGATATGGGGAGAAAGAAGATGGCACAAGGAAAACTCACAGATCCGGCTGAGAAGGCCACAAAGGAAAAGGAAGATAAGACGTTGGAGCAGGAGATGGAATCGCTCAAGGTAGAAGGTCTTACCTTAGATGATTTCCGGCCTGTTCCGCAGCATGTAGCACGGGCGGCACATCCGTTTGACGGCTACCCGGAGCGCAAGATTACAGTAAGTATAGACGGGAAGGAGCGGGAATTGAACGTCACGCACGTTGTCGCTGTCAATCCCAAAGAACCGGAATACCAAGACCCGTCCGGCCGGGGTGTTATCATCCAGAAGAAGGTCGGAAAGGGCACCCGCGAGGAGCGCGTTACGATTAAAAGCGCTCACAGCAGGCCGGTTCGGGATTACGAAAACGGCGGCATTACCATTGATTGTGTCTTTGACCGCGAGATCCCGCTTGCCGATGGGACCACCATGACACGGTGCTGCCTTGTACCCAGCCATTCCGCACGGGCTCAGATTTGCTTCAAGCTCGACATACGCGAGGGCAGGATACAGGTCGACAATCGCTATGTGCTTCCTGACGGAAAGCAAGTGAACCGCCTTCGCCGGGTCTATGAGATGATCGTGAATCCTCAACTGAAGGCCGAGAATCTGGCCCGGTGGGTAGCAGGGGAAACCCCTGAAGAGCCTACCGAACTGGTTGAGGAAGAATAGAGGTATAAACGATGGCGAATATACATCCAGAGATCAAGCCGAACGGGGTTAGTGATAAGTACCTCATTGACCTGATGTATATGCTTCAGCAGTCCATGTATGGCCTTTGCCTGAAGTTAGATACTGAGGGCACCGGACTGACAACCTATGTGGCGAATTGCTATACGGCGATATTCCATACGCAAGTGTGGGATTACCGGGGCAACAAAACCCAAAACGTGACTACGGTCGATCACATCATCATGCCCAGCGGAGGTTTATCTAATGCTGCTCTGATCCAGTGGCTTTATGACTGGATTAACGGTTTTGAGACGCTTGTAGAGCAGTTGGACGGTGACGCTGGTATTACTGATGATAACGACTATGAGGACCTTTGCTACGAGGCTCTTGTCCTACCGTACATCTTTGAAAGCGGCAGGTACGATCAGCAAACGATTCTCGGCAACACGGATTCAACGGGTGGTTTTACTACCATGTTGGACAGCGCGGGTACGCCCTGGGTAGTTACGAGGATAGGTCCGACAGGGAGGCCGACTGATAGAGTCCTGTGCGATTTGCTTTACGATATTATCAACGCATGGGAAACGCTGTGCGAGAAGATTGACGCAGATGCAGCGGCAGCCCCACCGGCAGCGAATAACTATGAGGCATTATGGTACACGGCCACGGTTCTTATGCGCGTAGAGAATAGCGCAGGCAATGTACTTGGCAACTCACAAACCCGTTTAGGCTAAGAAGGAGGTAGAAAGAATGACAAGGAAACTTTTAACTTTTGTGCTGGCAATAGCTCTTGTTTTCAGCGTTGCCATGACCGCACATGCAGGCTTCAAAGATATGTGGGCGCAGGTTTATTCCTGGGATGGCACACTGACCGCTGACGGCAAGATGGAGCTTACGAAAATAACCTCCGGTATTACGTATGCCGTTATGAAGGCAGATAGTGTCGCAACACTTGAAACGCTGTACTACTATGATTCTGATGCTATGACTTCACTTGCCAATCCGGTGAGCGGAACGAATTATGGCAGTGCCACTGTCGGCAACGATATGATTCGCTTTCGGGTCGATCCCGCAGAAACAAATGATGAGGCTGTGGATCTGATCGTGGTGGATCAAGCCGGCGGCTATACTGCGTTTGTAGAGGATTTTGACCAGTATACGCATAGCGTGATTATAGATGAGCGTCCGAACGTCCGGCATCATGGTTGCGCGTTTATCGTAACCACCGGATCAAGTACGGAAATAGATACCGGTATTCAATTCGATCGAGTAAGCGTTATTGACGCAATGCTCATCGAAGTCGGCACTGCTATGAGCGGCGGCGCGGGAAGTGCTGAAGTGAGCTTTGGGCTTGCCGGTGCAGGAACTGGCGGGGATGCTGATGGCTTTATCATTGATGAGGTGTTGGCAACCGCTGGCTTCCACGATCCATTCCGATCTGGTGTTAATACCAGCGTCTCACTCGTTACAGCGGGTGAAGGAATGGCAATTTTCGCGGAAGGAGCCGTGGGACCATTTATTGGATATATGTCAACAGGGACGAGTGACACGGCAGACAAACAAGGTATGCTGGTGAGGACTCCCAAAATCATACACGGAACTATCGAGCAGAGCTTGGTTTATATGTTCTCGACCAAGGAAGCCACTGATGGTTGGGGTTTACTGCATTTCTGGTTTACCCGTATTAGATAACCTTAAACCGGGGGCCTCGGAAACGGGGCCTCCGCCCTCAGAGAATATGAAGCGAAACCTGATCATATTTGCGATTCTCACGGCGACAATCTTGATTGTTTACTCCAATAGTTTGCTTTGCCCGTTCCATTATGATGATTCGGTCAACATCATTCGCAATAAGAATATTCACATGACCGAGTTTAATTGGGAGAGCGTCAAAGCGAGCTGGTTCGCCGGTGGAGCCCGAGGCGATATTTACCACCCCATTCTCTACCGCCCGGTGGCCATGTTCTCCTTTGCGCTGAATCATTATTTCCACGGCCTTGAGGTGCTTGGCTATCACGTTGTCAATGTCATTGTTCACATCATAACCGCCCTGTTTCTGTTTCTGA
>Ga0180431_10006405_pt1 | contig 13976 bp, 9 predicted proteins | sample SS_ome_11_FD_132459 | JGI IMG/M metagenome (GOLD analysis project Ga0180431, IMG submission 132459) | Hypersaline lake sediment archaeal communities from the Salton Sea, California, USA - SS_1_MS_1 metaG | ecosystem: Environmental > Aquatic > Non-marine Saline and Alkaline > Hypersaline >... | reverse complement strand
TAGCTGGTCGCCGAACAGCAAATGGCTCGCGTTCTCCTCCAAGGCCCATTCGCCCTATACCCAGCTTTTTCTCACCCACATCGACGCGCAGGGATACAGCAGTCCCGCTGTTCTTTTGGAGCATTTTACCAGCCCGGACCGGGCCGCAAACATCCCCGAGTTCATTAACACCAAACCCACGGCGATCCGGAAAATTCGTGAGGACTTTCTCAATGATTATTCGTTCGTGCGGGCGGCGAATGAGTTTTTTAAAGGCGGAGATTTCATCGCTGCAGAGCAACAATGCAGAAAAGCACTGGAATTGAATCCGAACAACGTCGAAGCCCACTGTACGTTAGCCTATGCCCTCGAGCATGACGGTAGGCTTCGGGAATCCGCGAACCATCTTCAACAAGCGATACAATTGGAGCCAACCCGTGTGGATGCCCATTATAATCTGGGTCAGGCGATGGCTCGGCAGGGGAAGCTCGACGATGCGATCGAGCATTTTTCCCATGTGCTGGAGTATGAGCCGGAGCATAACAAGGCGCACGGCAACCTGGGATCTATCCTGCTGGTCAAAGGAGCCATCAACGAGGCAGGCGTTCATCTGTTTGAGGCCATTCGGATCGATCCGGACAATGCCGAAGCGCATTACAGCATCGCTTTAGCGATGGCCGGACAACACAAGCTCGACGGCGCGCTTTTGCATTACAATAAGGCTGTGGAACTTCGGCCGGATATCGACATTTCGCCCGCGATGCATTACGGATTGGCCATGAATTACGGCCAGGCACGCCGATTTCGAGAGGCGGAACGATCTGCACGAAAAGCGCTTGAACTGGCTCGTGCCGCCGGCGATAAGGCGTTTGAACGGGAAATCGCAAAGTGGCTCGAAATCTATAAGGGCCTCAATGAGTCTGCGAAGACGAGTGATAAAAGATAGCTTAGGATTTATAGGTAATTCAAGGATTTTTCAAGCAGAGGGCATTGAAGGGCGATATACAAGCTGTCGTTTTCGACGAAAATGCAAAATCACGACAGATTGTTCTTGACAAATGGGCCTTACGTCTGATAAAAATTAGATAATTGGAGTTTATAGGTTTTTCCCCGCAATTCATGAGACGAGCCGGTTTTGAGACGGATGTTGGCTCCTTGAAGAAGTGAAAAATTGTTGAATTCCAGTTCTCGGGTAGTGGTGAGGGCTATTCATGTTCATCGACAAAGATTGCGTATTTTGGTGTGTAGGCGAAACGCGAGCATTTCTTAACCGACCTTTTTGAAGGAGGACGATTATGTGCAGAAAATTGTTTTATATCATTTCCTTTATTTTGGTGCTGTCTCTGGCGGTTGATGCCGGGGCGGATCTGGTGGCGCACTGGAGCCTTGATGACGGATCCGGCACAACGGCCTCTGACATGTCGGGCAACGGTCATGACGGCACGATCGGCGGCGCGGTGAGTTTCGTGCCGGGGCAGTCGGGTTCGGCGCTGGATTTCGATGGCACGTCCACCTATATCGATATGGACGATGAAATCGTCAATGGCACATGGTCGCTGGCTATGTGGCTCAAGCCTCGCGACATACCGTATTCAAGCGGTTATTATGCGGTTATGCACCACGATTCCTGGGCTGCCGGTACCCCGCACGTTCATCTAAGGGCCAGCACCAGCCTGTGGAATGTGGATACGAACGGCGGCCCGAATCTGAGCTCCGCGACGGAATTGCAGGAAAACGAGTGGTACCATTGTGTGTACACCGTTCTCCACGAGGGCGGGGGAAATGCAGCAAAGATGTATATTAACAGTGAGCTTGAAGCAGAAGGCGAAGGAGGCACGGTTCCTTCCTATATGGGGCCTCTGAACTTCGGCGCATGGAATACGAACGACAGGTTCTATCATGGGCTTATGGATGATATCCGCGTTTACGACCATGTGATCTCGGAAGCGGAGATTCTCAGCGCCATGGAAGGTGAGCCGTGGCCGTTCGCGTTTGGGCCTGATCCTGCGGATGGGGCCATACATGAGGATACGTGGGTAACTCTGTCCTGGAAGCCCGGGCAGCTTGCCGTCTCGCACGATGTGTATTTGGGCGAGAGTCTTGATGATGTGGCGAATGGGACCGGCGATACGTACCGAGGCAACCAGGGGGCAACGTTTTATGTTGCCGGCTTCCCCGGCTTTGCCTATCCGGAAGGTCTCGTGCCGGGCACGACCTACTACTGGCGTATCGACGAAGTCAACGAGGCCAATGCGGAAAGTCCGTGGAAGGGCGATGTCTGGAGCTTCTCCGTACCGCCGAAGACGGCGTATAATCCGGACCCGGCCGATGGGGCCGAGTTCGTGGACCCGAATACGGCAAGGTTGAGCTGGACGGCTGGTTACGGAGCGATCCTGCACACGGTTTATTTTGGCGACGACTACGACGTGGTGGACAACGCCGCCGGAGGGGCCCCGTCAGGAACAGCGAGTTACAGTCCGGGCCAGCTTGAGCGAGAGAAGGTGTATTACTGGCGGATCGATGAGTTTGACGCCGTGGCGACGCATAAGGGGGACGTCTGGAGCTTCACGACGCCGGGCGCTGTCGGGAATCCGAATCCGTCGTATGACGCCACAGATGTCGGGATGAATGCTATGTTGAGCTGGACGGCGTCCGATAGCGCCGCCTCGCACGAACTCTACTTCGGCACGGATAAAGAGGCCGTACGAAACGCCGATAAGAGCGCACCTGAGTACAAAGGCTCCAAGGCGCTGGACGCTGAAAGTCACGATCCCGGGTTGCTCGAGGCTCAAACGAGCTACTACTGGCGTGTCGATGAGGTGGATGCTCAGGGCAATACGTTAAAAGGTCCCGTCTGGATCTTTACGACGGGCGCTTATCTTCTCGTGGACGACTTCGAGAGCTACACCGACGACGATGTAGCCGGTGAAGCGGTCTGGCAGACATGGATCGACGGTTTCGGCGTCGCCGATAACGGTGCGCAGGCCGGCAACTTAATGCCGCCGTATGCCGAGCAGAGCATTGTCCATGGCGGCGCTCAGTCGATGCCGCTGTTTTACGTAAATGAAGCCGGCGTCACGAATTCGGAGGCGGCGATGACGTTGAGCTCGCCGCGGGATTGGACCCAGGCGGGAGTCACGGGATTATCGCTCTGGTTCCGAGGTGTTTCGACGAATGCCGCCGATCCGATGTACGTGGCGGTGTCCAACAGTGCCGGCAGTCCGGCGATTGTGAGCCATGAGGATGCCGCTGCCGCCACGGCTACCGGGTGGACGCAATGGATCGTCCCCTTGCAGACCTTTGCCGATCAGGGCATCAACCTGGGCAACGTGGACAAGGTCGGGGTTGGTCTGGGCAGCAAAGGCGGCGTCGCAGTTGGCGGTTCTGGAACGGTGTATATTGACGACGTTCGACTGACTCAATAAACGCCCGAACGAGAGTCGAATATTTTAAGCTATTGAACACCAGGACTTTACTGGTGAGGAGTCCGTGTCGATTGATTCGATATGGGCTCCTTTTTCATTTGTCAAGATAGCGTAAAATCCATATCGAGGATCGTTGAAGCCGCATCGTTTTAGGAAGAAAGCTTGCTATTTCGGAGATTCTCATGTATTTGTTTTGGGATGATGAGAACGCAAGTAATAAAAATCGATCCCTCGAATATCGATATGGACAGGATCAGGGAGGCGGCCGGGCGGATCGATGCCGGTGCGCTTGTGGCGTTTCCGACGGAAACCGTTTACGGTATCGCCTGCCGCGCCGGAGGAGACTCGCTGAACAAGCTTGCCGGTTTAAAGGAAAGATCGGGCGAGAAGCATTTTACATTGCACATTGCTCAACCGAATGATGCTCGCACCTACGTGCCCACAATCCGACTCAGCGCTCAAAAACTGATTCAAAGCGCCTGGCCCGGCCCTGTGACGATCGTTTTTGAATTAGATGAGCAGGATCTGGATCAGCAAAAAGAAGAGCTCGAACAAGATGTTTTTGAGTCTCTATACAAAAGTCCGACGATCGGAATCCGATGTCCGGATGATCCCGTCGCTCATCAATTATTGTCACACACTGTTCACCCGGTCGTCGCGCCGAGCGCGAACCTGGCGGGAGCGTCACCGGCCGTCAACGGAGAACAGGTTTTGGAGTCTCTGTCCGGTCGCATTGACATGGTGCTGGATGCGGGACCATCGAAATACGGATTAAACAGCACTGTTGTGAAAATAGGTAAAAAAGGATTGGAGATATTGAGGCCGGGCGTAAGGTCGCAAGAGCATGTACGGATATCATCGATGGTGAAGTTTTTATTTGTTTGCACCGGCAATACGTGCCGAAGTCCGATGGCGGAAGGAATATTTAGGAAATATTTGGCTGAAAAATTGAATGCGAATGTTGACGAGATGGAGAAGATCGGTTATACAGTAGAGTCGGCTGGCATGATGGGTTCGGTGGGTTTTCCGGCGAGTTCACAATCGGTTAGAGCGTGTGCCGAACGGGGAGTCGACATAACAGCGCACAGGAGCAAAGCGTTGACCGAAAAGCTCATCGAGGAAAGTGACTTTATCTTCGTCATGGATTCCGTGCACTATGAGAGAGCTGTTTCCTTGGTGGCGGAAGCCGCGGATCGTTGTATGCTGTTGGACGAAAGGGGTAACGTTCCGGATCCAATCGGTCAGTCTCAGGATGTTTACGATCGTTGCGCCGATCAAATAGAAAAGGCCGTCAAGAAAAGACTAAGTGAGCTTGTCATATGAAAATAGCGGTTGGAAGCGATCATCGCGGATTCGATGCCAAACAACAAATCAAGGCCATCGCGGCTGAATTGGGGCATGAATGTATCGATTGCGGCACCGACGATAATAATCCGGTGGATTATCCGGACCTGGCGTATTTAGCGGCCGGCGCGGTATCGAGGAACGAGGCGGATCGGGCGATTCTCATTTGCGCCACGGGGATTGGGATGAGTATGGCGGCCAATAAAGTTCGCGGCGTTCGGGCCGCCTTGTGCCATGATGAGTTAAGCGCCCAGATTTCGCGCGACCACAATGATGCGAATGTGCTGTGCCTGTCGGCGGATCAAGTCGGAGCGGTTTTACTGCGCAAAATGGTTGAGGTCTGGCTGAATACGGCTTTTCGGGGGGGAAGGCATGAAAGAAGGGTGAGGAAGATCCAGGCGATCGAAGAAGGCAGGGATCCAAGACAACTAACAAGTAGCTGAGATGAAGAGTATAGTTGGTAGGGCGGGCAAGGAGGCCTACCCTATCCTTTTTCTTTGGCGGTGTACGATTTGTTCAGACCCGTCACACTTTGGCGGGAACGCGTTTTCTTTTCGTGGGTATGCCTTGGACGGCCGCTTTGATTTTGTCTCGACCGGCTTGGGTTTTACGGCGGAGTTTTTCAGAAGCGGACGTGCCGAGCGATCGCAATTTGTCGTATCGGGCTTCAAGAAGGTTCTCGATTTTCATTCGCTTCAAATCGCGCAGGGTTTTAATAATGTATTTTTCAACGTTGTAAATCGTATCATGAACGCTGCGGTGCGCCCCGCCAAGAGGTTCGGGGATAACGGTATCGACCAACCCGAGTTTGTGCAGATCTTTGCTGGTTAACTTCAGCGCCTCCGCGGCTAAGGGGGCTTGTGAGCCGTCCCGCCAAAGGATGGCGGCGCACCCTTCGGGGGAGATCACCGAGTAATACGCAAATTCGAGAATGGCCAGTTTATCGCCGACGCCGATTCCGAGCGCCCCGCCGGATCCGCCTTCGCCGATGACGATACAAATGATCGGCACTTTCAGGCGGGACATTTGCTGGAGGTTGACTGCAATGGCCTGGGCCTGGCCCCGCTCTTCGGCGCCGATACCCGGATAAGCGCCCGGTGTGTCGATGAGGGTGACAATGGGAATGCCGAACTTTTCGGCTAATTTCATTTTTGTCATCGCCTTGCGATACCCTTCGGGATTGGGGCATCCGAAATTGCAGGCAATTTTCTCTTTCGTGGTCTTGCCCTTATTTTGACCGACGACGAGCACTCTCTCGCGGCCGATATGCCCGAAGCCGGTGAGGATCGCCCGGTCGTCGCCGAAGCACCGGTCGCCGTGCAGCTCGCGAAAATCCTTGACCATGAAATTAATGTAGTCGCTCAGAAGAGGTCTGTTCGGATGGCGCGCGACCTGGACGGTTTGCCAGGCCGTCAGATTGGAATAGATTCGCTTGAGTTCGGCCACCTGCTGGCGCTGGATTTGACGAACTTCCGCGGAATAGTCGATGCCTTTCATCGAACTGAGTTTACGCAGCTCGTTGATCTGACGATCCAGATCGGTGACTTTTTCCTCGAAATCGAGATAATCCCCGTTGCCGGAATTCGTTTGGTCCGTCCTGTTCGTTATTGTCGGGTCTTCTTTGGACATATTTGTACAATCAGAGTCGATTCCTTTATGGATAAGATAACTCTTAAAGGCTGGATGGTAGCATTTTAGACCTTGAAATTAAAGAAAAAAATTGACACGAGGGCGGCTGTACGGTACTTTTTAAATGATTCATTTATGAGCTAATATGTCGTAAGAGCTTTTACTTAAGGTACTTAGGGTGAGTCGGTGTTGCGGCTCCAGGATTTAGAGGGGGAATGATTTCATGAGTTATTTTACAGTCGTTTGCCTGGACGAGGATAGCCGGTTATGACGCATCCATCAAATGAGGAGAACGCCGGAAGGGTCTTCGTCGTTACCGACGTATGGTTTCATCATATGTTCAATGGACGGATAGAAACAACAAAAGAATAAGGAAATCCTATCGTGAAGCAATGGCGTTTTGAGGTTTATAACAAGCCGGGTTTTTCTGACGTACACGGCCAGAGCGTTCTGGAGGATGTTGCCGAGCTCGGGATCAGGTCCGTACAGGCGGTTCAATCGGCCAAGGTCTTTCTGGTCGAGGCGGACTTCGACAAGGGATTCGCCGACCGGGTGGCGAAAGAGCTGTTGAGCGACCCGGTGTGCGAAGAGTATTACATCGGCAGAAGCGGCCCGCCGGCCGGTTTGGCGAGGGCGACGCTGGTTGAAGTGCATCTCAAGAGCGGCGTCACCGATCCCGTGGCGGAGTCCGTGATGGCGGCCGTCACCGATATGGGCGCCAAGGCCGAGAACGTCCGGACGGCCCGAAAGTATGTCATGCTGGGTCAGCTTTCGCAGGGCGAAACCAACACGATTGCAAAGAAACTGTTGTCGAATGATTGCATCGAGGATTGCTTGATCGGCAACGAAGCGGAGCCGCCCGGCCCACATCTGAAACCTTATGAATTGCAGGTCCTCCACTGGCCGATATGCGATCTTGACGATGGAGGCTTGATGGCGCTTGCAACGGAAAAAGACCTGTTCCTGAATCTGGTTGAGATGCAGACGATCCAGAAGCACTATCGGGAACTGGGCAGGGAACCGACCGACGTTGAGTTGGAATCCCTCGCCCAGACCTGGAGCGAGCATTGTGTGCACAAGACATTAAAAAGCTCCGTCGATATGTCGATCGATGGAGAGCAGGTGCATTTTGACGATTTACTCAAGGAGACGGTTTTCAAGGCGACCAAGCAACTCGACAAGGAGTGGTGCATATCCGTTTTCGCCGACAATGCCGGAGTAGTAGAGTTCGATGAAAATTCCGCCGTGTGTTTCAAAGTGGAGACGCATAATCATCCATCCGCGCTCGATCCTTACGGCGGCGCCGCGACCGGTATCGGCGGGGTGATCCGCGATCCGATGGGGACCGGACTCGGAGCTAAACCTATCGCCAATACAGACATCTTTTGTTTTGGCGAGCCTGACAAGAAACCCAATGAAATCCCCAAAGGCGTTTTGCATCCGAGAAGGATTATGAAAGGTGTCGTTGCAGGCGTCCGCGACTACGGCAACAGAATGGGCATCCCGACGGTCAACGGCGCCATTTATTTCGACGACAGATACCTCGCCAACCCTCTGGTGTACTGTGGCAACATCGGCTTAATGGATCGAAACAAATGCTTTAAGCATCCACAAAGCGGCAATCTCATTGTCATGGTCGGGGGGCGTATCGGCCGGGATGGCATTCACGGCGCGACCTTTTCCAGCGGCCAGATGACCCATGAGCACGAGACGGTCTTCTCCCATGCCGTGCAGATTGGTGATCCGATCACGGAGAAAAAGATGCTGGATGTCCTGCTCCTGGCGAATGAAGCGGGATTGTATGAAGCGATCACAGATTGCGGCGCGGGGGGATTGAGCAGCGCCGTCGGGGAGATGGGCCAGGAGCTCGGGGCCGAAGTCGATCTGGATAAAGCCCCGTTAAAATACGCCGGGCTGAACTATACGGAGATCTGGATCAGCGAGGCCCAGGAGCGCATGGTCATCGCCGTCAAGCCGGAGAATCTGGACGCGATCACAAAAATCTTCGCCGATGAAAACGTCGAGTCCACCGTGATTGGGAAGTTTACGAACGATAAGAAACTCAAGCTGCGCTATCACGGCCAACAGGTGGCCGAGCTGGACATGGATTTCCTGCACGACGGCGTGCCCAAGTATTCGCGTGAGGCCGTTTGGCAGACGCCCAAACTGGCCGAGCCGAGTATTCCTGAAAAGGAAAATTACAACGACGAGTTGGTGAAGATTCTATCGTCGTACAATGTTGCCAGTAAGGAGTGGGTTATTAGGCAATACGATCACGAGGTCCAGGGCGGGTCGGTCGTCAAGCCCCTGACCGGCGTCAATAACGATGGGCCGTCCGACGCGGCGGTGATTCAGCCGAAGTTCAATTCGGACAAGGGCCTGGCGATCAGTTGCGGCATGAATCCCTTGTACGGCGACATCGATCCGTATTGGATGGCTTTGGCGGGTATCGACGAGGCCGTCAGGAACCTCGTCTGCGTCGGCGGTCGTGCGGATAGAATTGCACTGCTGGATAATTTCTGCTGGGGCGACTGCACGAAGCCGGAGACATTCGGGACATTGGTACGAGCGTCGCAGGCCTGCTACGACGGCGCGTTGGCTTTCGAGGCGCCCTTTATCTCCGGCAAGGATTCATTGAACAATGAATTCGCCTGTGAAGACGGCACCCAGATATCCATTCCATCGACACTTTTGATCAGCGCGATGTCCCTCGTTGACGACATCAACAAGTGTGTCACCATGGACGCCAAAAGAGCATCCAACCTGCTCTTTATCGTGGGTGAGACGAAGAACGAGTTAGGCGGGTCGCACTATTACAAGATTAGCGGTCACGTTGGGGCGAATGTGCCAAGATTGGACCTGGGCACAGCTCCAAAAATCGCACAGACGATTTCGGCGGCCATTGCCGAGGGCCTTGTCGTCAGTTGCCATGATTGCTCCGAAGGCGGTCTGGCGGTGGCTCTTGCGGAGATGGCCTTTGCGGGCGGGCTGGGGATCGAAGCGGATTTGCGCGGTTTGCCGAAAAGCAAGGATTGTTGCCGGCTGGATGCGCAACTCTTCAGCGAGTCGAACAGCCGGTATGTCGTGGAGGTTGAGCCGAAGAACTATAATGCATTCGCCAGGTCAATGCTCAATCTGCCGTTTGGCCAGATCGGCAACGTGACGGAAGATAGAATGCTCGTCATCAGGGCGGACAATGGTCATCCTGTTATAGAAGCCGACATCGACTCACTCAAGAAGGCCTGGCAACAACCGTTTGATTGGTAATGTAGAGGTAGGACATGACTGAGGTAAAAGCAATTGTTTTGCGGGCGGCCGGTATCAATTGTGATATGGAGACCGAATATGCGTTAGAGTTGGCCGGGGCCAAAGCCCAACGCGTTCACATCAATCGAATCATCGAGGATAAGAATCTGCTGGATGAATTTCAGATTATCGTTTTCCCCGGCGGCTTCAGCTACGGCGACGACGTCGCCGCGGGTAAAATCCTCGCCAACCAGATCGTGCACCACCTTTTCGATCCGATCCGGAAGTTCATCGAACAGGGCAAATTAGTGCTCGGAATTTGTAATGGTTTTCAGGTTCTCGTGAAAACCGGGATTTTACCGGGGGGCGATTCGGCGAGCGCGCCTCAGGAGGATGTGACCATCACCTGGAACGATAGCGGGAAATTCGAGGATCGATGGGTCTGTCTCGCGCCCCAGACGGAGCGGTGCGTTTTCATCGAGCCCGGCCGGCACATTTATCTTCCCATCGCTCACGCCGAAGGGAAGATCGTCACAAAGGATGCTTCCGTGTTGGAGAGCCTGACTTCTGAAGATCATATTGCATTCAAATATGTCGATGAGAATGGAAATGAAGGCGATTATCCGGTCAATCCGAACGGATCGGTCCGGTCGATCGCCGGACTCACCGACGCGACCGGCAGAGTGTTAGGCCTGATGCCTCACCCGGAGCGATTCGTCCGGCCGACGCAACATCCGAGATGGTCCCGCCAGGAGAATGTTGAGTGTGACGGGATGACCCTTTTCAATAACGCCGTCCGGTATGTGGGTGAACATTTCGGCGTGAAACCGCGCCCGAAGAAGGAGCCGCTTACGCTGTAAATATCGTGTAGGTTAATACACGCTGCTCGGCGACTCGGAGCGTTGCAGGGCCTGAAGCGCCGACTCTTTATTGTTGGCAAACACAAACACTTTTCGCAGACCGGCGACGGTGAAGATACATTTGGTGACGACTCGGACGTTGCAAAGAACGAGTCGACGCCCGGAATCCTCAAGCAAACTCCGTAACGCCAACAGCGTGCTGATGTTCCAGGAATTGAGAACCTCAACCTTGAAGAAATCGACGATCACATCATAGGTGCATCGTTCGCTGATCATCTCATTGACCGCACCTAATTCCTCCGTGATTTTCGCTCCCGCGGACGGCAGCTCGACATAAAGAACGGATTGTGATAATTTGTGAATGGCCATGGTTCTCGCTTCCGCTTACTCCGATGAGTCTTCTTCTCTTGCCTCGATACCTTGACTATCGGAACAAATATCCGTTGGGTTAAATACTAAATAGGAAACGGGTAGACTCCATGAAGAAAAAAAATACATTATCGGCCGTGAGTGATTTTTTCGGACGTTCACAAACCCAATGGATCTCAGTCCGTTAACCACAGGTGGAGATTGTTCTTAACGAATGTGTCGTCCGTAAGATGAGGATAGTTGGATAGGAGCCGGTCGATAGTCTCAGCTTGTCCGGATGATAGCCGTTCTTCCGGATCGAGCGATCTGACGTCTTCCAAAAGTCCCTGTCCTTTCAATATATACGATATACCCGGAATGCAGCCGACGAAATGGTTATCGGCGTCAAAAATCGCCTTATTGGCGAGCGTCAATTGATTGGCCAGGCTGAGCAGCTCGAGTGGAATGGTTGTTTGATTGCTGCGAATCGACTTAATGCGTTCGAGGTGCTCGACCGCTGTTTTGGTCCAGCAGGCCCATTGTCCGAGCAATCCGCCGACAATTTGAAGCGATACCGTCCGGCCATCAATAATAAAATCCTGTCGTGTGAGCAGGTCGATAATGATATTGTCATCATTGCCGGTATAGAGTGCAATCTCGCCCGACCGGCCGGACTGTGCTACGGCTTCCAGCACGTCCAGCGTCTGGTACCGGTTAAATGGAGCGATTTTGATGGCGTGGACATGGGGTAACGCCACAAGTTTTTGCCAAAATTCGGCCGGTAGGACCATACGGCTTATCGTCTCCTGCAAATAAAATCCCATCACAGGTATGACGTCGCTGACGTTCCGGCAATGCTCGATCAATGCTTCAATTGATTGTCCCCTCAGGGCCGTCAGGGATAACAAGCCGAGATGATAACCGAGCTCTTTAGCTAAATGGGCCTCCTCGATGGCCTGTTTCGTATCGCCGACAATCCCGGCGATCATAATCGGTTCATCGCAGCCCGTTGACGCGACCGCTTGGCGGGCCGTTTCTATCGCCAGCTCCAGCACCGGGCGATACAGACCGACTTTGGGATCGTGGATGGCAAATTGCGTCGTATGCACGCCCACGGCCAAACCGCCCGCGCCGGCGGCCAGGTAGTAACGCGTCAATGCTCTCTGATGACGCTCGTCGAGTGTGTTCCTGGCGTTCAGCGCCAAGGGATGGGCGGGGATAACACACCCTGAACGCAGTCTCTCGAGAAGATGCGAATCCACGATCAATGGTCCTCCTTAGAATTTACCGTTCCGCATATCGTACTTGGTCGGTTTGTTGAGTGTCTTTTTCCCGGCGACAACCCACCTGGCGATCATCGAAACCATTTGATCGAGTGACGTCTCCGGCGGCCCGAGCGCGTCGATGCAGCGGGAGGCGTCCGAAAGCAGGGCGGTGCCGGCCTCTTTTGAGATGAAAGTCGGTGTCTTGTCAAGAACCGCTGCGATCTGCTCGGCGAGGCGGCGGATCGGAATAACGTCCCGCCCCGTGACGTTCAATATCGTCGGCGGCGAATCGGCAAGCGTAATCGAGCGGATAATGTAGTCATTGGCGTCTCTTTGCCAGATGAGGTTGACGGCGCCCATAGTCAGGTCGATGGGGGTATCATTCAAGATTTTGAAGGTAAGATCGACAATGATGCCGTAGCGGGTTTCGTTTGCATAGTTGAGCCGGATCAGCGTCATAGGCGTTTTGTAAAGCTGGGAGAAATACTCGAACATTCTTTCCCGGCCGAGGCACGATTGGGCGTATTCACCGATCGGATCGGGCAGTGTCTCTTCCGTGGCGCCTTCACTTGTCCTGTCAACAAGAGGGTAAACATTGCCGGTCGAAAATGCCACGATGCGCGACTCCCTGTAGTGCCGGGCGACCAGCGTGGGTACATAACTATTCATCGCCCACGTTAACGGCTGATTGCCGGTCGCGCCGAACTTCATACCGACCATATAGAATACATTCTCCGCCCCGGGGAGTTTCCCATAGTTCGATTCATCGAGTAAATCGGCTTCGATACTTTCGACGTGGGCCTTTTCAAGCCGGTGTTTAACGGATTTATCGCTGAATCGAGAAACGGCGTAAACCTTCTTGTTCGGTGAAGCCTTTTTGATCATCATCGCCAGGGTCGGCCCCATTTTCCCGCCGGCGCCGAGAACCACGATATCCCCATCCGTAGCCTCCAGGGCTTGCGTGGTTGCCTCTGAGGGCTCGCTCAGCATATCTTCCAGGTCATGCTCGTTAAAGTTGGCGCTATTCTTCATTCATGTTTCCTTCAGGTGCTGTGCGATACTCAGGTTAACTTCAAAATCACGGAGATCAGGACTCTCACAGCCATGAACAGGACGACGATAAAACCGATACCGCCGAGGATATTGAGCGGCAGTGTATTTCGTCGTTCGCCCATAACGTCCTTGTTGTTGGCCAGCCAGAGTATGGTCGCGGCCATGAGCGGATTGCCGATCACAGTCAGAGCCTGGCCGAAGATGATGAGGTTGACGGGTGTCTGCCCGGTCCGAAGGGCCAGTATGGCGACGAGCATGCCGATAATGAGGACAACGACCGTGAATAGCCGTGACCACCGGTCGCTGAGTTTGGCGGGCTTGCCGATGCCATCGGCGAGGATGCTGCCCCCGATCATGGCGTTGATGAGGAACGGGTTCATGGCCACGGCAAAAAGGCCGACGCAAAAGATGATGTATGCGGTAGCACCCAGCAGCGGCTGGAGCGCCTGGGCGAGAACGCCGATATTCTTGGCTTCCTGGCCGGGAATGACGGTGGCCGTCGTGATCATAATCACCGCACTGACGGAGGTCAGGACCGCGACACCGGCAATCGAGTCGCCGATACCGTTGCGATAGTCCTTGATGCTCCAGCCTTTTTCACGGACGAGGTTGCCCTGGTATAAGGCCGCGGCGATCGAAAAGGTAGTCCCCAGGAGCGAGGCGACCAGTAAAAGCGGATCCTGGATTTTTCCGTCCACTTTATGTGGCAAGCCCAGTGTAATCCCTTCGGGGATGCCCGGGATCAAACCTTTGAGGATAGCCGCGATGTTGGGTGAGGCAAGGATAATATTAATCATGAAGCTAATGAGAATGATACCGACCATCAC
>Ga0180431_10006404_pt1 | contig 13978 bp, 2 predicted proteins | sample SS_ome_11_FD_132459 | JGI IMG/M metagenome (GOLD analysis project Ga0180431, IMG submission 132459) | Hypersaline lake sediment archaeal communities from the Salton Sea, California, USA - SS_1_MS_1 metaG | ecosystem: Environmental > Aquatic > Non-marine Saline and Alkaline > Hypersaline >... | reverse complement strand
CGGTTAGACCTATGGAGGTTAGTCCTCTTAGGAACTTAACGAGAAACTTTTTAAAATATTCTTTATTTTTTGAAGATTTAGAAACAGAATATAAATTTGTAGATTTTGAACCTTCGTTAAAATTATCTGCGGGTACTATAGAAATTGTTGTTGAAGGTAACCCGTTTAGTGGAGAGTCACAAAGCACTAAGAGTATATTATTAAAACCAAATAAGTTTGAAACGGAAAGGTCTTTTAAAGACAATTTTGATGAAATAGAAGACTTCCTTTTAAACCGTATGGTTTCACCAAAATATACAGCAAAGTTTGAAATATTAAGAGAGGGTGAAAGTGGTAAGTTTTATAAAACCACAGAAAAAATTACATGGCCATTAGATGGTTTTTGGAATTTAGATATTAGAACCAATAGTTTTAATTCATATATTGAGAAATTAAATATATATGCCGACGACTTGGACGCATATAAAACAAACCTAATATCAAGGTTCCTTACTGCAGGGTCACTAAAAGATTTTGACACACCTGAACAAAATGTTGAAAAGGTATTTCAATTATACGGAAGAAGTTTTGATGAGACCAAAAAATTTATTGATGCCTTATCGTTTATTAACTCCGTTAATTATACTGTAAAAAATGATATACCTTCACAACTACTTAAGAACTTAGCACAAACAATTGGTTGGGACACAAATATATCACTAATAACAAATGATAACTTCTTAGGTAGTATTTTCGGCACAAAAAACCAATCTATTTATCCCGGTCAGACAAGAGATAAAACACCAACAGAATTAGATTATCAATACTACAGAAATTTAATTTTAAACTCGGCATATCTATTCAAATCAAAAGGTACGAGAAGGTCCATAGAGGCTTTAATGAGATTGATAGGTGCACCTGAAGCGTTAATTGACTTTAATGAGATAATTTATTTGGCGGACGGACCAATTAATATTGAGAGGTTTAACGAAGAATATGCTTCAATAACAGGAGGAACAAAAACAAACGAACAACCTACTTTAGACCCAAATGTAACATTTAGTTTTGAGGGTGTAACATATACAGGTTTTACAACTGAAGTATCACTTATAACCGTTGACGCGAACAGAGATGATTATCCCGTTGACGAATTAGGATTTCCTAAGGCACCCGTTCAAACTGAAGATATGTTCTTTGAAAAGGGTGCGGGTTGGTACGAACAAACACCTGAACACAGGTCTCCTGAAATATTAGACACCACGGCTTCAGTATTTACAGGGCAAAATCCGAGTGTACAAACATCATTAGAAAAATTCACATATGGTCAGAAATATTTTGACAGATTTAGAAATTTCCCATATATGGATTTAGGTTTTGGTCTAACAAGAACTTATGATAATAAAAAATCATGGGCAGATAGTCAGGTCGGATTTAGAAAAAGTCAAAACGGTGGTTATGACTCATATTATATTGCTGATGATGAGAAATTAGTATTAAATGCTAAAAACGTAGACTTAGGTCTTAATATGGGTCAAGGTATTATATATGACATATGGAGTATGTCAAAGAAATATAACTACCCGTTCCCATCAACAGGTTTAACAACACCATACCCATATCCCAAAGGAATTGATTGGACGGTAATTAACCCAAAACCAAGAGAAAAGACGTTCTTTGAGTTTGCACAGACTTTCTATCGTAATATGATAAACGTTAGAAACAGACAAACTATAACTGACGGTAAAGGTGGTGGATATCCAACATTACAATCGGTCTATTGGAAGTATATGAACTCTGAAGAAGCGGTAGGTATACCTTCTAACAAATATACATACCAAAAAATGATTGATTTCACAAATGGTATTGGTGATTACTGGATGAAACTTGTGGAACAAATGATTCCGGCATCTACCATTTGGATGGGAGGACAAAAAATGGAAAACAACGTCTTACAAAGACAAAAAGTTGTTTGGAGAAGACAAAGAGGATGTGAAATCGTCCCGATACCTTGTATTCCGTGTACATATACAGGGCAATTATTGGGTGCGGACTGTGTTGAACAATCAATATCTTGTGATGTTGGATTGACAAACCCACAAACTACCCTAATAAACAGTATAAACAGTGCGGTAGGTAATGAAGGATATAACATAAGTGATTGTCAATTAAACACCTTAACAAGTTTATGGTATGTGGATATAAGATTAAGTGGAAGTTTACTTAGAAAAGACCTTTTTTATACGGGATATGGGGGAGGAGATTACCCTTCATCAACACAGTGGATTAGTGCTGTTGAAAACTCCTTAGATAATCTCTATCAAAATGGATTAGAATATACAATGAGTGGTACGACAATAACAATATCGAATATAGGGTGTAATAATGATTTTACTAATGACTCAATACAAATAAATGCGGGTGTTAATATAAATATTAATTGTACGGGATGAGTTTAGTAACATACATATTACAAAGTTGTGATGGAAATCTAAAGTACAGAATTACTTTTGATAGTCCAACCTATTTGGATGTCGGAGAGACATGGAATGTTGAATGCTCGGGTATACAAAATGGGTGTTACCAAGTTTTAGAAAATACCGATGAGGTATTAGAAACGTTTAATGGTGATGAATGTGTATTCGCTGAATACCCAAACTGCGAGGAATGTGAAAACTCAAACAGTACTCCTATGGCAGGACCACCAGTTCCCGTATACATTTATACTGAATGTGCCTCAGACACTAGACCATCTTTAGAAACGAGTGGAGGGAGTCCAATAACGACAATATATTATCCACAAAGTAGTACTTATTCAGGAAACCAAAGTATTTTATTTAGGGATGACTCATATAACTATCATTGTTTTGAACGTGGTAGTTCAAGTGTACAATCACCAACAGACGAAGTAACGGCAACTACAGGATTTACAAATTGCACAAATTGTGTTGCGACCTGTGAAACACAAGATATAGTAATATTAGCTGACCAATCAGGTAGTGTCGGAGCATCAAATTTTACTTTAATAAAAAATGGTATAGTTGAAATTGCTAACAACTTAGAGTCATCTATGGATTTAGGACTTATTAGATTAAGTGCGTATAAATGGAGTAGTTGTGGTGATGTAGATTTAATTTCCGATTTAACGGATAACCATACAAATTTTATAAACGCGGTAAATGCAGCATCTTATGGTGGTGGTGGAACTTACGCGTCTACAGCATTAGACGAGGCATACACACAGTTAGAAAGTGTGAACGCAAACCCAACATCAAATAAAACGATAATTTTAATTACTGATGGTGGTTTAGCAGACTATAACAATACATCATGTGACGGCATTTACAGTGCGACACAAATGGCCGCTTTTATGAAAATAGGTGTTTATGGTAGTTTAGACTCCATTAAAATAATCACAGTAAATATTTCAAACGGAAGTCCAGGTCAATTATTATCCATCGCGTCGGGTCAAGATAATTACTTTTCTGCGACGACATTTAACGATTGGGCAACAACAGTTGCATCAGAAGTTGCGGATGTTGGTTGTGACGAAAATCCATTTGAAAACTCTGTATTTGATTTTTATCAGGCAAGTCACTGTTGTACGATTAACGGAGGTAGTTTCTTACCTGATACTTATGTTGCGATTGAAAGGTCAGTTACAGTTAATGCTAATGACGGATTTGAACTTGACGGTAACTGCTATTCACTAAATACCACTCCAAATGATGCTTATAGTGCGGACACCGTAACAATTATTCAACCAAGTGACATTGTAAGTAATATTTGTTCTACATGTGATTGTTCTAGTTATAGAGTCGGATTTTTTAGAAGTTGTTGTTGGTATACTGAGGGTTATTCTAACATTCCTAGTATTTACTTGGGAATAGACCTAAATGATGGGTGGAATGATGACCCATCAGGAAATGGGAGTGCAATAGTTTACAGTGGTAATTGTTATACCCTTATCGCTCTTCATCCCACTGAATCTGCAATAGATTTTATTTCAGTATTTGATGACGACTGTGCTAAAATAAGAACTCAATGTCCTGATTGTCCAACACCTCCACCATCACAAAGTAATACACCGACACCTACAAATACACCGACACCTACAAATACACCGACACCTACAAATACGCCAACACCTGCAAGTTCACCTACACAAGTGTCAAAAATTGTTCAATATTGTTGTCCTAGTTATGATAACCCAGTATTACCACTTACTCAGTTTGTCGCTATGTTTGATTTACCAGGTCCAAACAATGAGGATTTTATCTTTATAAATGCTTTTTTAACTAATAATAATGGGTGTGTTCAAGTTATTTCAGACACTAGTGGTTCAGGAATTTATTTTGGTAGTGATTGGACATCACATAATGATTGTGAAGATTGTAAATCAACAAATGGTGTTGACTGTCGAAGTGATTTTTACTCAGGATGTACTACGGGAACCATATATAGTCTCGCTGATGTGTCTTCAGGATTTCAACCTATAGATGGTATTATCGGTCAAACATATAGTATAGTTACAGGTGGTACTGTATATTCTCCTGGTGTATTAAATGATGAATGTATAACAGCAATATCTGGTGTTAGTGCGGAGGACCAAACCATATTGGTTCAAACCATAACATTAACAGAAGAAACAAATTGTAGTATTTGTTTAAATACTGCTAGTAACACACCAACACCGACACAAACACCAACATTAACACCGACTCCTTCAGGTTCAGGTGATTATGCAACGTATAGGGTAATATATAGTGGTTGTTGCTATGGTGAAATTGGACAGGGAGATATAGATTTTAACAATACTCTAACACCACAAGTTGGAGATACATTCTTCTATCAAGGAGAATGTAGAGAAATAACAGTTATAAATTCCAGTTTTGGTCCAGGGACAGGTCAAATAGATACTTTATATGATGATTGTTCAGGATGTACTGATGTTAATGTATGTACCGTGGGTGGATGTGGAGAACAAGATATTGTTGTTTTAATGGACCAATCAGGAAGTGTTGATGATAGTGAATGGGGTGTGTTTGTTGATGGTGTTATTTCTATGGCCACAGGATTACAAGGTAATATGAATTCTGGAGATGTTAAATTAGGAGCTATTAAATGGTCAAACTGTACTAATGTTGATGAAGTTACCGATTTAACAAATAATTACACTTCTTTTATAACTGCAGTAGGTAACGCTAATAATGACGGTGGAGGAACATACGTAGGACAAGCACTTATAGACGCTTACAACATGTTAGTTGGAAGTAATTCAACACCAGGCGCTGAAAAAAACATAGTAATCTTTACTGATGGTTATATATATGACTTTGATACTAACTGTACTACGACAAGTGACAGTGCATCTACATTAGCTGCACAAATGAAATCAGGACTTTATGGGTCAGGACAAATTATTAAAATAACTACAGTTAAAATTGGTTCAGGGGCTCAAAGTACGCAATTAGCATCTTTATCTTCAGGACCTGAATTCCAATACTCGGCAACCGATTTCAATGATTTCGCCGACAATGTCGCGACACAAATATCTATTACTTCATGTGATGAAACACCCGACCCAGGTAGTGGGTTTACATTCTATTCAGGAACACCATGTTGTGGTGATTTAGGATTGTCAGATATAATTATTCACACAGACTCAGCAACGACAATAAACTTAGGAACCGATGGGTTTATATGGAATGGTAACTGTTACACTTTTGAAAGTGAAGTAGACACACCGACATATAGTGGACAAAGTGTTGATTTAATTTTTAGTGGTTCAATTACAAATAATATTTGTACTACTGATTCTAGATGTGATTGTGAACAATATAATAAATATGATTTAGAAAATTGCTGTGATAGTAATGATGTTGTTACCATATTAACAACCGGAACAACAAATATAGGTGACGGAATAGAATTAGGTGGTAATTGTTATAGTTATAAAGGAAATCTTGGTAGTACAACGGTTATTGGTACTATTAATACATTTATACCTAATATTTGTTTATCAGGTTATTGTGAATGTGTAACACCATCACAAACTCAAACACCGACACAAACTCCTTCTAATACTCAAACTCCATCGGTAACAATAACACCAGGTGCGTCATCATCTCAAACACCGACACAAACACCTTCTAATACACAAACACCATCAGCAACAATAACTCCACGAGCGTCATCATCTCAAACACCGACACAAACTCCTTCTAACACCTCTACACCATCGGTAACGACTACACCATCAAGTACACCTGCAGGTTTTCCGACTGAAGTTTGGGAAGCTGCGGCGTGTTGTGATAGAACAGACACCATACTTGTTGAGGTGCCAACTCCAGAAACTAAGATTTTTGTTTTTTATGATGGTACTTCATTAGATGAGAATAGTGCAACACAAGCATCTAACAGTATAAGAGAGTGGTATAATGAAAAAGTTTTATCTGGTGACTTATCAGAAAATACATTATATGAAGGTGTTGTAGGTGCAATAGCGGATAATGGAGAAAATTGGTTATGGTGGTCATCATACCCTTATCTTGGTTCTATGACGGGCGGAACGCTTTCTACAGGAGAACAGATAGATGAGTTTGGTACATACTCCTCAGACACCGTTGAGTTTTCAATTGCAAATAGTAATTGGTGCAGAAATAGTTCTGGAGAATGTAGACCTAAGGCTACTGAGTTTAACGATGGTAATACCACTTACAGAAGGATTAATAGAGGAGAAAATATTGCGACAGGAGCAAACGATACTCGCTCTCAAGGTGTACCATTTGACCATGGCACTCAATTAAATAACACCAATAATTCTGGACCTGGTACATTTAATGGTGGTATTAGTGATTATATTGTTATTTTAGTTGCGGATGAGGCGGATGGGGCGGTTGGTTTATACCATCCTAAAATAGACAGTTCAAATCTAACTATAGATGGATTTAGTTTATATTCTGTGGTTAGTGAAACTCAAAATTGGGTACCATACGCGGGTAACCAACCATCAACAAGGTTTGAAGCGGACTATGAGTCATATCTAAAAGTATGGAGAGATATACAACTAATTGGTGGTAGAGTTAATGGGTTGATTTATCCTGTTATAGATTCAAATAATGGACGTATACCATTCCCATTACATTGTTTAGGTGCTGTAGAAGGTGAGACAATCACTGCTGTAAATTTTGAAACTAAATATGGGGAACCTGTTACCTCCGTTGGGCCTGAAAATATTAATTGTAGTTTAATAACTACTAATAATCCGTATTCGACATTAACTAATACGACTACATATCAAAACTTACCATTACAATATCAAAATGGTGCGGGACTTAAAAATTTCGGAATACAAGTTGACCCTACAGTATACAGTTTTACCTCTAGTGTTGTTGGAGAAAGTCTTAATAATTTTTTAGATAGTACTGACTTAACACAGGGATATGGATTTAATAGTGAAGGAACATGTTACGAATTTATTCAAGAAACTATAGGTACACCTGATTTAACTTTAAAGTGGAGTGAAATTATACCTAACTATTGTGATGATGCCGATTGTGTATGTGCATCTCCAACACCATCAGTAACTCCTACAATAACTTTAACGCCCACAATAACTCCAACTACGAGTGTTCAAATACCTGACTGTGCGTCTGGAACAACAACAGGTACTTATAGATTTACCGATTGTTGTGGAGTAACACAAATAGGTAGTTCAATAGGTAAAACATTCTGTGTTAATACTACATTATTTTATGAAGGAATTCAACCGACCGCTTTAGAGTGTATTGTTAATTGTGATGAAGGTCCATTAGAAGTTCTTTACAATGTTGTTCCTGATTGTGAAGGTAAGGGTGAAATAACTTTAAACATAACGGGAGGTACAAAACCGTATACAGTAGTAAATACAATCCCTGGAACTTTACCAACGGAAGAAGGTAATGGACCATTTATTTATTCAGGTTTAAGTGGTGGTACTTACATATTTAACATTTATGATAGTACATTACCCACTGCAAGACAAGAGGCGGTTCAAATAATAGTACCCGAATGTTTAGAAGTAACAATAACAGGAACACCCGTTTCATGTGTTTCAAATACTGGTTCAATTACATTAAGTGGTAATTCTATAACTTCACCATACATTTATGAATTATATTATAACGGGCAATTATTTGAGACACAAACGGATGTAGTAAATACGATAGAATTTACTGATAATATACTGGAGGGAGATTACTATGGTATTATTATAGACGGTGCTGGTCAAACGGCAACGACCACAACATATACTATAACATCAAATCAAGGTAATGTAGATTTCGGATATAGTGTAACGGGTTCTTCACCATGTATAAGTACTAATAATGGTTATGCTGAAGTAACAGGTGTTACAGGAACACCACCATTTACATATCAGTGGTCAAACGGACAAACAACTGCAAGTGCAAGTAATCTACCATCTGGTAACGTTAGTGTTACTGTTACAGACAGTAATGGGTGTTTCAAAACTGAAAACATTGTAATACCTGATTTACCTAATTTAGGTATTAGTTCTTATACTGCAACACAACCACAGTGTTTTGGGTGTGATGGGACAATAACAATAACCGCATCGGGTGGTACATCACCATATTATTTCTCAGGTAGTACGGGTCAAGTACAAAGTTATGAGTCTGATACTTTCACTTTAACAGGTCTATGTGGAGGAGCGTATTCTATAAGTATACAAGACTCTGCACAGTGTAGTTTAGTTCAAAATTATCAGTTAAATAGTACTGCAGGATTTACTATAGTTTCTATTAATACACATAACTCTGATTGCGGTGCGGATGGTTCAATACAAATAAATATTGACGGTGTTGTTGGATTAGTCACATATACATTAACAGGTAGTAGTGGTGATGTACAAACAACAACAACATCAAACCACACACATACATTTAATAATTTAACTTCAGACACATATACTGTTGGTGTTGAGTCACAAAATGGATGTAAATATACGACAGAAAAAATAATCAGTAACGAAGATAAATTTACTGTTAGTAATTCAAGTACAGGAACGACTTGTGGTCTAAACAACGGAAGCGTTTTAATAGAAGTGTCAAGCGGTACAACTGAAATAATTTATCCATTAAGTTACACGGTATCAAGGATTAGTGATGGATTTATAATATTCAACAATGTTGCATCCACTAACTCAACACAATTGGTTAGTAACTTAAGTTCGGGTACTTATGAAATAACAGTTACAGACAACGAAAGTTGTTCAGTTAATAGTTATGTTACGATTACTGAAGATAGTGAGTCTATTAGCGCGATACTTTACGGTACTCCATGTATTTTAGGTGATGACGGTACAGCTACATTACAAATAACTTCGGGAGAGGCTCCATTTACGATACAATGGTCAGATAATGTACCTGAAAGTCAGAGAAGTAATTATGAAATATCAGGTTTATCTGGAGACACATATACAGTAACAATCACTAGTAATGATGGATGTGAGTTAATTAAAACTGTAACCATACAATGTGACACTGAAAATGTTGATGATTACATAATTAATACTTTATGTGAACAAGACTTTGAAACGACATCACAAGGTATTAGAGGTTTCCGTGAAATGCTTAATGAAGCATTTTTGGATTTAAACATACCTGGGTCTAATTGTGAATTAGTTAGTGCGACATTTAAAGGTGTTTTAACAATTTCAGGAGGAAGTTATGGAGCAGGACAGACTGTTGAGAACGAATTCTATACGGGATACACATTAAATGATTATCCTACAAATGAAGAATGGGAAACCGTTGTTGATGGATTATTATCACAATTTTCAGGAATAACATTTACAACTAACATTACAAATAACATATTTACAATTCAGGGTATTTGTGACGGAGACCAAGACCCAACAAATGGTGCATTTGTTGAGTTAAGAGCGGAAATTACTTTAGATGTTCAATGTGACGGAAGTAGAGTCCTACCAACACCTTCAGTTACACCTTCAAATACTAGTACGCCTTCTATAACACCCACTAATACACCATCAGTAACTACCACACCATCAGTAACACCAACAATATCAATTACCCAAACACCTTCAGTCACTAATACACCATCTAATACAACTACACCTTCAGTAACTCAAACACCAAGTAATACTGCAACACCATCAGTTACTCAAACACCAAGTAATACCGCGACACCATCAGTTACTCAAACACCAAGTAATACCGCGACACCATCAGTCACACTATCACCAGGGGCTTCACCATCACAAACACCAACAACAACACCATCAAATACTCTTACACCAAGTCAAACACCAAGTAACACTCAAACACCTTCAGTAACTATTACACCGACATCAACTTCAACACCTTCGGTTACTATTACACCAACATCAACTTCAACACCTTCGGTTACTATTACACCAACATCAACTTCAACACCTTCGGTTACTATTACACCAACATCAACTTCAACACCTTCAGTTACTGTTACTCCTTCAAGTACATCACCTTCATTTAATTGTGAATTAGTGGTAATTGGGTCTTCAAGACAATTAAGCTGTAATTTAGAAATTGACTATTCAGTTAGGACATTAAATTGCAATTTAATAGTATCAGGAAACTATACAATTCAAAACTAAAGACTATTTATAATAAAAAATATAAAAACATAAAATGGCGAATAGAGAAGTCACACTAACAGGTACCACGATAGGTAGTAGTATTAACACAGTAGATATATATTTTTCATCGGTTGCGCCATCAAATTTAATAGCGTCAGGAGTTACTTCCACACAACTTTCAACAGGATTTACGTTCACTGATGATGATACGCACTCAGTATATATCGTGGTTAGTGATGAACCATGTGATACACAAGTAACGGTTAATATTGAGGTTAGTCCAACACCGACATCTACACCATCAGTAACTCAGACACCAAGTAATACTGCAACACCTTCAGTTACACAAACACCTTCTAACACTCAAACTCCGAGTAACACTCTAACACCATCAGTAACTCAGACACCAAGTAATACTACAACACCATCAGTAACTCAGACACCAGGTGCATCACCATCACAAACACCAAGTCAGACATCAAGTAATACACCAACACCGTCGGTAACTCAAACACCATCAAATACTCAGACACCGAGTAATACTCAAACACCATCTAATACACAGACACCAAGTAACACGGCAACACCATCTATAACACAAACGCCAAGCAATACACAAACACCATCAGTTACTCAGACACCATCAAATACACAAACTCCGAGTAACACTCAAACACCTTCAGTGAGTCAAACACCAGGTGCGTCACCATCACAAACACCAAGTCAGACATCAAGTAATACGCCAACACCATCGGTAACTCAAACACCTTCAAATACAGTAACTCCGTCAGTAACACAAACACCAAGCAATACTCAAACACCGAGTAATTCGACAACACCATCAGTAACTCAAACACCTTCAAATACAGTAACTCCGTCAGTAACTCAAACACCGAGTAACTCGATAACACCAAGTAATACACCAACACCTTCGGTAACTCAAACACCTTCAAATACAGTAACTCCGTCAGTAACTCAAACACCATCTAATACTCAAACACCATCTAATACTCAGACACCATCTAACACAGCAACTCCGTCAGTAACACAAACACCGAGTAACTCGACAACACCAAGCAATACACCAACACCATCAATTTCAATAACACCTAGTATGACATTAACACCAAGTCCAACACCTTCAGGAGAACCTGAACCAACATTAAACGCGTTGTTATTCATGGAATCTGGAGATGATTCACAATATGCTCCAAATTCAGACACAGATATTTTACGGTATATGGCGGATAATGGTGCGACTTCATGGTTCGGATTCCAAGGGGGAACAGGGGTAAATGGAGTTAACGCATCACAATTAGAACTTTATATGGATTGGCCAGGTCACGTTACAGGAACAACAAATAATTTAAACGGTACTATATTAGGTAATGTATCACAAACATCAGGAGGGTTCGATAGTTTTGGAAATGCGATAGTTGCGTATACATTTGAAACTATTGAGGTTCCTGCAAATACAGTAACTGGAGATATATGGTATTCTATATGGGTACCACACTCTTTATTGGATAGTTCTAGTAAAGTATACTCAACAATTCAAGTAAACTTTAATGGTTCTCCAACATCGTTGACATCACTAACTACTGATAGTACGTTAAGAAGTATTGATGTCGTATATACCGGAGCTAATTGGCCAAACGCGACATACAGAGTTTTCTCTAATAATGGAGGATACAATCAAGGCTCTTCAGGTGTTTTAGACACTACTGAAAATTATTTTAGAGGAGGTTCATTAATTTAAAAAATAAAAAAAGATAAACATGAGTTTTTTTAATTATAAAAATCCATTAAGTTCAGAAATTGCGGTTGGTTCATTAACTGTTGATAGAGATGATACTAAAGGTACTACTTTTAGTGTTGGTTTGATTGGAGGATATATGGAAGTTTGGTCATTAGATGACCTAAAATATACTATATACGGTACAGGTAATATAGAAGATGAAAGAAATAGAATACCTATACAATATTATGAAAGATTATTTGGAGGACAGTCAAATACACTAACAATAAATAATGACTTAATTTCTTCAGGTAGAAGAAGATTGGGTATGTTAGTATATGTACATGAAACAGACACTACATATCAATACGTTATACCTAATTATGAAAATTTATTTAACCCATTATCCGCATATACTGGAGGATTAGTTATTACTGGAGACACATCATGGACGATTTCAACAGGAACTCAATTCGCACCTAACGCTGACACAACAGCTTTTGTTGACGCTTGGTTAGATTCGTCAATTGAAGGTGTAAGCGGTGTTACAAGAGAAAATGCGAGATGGAGAATATTTTGGGGTACTGATTGGCAAGTAACAGGAGGTACAGTAGATTATAATTCCACAGGAGACTTAAACCTTAACTCAAATAGTGGTAACACTGTAACAATAAGTGGATTAAAGACTATTACTGGTGGCACATATTTTAGTGGAACCTCAACACTCACACTATATAATAATTTAGGAGATACTATAGATATTACTGGTTTTACTGGTGGTCAATCAGGAACATCAGGTAGTTCAGGTTCATCAGGAACATCAGGTTCTTCAGGAAGTAGTGGAACTAGTGGAAGTAGCGGTTCATCAGGAACATCAGGTTCTTCAGGAGAAAGTGGAACATCAGGTAGTTCAGGTTCATCGGGAACATCAGGTAGTTCAGGAGAAAGTGGAACATCAGGTAGTTCAGGTTCATCGGGAACATCAGGTAGTTCAGGAGAAAGTGGAACATCAGGTAGTTCAGGTTCATCAGGAACATCAGGTTCTTCAGGAGAAAGTGGAACATCAGGTTCAAGCGGTTCTTCAGGCACATCAGGTTCTTCAGGAAGTAGTGGAACATCAGGTTCAAGCGGTTCATCAGGAACATCAGGTTCTTCAGGAAGTAGTGGAACTTCAGGTAGTTCAGGTTCATCGGGAACATCAGGTTCAAGTGGAATTTCAGGTGTGGATGGAACTAACGGAACATCAGGTTCTTCAGGAAGTAGTGGCACTTCAGGTAGTTCAGGTTCATCAGGAACATCAGGTTCTTCAGGAAGTAGTGGAACTTCAGGTAGTTCAGGTTCATCGGGAACATCAGGTTCTTCAGGAGAAAGCGGAACTTCAGGTAGTTCAGGTTCATCGGGAACATCAGGTTCTTCAGGAGAAAGCGGAACTTCAGGTAGTTCAGGTTCATCAGGAACATCAGGTTCTTCAGGAGAAAGCGGAACTAGTGGAAGTAGCGGCTCATCAGGAACATCAGGTTCTTCAGGAGAAAGTGGAACATCAGGTTCAAGCGGTTCTTCAGGCACATCAGGTTCTTCAGGAAGTAGTGGAACATCAGGTTCAAGCGGTTCTTCAGGCACAT
>Ga0180431_10006403_pt1 | contig 13978 bp, 10 predicted proteins | sample SS_ome_11_FD_132459 | JGI IMG/M metagenome (GOLD analysis project Ga0180431, IMG submission 132459) | Hypersaline lake sediment archaeal communities from the Salton Sea, California, USA - SS_1_MS_1 metaG | ecosystem: Environmental > Aquatic > Non-marine Saline and Alkaline > Hypersaline >... | reverse complement strand
CAGACCGAAGATCAGCTCGATATCAACAAGGCCCGGCGCATACTCAACGCCGACCACTACGATTTGAAGAAGGTAAAGAAACGCATCCTTGAGTTTTTGGCTGTTCGCAAGCTGAATCCGACCGGCAAGAGTCCCATACTTTGTTTTGTCGGCCCGCCCGGCGTAGGCAAGACCTCGCTCGGCAAGTCGATAGCCCGCGCCATGGGAAGGAAGTTCGTCCGCATATCGCTCGGCGGCATCAGAGACGAGGCCGACATTCGCGGCCACCGAAGAACCTACATCGGGGCGCTGCCCGGCAGGATACTGCAGGAGCTGCGGAAGTGCGGCAGTAAGAACCCGGTGTTCATGCTCGATGAACTGGACAAAATCGGCAGTGATTTTCGAGGAGATCCGTCCAGCGCGTTACTTGAGGTGCTCGATCCGGAGCAGAACTTCAGTTTCACAGACCACTACCTCGATCAGCCCTTCGATTTGAGCACGGTAATGTTCATCGGAACGGCAAATTATACCGAGCCCGTCCCGCCGGCGCTGCGCGACAGGATGGAGGTCATAGAGCTGCCCGGCTATACAGAGACCGAGAAGCTCTCTATCGCCAGGAAATATCTGGTGCCCCGCCAACTCGCCGAGCATGGTCTGAGCAAAGAAAAATGCACTGTAAAGGACGAAGCAATACTTACAATGATAGAGGGCTACACGCGCGAAGCGGGCGTCAGAAATCTCGAGAGACACATCGCCGCAGCCTGCAGAGCCGTCGCCACCGAGATTGCCGGTAACCGAAAGAGACGCGCCACAATCGGCAAACGAAACCTTGCGGCTATCCTTGGCCCGACTAAATTCGAGTCCGAATTGGCCCTTCGCACCGCCATCCCGGGCGTTGCAACCGCATTGGCGTACACACCAGTCGGTGGTGAGCTGCTCTTCATAGAATCGGCTTCAATGCCCGGTAAGGGACGTCTGCAATTGACCGGCCAGATCGGGGATGTAATGAAAGAGAGCGCCCAGGCGGCTTTTTCAATCGTCAAGGCCAACGCCGAAAAGCTGGAAATTGACCCGGATCGCTTCAGTAAGCACGATTATCACATTCACGTTCCCGCCGGAGCGATCCCGAAAGACGGCCCGAGTGCCGGTGTTGCGATGTTCACGTCGCTGGTCAGCCTGCTTCTCGACAGATCCACTCGTCCGGATGTCGCAATGACGGGCGAGATTACCCTGAGAGGTCTGGTTCTGCCCGTCGGCGGCCTCAAGGAGAAGATTCTCGCAGCCAAGCAAGCCGGCATTAAGATCGTCATCCTGCCGGCAAGAAACAAGAAAGACATCCCAGAGGTGCCGAAGGAAGCAAAAAAGGGGCTGGAATTCAAATTCGTAAAGAAAACCAGCGAAGCCCTTAAAATCGCAATCAGTGATTGATAGTCAATCCTGAACGTCTGTGAGCTTCATCTTATCCCCGAGGATTTCAGACGTATGAAAAGCTGCAAACCCATTCTGATCGAATCGAAGGCAACTTCGTCTTCGTTAATCTCGAAAGGATCCATAAGAAGCAGTTCTTCAGCTTCCGTCTCATCGAATTCCGTCGGGAACGATTCAATCCTGCAATAGAAGAGCAAGTCGCAACTGCGATAACTAACACCCTTGAACTCGTATGTATTCGGGTAGGAACCCAGATATTCCAATGGACCTACGTCGATCTTCAACTCCTCTTTTATCTCCCTTCTTGCCCCCTGCTCGGCAGTCTCGTCGGGATCGATGAAACCGCCCGGCAAATCCAGCATCCCTTTGCCCGGCTCCTGCTTTCTCCGGATCAGGACGATCTTACCGTCGCACTCAAGTATCGTTCCCGCCGCTGCCGCTATGTTGTGAAAGTACGTGAAGGAGCAATCCCCGCAGGTGAACTCCTTTATTCCATCGAAAGTAATTTTCCTCGAACCACAGGAAGGGCAGAAATTGAACATTCTCGACATTGCTTAGCTTTCAATACTTATTCTGTTTGATACTGCCGCCACCTCGAACATCTCACGCACATCGTGAACACGAACAATGGAGACCCCGGCTGCCGCGCAGAGAGCAACCGTCGCGGCCGTGCCGCATATACGCTCGGAGGGATTCTCTTTGCCTGTTACCATGCCGATGAAGCTCTTGCGGCTTGTGCCGACAAGTACGCGATAGCCGGTGGCGACATACCTGTCGATGTTCTTCAGGAGCAGTAGATTGTGCTTCAGAGTCTTGCCGAAGCCAATGCCGGGATCTATGAAGATCATTTCCTTCGGCACGCCCAACCGCTCGGCCCGGCCTGCCCGGCCGATCAGAAAATCCCGGACCTCACCGACCACGTCTTCGTATTTCGGCTCGACCTGCATTGTCGCCGGCTTGCCCTGCATGTGCATAAGGACAACGGGAACCTGCCGCTCAGCAGCTAAGGTGCCCATTCGCTCGTCACTCAAAGCTGTTATATCGTTTATCATCGCCGCCCCGTCATCCAGAGCGGCTTTGGCAACCTCGTACTTATATGTATCGACGCTGATGGGCACATATGTTTGCCTCGAGAGTGCCTCTATAACCGGTACTACCCGTTCTATCTGCTCCTGCGCCGATACGGCAGCCGAACCGGGCCGCGTGGATTCCCCTCCCACGTCGATTATCGCCGCGCCGTCGGCAACCATTTTCAAACCGTGATCGATTGCCTTGCCGGAGTCGAAAAACTCGCCGCCATCACTGAATGAATCCGGCGTAACATTCAATATTCCCATCACCAGACAACCGGCAGAAAAGTCCAGTTTACCCGTAATCCAGTCGAGAACCTTAGTCATTAGATTTTCCTTATCCAATACGTGACAATAGGAACAACGTCACAAGACAACGGTAGGGTGTGCATCGCACACCGCCGTCTCATTGGTGTGCAGTCCTTGGGACCCCTGACGGGGTGCACACCCTACTTTTTTGCTTTTACGTCGAAGCCAATGCCGACCAGCTTCGCGGCCAAGCTGTCGGCCTTACCTCCTACGAATACAGTTGTATTTCGAAATTCTCTGCGGATTGGATAATTCTTTCGCAAACCGTCGAAAAATTCACCTCTTCCCTTTTCCGGACAATCCAGAATCTGCCGCAGTACTGAATCATCACGAGCAATGTCATACACTTCGCGCACCGCGCCAAATAGAGCTTGTCGTTCGCCATCACGCTTGTCATCAATAACAATTTCCGGCACGACGGGCTCGGGAAGGAAATCATCGACGCCAAAGCCGGGCTCCATGGAGAAATACTCGCAAACAGATTTGTAGATCATTATCAAGCCGTTGATCTTGCCGTCCAGCGAATAGCCCGCGATATGCGGCGTGCCGATGTCGACCATTTGCAGCAGTTCAGTGTCGATATCCGGCTCGCCTTCCCAGACATCGAGTACCGCCGCATCCAATCGCTTTGATCTTATCGCGGCCTTCAAGGCCCCTGTGTCAACAACTCCGCCTCGGGAGGCATTGATAAACACGCAGCCGGGCTTGAGCGATTGAAAGAACTCCTCATTCGCCAGGTGATATGTCCTGTCCTGCCCCTTAAATGTTAAAGGAGTATGAAAAGTAACAAAATCACAGGTGTAAAGCTCTTTCAATGGTCTATATTTTGCATCGCCGGTCTGCCTTTGCAGCGGCGGATCGTTCAAACGGACCTCCATCCCCAAAGCGGCACACTTGCTGGCCACTTTGCTGCCGACATTACCCACGCCTACGATGCCTATCGACTTGCCCTCCAGGTTGATGTTCAGCTTGTCCTCTATTTCCAGCAGTCCGGCGATAATGTACTCGGCCGCGGAGTTGGCGTTCGAGCCGGGCGCTGATGCAAAGCCAATCCCCTGTTGCTTCAGATAGTCAGCATCTATATGGTCAACGCCTATCGTAGCGGTAGCCACGAAACTCACTTTGCTGCCGGCCAGCAGACCGGGATTCACAGGCGTGATGCTGCGCACCAGCAGAATATCCGCGTCGGCGACAACATCCGGAATTATCTGCCTTCCGCCCACAACGGTAATATCACCGATAGAAGAAAAGCACTCGGCTACAAATGGAATGTTCGCATCTGCTATTATCTTCATGGAATTTTCTTGTCATCTCCCTACTAATGCTACATTTCGAAGCCCGCGATTTCAGTCCCACAGTCGGGGCATTTCGAGTTTTCTATATTATTGGAGATTATTCTATAGCCAACGCGCTCGATCAGCATTTGGCCGCATTTGTAACAGAAAGTGCTCTCGGATTTCGCGCCGGGCACGTTGCCGAGATAAACGTAACGCAGCCCGGCGGCCCTGCCGATATCGAAAGCACGCTCCAGGGCACTGACAGACGTAGGAGCCGAATCCATGTATTTGTACTGTGGATGAAATCTGCTGATGTGCCAGGGAACATCGGCCCCGGCGCTGTCAACGATAAAGTCGGCGATCTGTTTCAACTCGTCATCTGAATCATTCTCACCCGGCACAAGCAGCGTTGTGATTTCGAGCCAGATGTCCGTCTTGTTGGCGATATAGCTGATAGTATCCAGAACGGGCTGCAATTTCGCCTTGCACAACCGCCCGTAATAATCTTCAGTGAAAGCCTTTAGGTCGATATTTATGCCATCGAGCCAATCGGATGCAAAATCGACCGCCTCGATCGTCATAAACCCGTTGCTGACAAAGACATTTGCCAGACCTCGCTCTTTGCCGAGCCGCCCGCAATCATTGCACAATTCCATAAAGATCGTCGGCTCGGTGTAGGTATATGCGATACTGGCGCAGCCGGCGCGAACGGCGGCCTCGACGATTCTATCGGGCGGTATCGGCTGGCCACTGATATGTCCGGCTTCAAACGCCGCCTGGCTAACCTGCCAGTTCTGACAGAACTCGCAACGGAAATTGCAGCCCATCGCAGCAATGGAGAAGCTTCGCGAGCCGGGCTGAAAATGAAACAATGGCTTCTTTTCGATAGGATCCGGATTGGCCGAGCACACCTTATGGTAATTCAGAGAATACAGCGTCCCGCCCTCATTCTTACGCACGGCACAACGGCCCGACTTGCCGTTGTCTATCAAGCATCGCCAGTTACAGAGTTTGCACTGAACTTGGCCATCTTTTGCCGGTTCCCACAATACGGCTTCTTTCAAATCTGCTTTTGCCGAATCCATCACTTTTTCCCAATCAGATCCTCACGGTGGGGCAAGCCCCACCCTACTGATAACAGCTCACTATTTCTTGTCTCTGCTCGACTCGAAGATGCTGCCCAGGATCAGGGCTTCGGGTCGGCATTTTGTGCATTCCAGACAACGGACACAACTCAGATCGTTCGGGTTTTTTTCGGGCTCTATGCCGAATTCGCACAGCTTATGGCACCGCTCACAATGTGTGCATTCGTCGGCTTCGAATCGAAGAAAGAACGCCGAGAAACGATTGAAAAGCGAGAATATCGCCCCAAGCGGGCAGAGTATTCTGCACCAGGGGCGCCTCATAAAGAAAATCGCGACAAGAAACAGTCCGAGGATTGTCAGCTTCAACGCGTTTGGCCAGATAATTTCCTTGCCGGCAATAACCCGGCCGATCATGTTGGGAACCGCCGCCTCGAGCGCACCGGCCGGACATATACTACAAATAAATAACGGATGCTCCTCACCGAAAAAATACGGGATTGCCAGCACCGTTCCGATCAGCATTACATAGCGCAAATAGCCGGCCGCCTTTGGCGGATCGAACTTCGGAGTGGGCACTTTGGCGGCGAGATCCTGGAGAAAGCCGAAAGGGCACATCCAGCCGCACACAAGCGTACCGAACAACGCGCCGAATACAATCAGCAATCCGATTGCGATCAACGGCAGAAGGTGCACCGCGCTGAACTGCGCTATGATCCCAATGGGGCATGCAAAGGTTGCCAGTGGGCATGCATAGCAATGAAAGACCGGGCTGCACATCTTGTGCAGACGAAATCCCATAGGATCCAGCCAGACCAAAAGAAAGGATGCCTGAATCCATAACCGCCAGGGAACGAGTCTTGAGGCGAGAATTCTAAGTCTGTTTTTTTTGACCATGGCCGCCATGGTCTCCTAATTAACTGCCTCACGTAGCGCACTCTTTGGGAGCGGCACCTGTGTATGTCTGTTTGATCTTTCCCGATTCATCCAGTCTAATACCGCCCACCGATGCTTCCTCGACAAGAGCGGGCCCCGACTTGACCACTGCGGGCGATCCATCTTCCTTCTGGGGCCAAACTTCTGCTGAATGTACGAAGACACCGTAGCCAAGCATAACGATCCCCAAGACAATCAGCACACTGAAAACGATGATTTTCGATTTTCTGCTCATATTTAAAACCACGCTTACATATATCGAACCTGTGTCACTACTCGCCGGCTAAAATGGCGGAGGCGAATGGGAATCGAACCCACCCGGGACTTTCTCAGCCCCACACTGGTTTTGAAGACCAGGGGCACCACCAGGCACCAGTCACCTCCGCTACCCAAAAACCGTTTTTGTTTCGCAATTAAGGGCTATCTGCCCAATATTATCTTTTGCAGTATACCATAATCCGCCAGGATAAGCCAAGTCATATGCAAAGTTTTTCACGCGGACTTTTCCTTATGGTTCTCGTTAATAAAACGCCCGCCTATTGCGTTCCGTCACAGTTATCAACGAATACCCCACGTGTTGTCTGCATTCAGTTGAACATTCCCATAGTAAAACAACCGGGGCCTATACCGAATCGTTCGGTATAGGCCCCGAATTACAGCAAACTCTTATGCCGAACTGCACGGCATAAGATGCATCGTATCAGTCAGTCTTAGAACGGCTTATCGAACGGACTGATCCGGCCCGCAAGGCCCGCGACCTCGCCGCCCGTCAACGCACGGTCGTAGACTCGCACATCATCCACAGAGCCGGTGAAGTAATTGGCCGGCGTCTTGGGGTCGGCGTTGAAAGCAGTCGACTCCGAGCCAAGCCCAATGTAGCCGAATCGCGTCGTGCCGCTTCCAAAAGTCGGACCTCCGGAAGCGGGTGTCTCCGGGTTGCCGTCGATATATATGGTCAATGTGCCGTTGTCGAATACCCCGGCAACATGGTGCCACTGATCGTCATCCACACGTGTGTTGCTGCCGTAGTCTACCTGCCCCGTGCTGGTCATGACGTCCCAGCCGACCTGTCCGGGACCGGCGCCGTCGCCACTGATCTCCAGCCGCCAGTAGTTATCACGGTCGAAGGAGGCAATTATCTGGTTGCTTTCAATGTTAGTGCGTATCCATGCAGAGACGCTGACTTCCGCAAGGTCTCTCTCGGCGTAGCTAAGGCTGTCAATGGCTACATAGTCATCCAAACCATCGAGCATTATGGCCTGGCCAATCTTGCCTGGGAGATAAAGAGGGCTACCCGCAGCCAGGCCGGGATTGCCTCCGGTGCTGTCGTTGGTGTTGCCGTCGAATGCGTAGTGCAACACCAAACCGGCCGCACCAGGCTGCACCGGCGTAACCACCTCACTGGGGTACGGATACACCCTGATATCGTCAAGGAGCAGGATTCCCGTGGCGCCAGGGCCCTGAACGCCGATAGCCAGGCTCGTGACGCTGCTGACGTCAGTAGCGATCAAGGCCAGGTCGATATTCCAGACTTGCCATCCCGCCAGCGCCAGATTACCGGCGTCGCTATTGTAATTAACCTGAACGCCGTTGATCTTCACGTACAGTTGTCCTGACATGTTGGTGCCGGCACCGGCAAACCAGATCGAAAGCGTTTGAAGGCCGTTTGCGGCCCAGTTCTGTTCGGGCGTAAACGTGCGAACCACTTCCGAGACGCCTGCCGTGACGTTGTTGTACTGGAACGCCACGGACTGATTGCCGCCGTGAACGGTGCCGGTCTCCATGGACTCTCCGGTAACGTATCCCATAGTTGCGCCGTTTGCGCCGGGATTATCATATCCGTCTTTCCACGCAACATACACGAGATTACTGCCGGGCTCGCCCAAAGGAGTGTCGTTATAGTACTCGAAATCGTCCACAAGGGCGTAGTCGGTAACCGAGTGGCTCCAGAGCCGGCCTGGGACAATTGCGCCGTCATTGGCCACCTCGTCAATCCGCCAGTAGTGTGGCCCGCTGTTGGGATCAATACCTTCGGGCGGAGCATAAGAGGTCGTACCCTGCCGGCCACGGTAAGCACCCGTTGTATCGGAGGCATCAGCCGCCGCGACGACAGCCTGATCCGAGCCGTAGTAAACATCATGCTGAGACCCACCGTCTCCGGCAGCCCACTTTAGCGTCGCGGCCACGTTCATCGGCGCCAGCGATCCGTCGGTCGGGCTCGGCTGCCAGGCAACCAGGGGATCAATTCTCATGACAAGCTGGATCTCGTCCTGCGTCAGCACCTTGTTATAGACGTGAAGGTCATCGACGGAACCGTCAAACCAGTTGTCTTCCGCCCTGTTAATGCCAATGGCGAATTTGTTAAATACCGGATCGCAGGGATCCGTCACCATGCTGGAGATCAAATTGCCGTCGTAGTAAACAGTCGTAGCAGCACCGTCGCAGGCTACCGCTAAGTGAACCCAGCCCGTTGTGGCCGGGCCGATTATTTCGTCCACGCTGCCGTGATACTGGTAGTTGTTGATACTATCGAAGGATATCTGCATGCTGGGTGTATCGACGGCAAAGGTCGTATGATTGGCGAAAATGCAGCTGTTGACCGATTGCCATAGAGCATTGGCTTTAGCCCATACCGTCACGGTGTAGGCCTGCCAGGCCTCTTCATCGGCAAGGCGAGATATAACGCTGTCATCTACACCGTCAAAGTTCAGAGCGGTACCGCCAATCCCGTCCACCCACTGGGGTTCTCCGGTGAAAGTAGTATCATTTCCATGGCCGGACCAGTCGAGAACGATGTTGCCCTGGCCTTCATCAAGGTGCCACCAGCAAACAAGATTCGGATCGGTGATGGGAATGTCGGGCTTGACCTGGAAGCTCAATACCTCACCCTGAGTGGTATTCGCGCCGTCAAACTCGTCGATCCGCCAATAGTAAACCTTGTCCAGCTCGAGGCCGCTCACGGCATAGGTTGTTTCAGTGAATGCGCCCTTGTACGTGCCCGGTGCTCCGGCTTCCACGTCGGCGGTATTTTCGCCTAAGTATACGTGGTGCAGCATTGCCTGGAGGCCGGCTGTCCAGGTGAGAGTTTGATCCGGAGCCACGAATTTGGTCCCGTCGGCGGGAACGAGGTTATAAGCTTCCTTTGGCGGAACCGTAAAGCTCCAGACGTCACCCTTCCACGGGCTGTTGGGTTCGGCGTTATTCACTGCATCGACGCGCCAGTAGTACGTCGTGCCGGGCTGGAGCCCGCCGGGAACCGGGAAACCGAAGAAGCCTATTATTTGCGTATTCGACGTTGTATTGCCTGCAAAAGCCCCCTCGACGCCATCGTTAACATCGTTGAAACTCTCGCCTATGTACACATCGTGCGAAACTGCAAAACCTCCCGGCCTCCAGTCGAGATTCGCCCACGCGGCCTCGACCAGAGCGCCATCGGCCGGAGTGGGTCCAAAAGCATAGGGCCATGGCTCAGGTGCGAGACTGATCAACTCGGGTTCTGTCAGTGCGGTATTGATAATCCATATCTCGTCAATCATGCCCTCGAAATAATGGCCATCGGCGCTGCCGTTACCGTCATGGAACACCACATTTTCTTTGGCGTAACCGATGGCGTTGTCGTTGGAGTGCCCCCTCAATTCGCCCCCGGGGCCCCTGCCGATCAGCGCTCCGTCCATCCACATCTCAAACTTATCATCCTCCTGGCCGACACCACCGTCTCGCAGGACTATGGCAACGGAATGCCATTCATTGGAGCCGATCGGGGCAGAGATAAAGGCGCCGGGACTCCATTCAGGACTATAATCCCCTCCCTTGTTCCATCCTGCGCCGTAGACCAAACCTTCATGCACGTAGATGCTGAGGCCGCGGGTGTAGCCTCCTTCGTCAAAAACGACCTGTTTATCAGATTTAGAGACGTCAGCACAGTTGAATACTGCAATCACGGTACGATTCTGATGAGTTCCTGTGTTGCCGATCATAGCCGAATCCGGTATGTGAACACCATCGTTGATCCCGTTGAACAGCAGGGACTTACCGCCGGGGCTATCAACGACTTGTGGATTTCCAACCAGATTGGCCGTATGGCTGTTCGCCGAATCATCAGGGACATCGGCGCCGACGTTCTCGAACAGGTAGACATGACCATCGGTAATGGAAGCCGGGTCAAGCTGGGCCGCGGCATTGCCGGCCAGAGCCAGCACTACAATAAGTAAGCTTAAACAAACCAATTTCTTACACATGATAGCGTCCTCCTTATGTGGATAGAGAAAATTGGGAAAAATTGATGTTTCGCACCGGAAAGGCCGATAATGATTTGAAATACGCTCGGATTCACCTTTTCTACTCCAGGATAATCCATTTTAAGCCATATACTTCACCATATTTATTATACCAAAATGGCCATCGTGTCGTAAAAAAATATCTTAAAATTATGCATCGACATATCATACCGGCGACATCAGGCAGAAATCTTCGAAAACCACTGACCACGAGAAAGTAAAACATATCACGCAGTTTATCCGGATATTCCATACGCTGAGACCCACGAGAATTAGAACAAACCTTCATGGTGGCAACCTTTAATACGATTGTATATGATAGTTTGGTGATATAAGCAGTGTATCTTAACTGCATGGAACAGTCCGTTTATTGTAATAGAAGACTCGTGTAATGCTCACTTCATGGAAAGGAAATGTGAGAAATGAAAAAAACTCTTCACTGCCTCGTAGTGTTATTGTTGATTGCGGTGTCCATTGCCCCGGCGGAAGATAGACCTGTTATCAGGCTATGGCCGGACGGCCTGCCCGATGGAGCCTACCCTCTGGACCCAAAACGTGTTGAGAGCCTCAAGGCAAAACAAACATCGGAGCGCATCACATACGTCGAGCATCCCTCATTAACGTTATATCGAGCCCCGGCCGAAAAGGCAAACGGTTGCGCGGTCGTAATCTGTCCCGGTGGCGGATACAATATTCTGGCATTGGAAAAGGAAGGAACAGAGATAGCCGAATGGTTCAATTCTCTCGGTGTAACCGCCGCCGTTCTGAAATATCGCGTGCCAAGGCGCGATCCCCAAAAGCCGCACGGTGAGCCCCTCCAGGATGCTCAGCGCGCTATTCGACTCGTGCGGAAGCATGCAACAGAGTGGGGTATCGACTCTCGACGAGTAGGCATTCTCGGCTTCTCGGCGGGCGGGCACTTGACAGTAATGGCAGGCACCCATTGGGATGAGCGTACATATGAAATTAATGACGATGCAGATAAATTAAGCTGTCGTCCGGATTTCATGTGTCCGATCTATGCCGCTTATCTTGGTGACGGCTACAAAGACAACATTGCCGAACTGGGGCCGCTGGTAAAAGTTGCGCCCGAAACGCCGCCGACTTTCCTGGCCGTGACGCAGGATGACAAGATGCGTGGCGTCCAAGCCGCATTGTTGTTCGTCGAACTTACAAAAGCCGGCGTGCCCGCGGAGATCCATGTATACACAAAAGGCGGCCACGGTTATGGAATCCGACCGTCGGAGAATCAAGCCACCACGTGGCATCACCGTCTGGCTGAATGGATGCGTGCCAGCGGCTTGTTGGAATGAGACCGCTCAACAGGCGACTAACGGAGCCATGATTCTCTAACGTCTGGATTTCCTGCTGTATTCAAGGTAACCATTTGCTGCTCTGTTAATTTCAGATTCAAGGCTTCAATGTTTTCCTGTAACTGTTGGATTCTACTGCCTGCGATTATCGGGATGACCACCGGTTCACCCTGTCGCATCCAGGTTATAATAACCTGATTCAGGGTAGCACCAACTTCTTTTGCGACATGTCGGAGCGCCGCTATACGTTGCTCAGCATCAGGGCCGGCATAATGAGTGGGAATCGGACGATCATCGCGCGTATAGGCACCACGTAAGAGGATGGAATAAGCTATAAGGGTTACACCCCGCTTAATTGCGAAATCCTTGAGGTCCTCAGTGATACATATCTGCGGGTCAAAATTGGCGCCATGCCGCGGGCGAAGATAGGTATGCCGTTGTTCTACAACGCTGTACCGAGCCCAATCATTAGCCTGACTAATGCTGTTGGCTTCCGCGATACGCCAGACATTGAGGTTACTCGCGCCGATCACACGAACCTTACCCGCCCTTATCAGCCGATCGAATACCGCCATGGTTTCTTCAAGCGGAGTGGCAAAATCATCCCGATGGGCATAATAAAGATCGATTCGGTCGGTTCTCAGACGTTTGAGACTCTTTTCACATTCGCGTTCGATCTCAGCGGCACTAAGCCCGCCATCACAACCGGGGTAGTCAAATGCCACTTTCGAAGCGATAACCATCTGATCTCGATTGCCTCGCTCGGTCAACCACGCTCCGATCATAGATTCACTTTCACCTCCCCGGCAGCCCGGCAGCCAACTGGCATAGAAATTCGCCGTATCAATGAAATTGCCGCCTCTTTCCCTATAGAAGTCCATTATTTGAAATGATGTCTCATGGTCTATCTTACTGCCGATCGAATCCGTTCCCAGGCAAAGCTCGCTCACTTCAATTTTTGTCTGCCCAAGTTTTATCATTTCCATAAGTCATGCCCTTTTCTATTCCCAACATCAATTACAAATGTGCGCTATTTCAGCAGAAGCACGTCACCCTCTTCAAGTACAGGCAGTTCCACGAAAATCGAGTCTCCTGATTTTGTAAACTTCAAGATTTTTCTCAGCATACAGGAACGAACTTCACTTATTTTTTCTTTGGTCCTGATTTTAATTTTAAGACAATTCAAGGGCAGGTGCTCGACAATCGCAGATCGACGATGTGAAGTATCTTCTTTGAGTTTTGCCGCACCGTACGCCCAGTTGGCCAGCGTTACGGCCCGCATGCCATTCTCGGTATTCTTCAGGAGAACACCCTCAACCAGCGGATCCGAAGGCTCGACAACGGGCCGCGTCAGTTCAAGTGCTGGTTTCGCAATGATAAGACGCCGCCCCGAATCAAAATCTCGATGCATATTGAAATCGGGTCTTCTAACTGTTGTGCTGTACTCCAAACCGGGGAAGAATCCGACGACATAGACCTGTCCCCTGCCATAGCTGTGGCGGATCATTGCGGCGACACCATCGGCGAAACGGGCAACTATTTCGCTATCGCTCTCGGGCCGGAGCACTTCCCGTCCAACCACCGGAGTGAAGGAGCTTTTTATCGCTTCGCCCCCGACAAATCTCGCACTGGAGGGAACGGGAGCCAGTCTGTTGCTTTGTTCGTCATACGACTCAATCCTTGTTGCGCCGTAAAGACTGACTCTATACCACATTTCCGGCTCGGCGCGAACCTGGAGTCCGAGAGCAGTTTGAATTTCGGCAAGGGGCTGATTGGCCTCGTCCCTGACCAGCCCCCACCCGCTGGTATAGAGTGTGCCGCCTTTTTCGACATATCTCAACAGACCTTGCGCCGCCTGTTTCGTTATATGTGTTCCGCTAACATAAATAATCTTGTATTGAGAGAGGTCGTTTTCAGCCAGCATTATTTCGTCTATCGGATCGACGGGAATATGAGCGTGTTGAAGCGCCGTGTAGACCCACTTGGCGTTTTCCCATGCGGCTGTCAAGTGAGGTGGATTGCCGCTGAGGTTCATCCATCTCTGAGTGGTCTCCGGCTTAACCACTGCAACCTCGGCAGGAACAGCCCATTGAGCCCCGTAAAGGGCGTCCTCGGCGGCGCCGAGAAGGTGTGCCGCCTTGCTAGTCAGTTGCAGCGCTTCCGGGTGCTGGGAGAAGCTGTCTCCCTTCTTGTAATCGGGGCCGTACGTGTACCAGTAAATCATTGTGTTGCCCCGGCTGACGGCAGAGAGCATCCGCTGGAGAGGCGCGCCGCGATGAGGCTTGATGTAGATGCCGCGAGCCAGAT
>Ga0180431_10006400_pt1 | contig 13983 bp, 10 predicted proteins | sample SS_ome_11_FD_132459 | JGI IMG/M metagenome (GOLD analysis project Ga0180431, IMG submission 132459) | Hypersaline lake sediment archaeal communities from the Salton Sea, California, USA - SS_1_MS_1 metaG | ecosystem: Environmental > Aquatic > Non-marine Saline and Alkaline > Hypersaline >... | reverse complement strand
TACTCTAATTATGCAATCGGAAGAGGACAGCTTGTATCTATACCATTTAATGTGCTCGTCAAGGGGGATCGCTTTCGAATTAAAGGCGTTTTCCCGAACCGTCCTCGAGTTTGCCAGCCGCCAGATTTGATACGCATCGGCAAAAACCGCCTTCCTTATCTCGATGTCCCCGTTTCGTGATTTCCCCGGATCATAGGTGTATAATGCGGATAAAACGCGCTCCACTCCCCCCCCATCCACCAGGGACCGGTTGCCGTCTAACATCTTGACCCTTCCCGCCCTGTCCCTGCAAAGCCTTTCCACCTCTCTGGAGATTCTGTCGGGATTCAAGTCATCCTTGGAGCCCAGGTTTACGGTCGCGTTGTATAGCTCCAGCTTCTCCACGCTGTCCCTCTGGTTTTCTGCAACGATTATCGTGAGGTTGGGGAGCCCCATGAACAAGATCTCCCAGACCGTGCTTCCTCCGGCCGATATTGCCACGTCCGCCCATGCCATAAGCTCCGGCATATTGGTTACGTTCCTCTCAAGCACTATAGGGGAAGGGGCACCGTTAATTCTGGATTTCAAAGTTTCATAATGGGGATTATTTCCGCCCACAACGGCTATAACACATATGTCCTTTAGTTGCAACAGAAAAAGCGCCTCCGAAACCTTCAGCGTGCAGTTGTCGGGATCGCTTCCCCCCATTGTAATCAATATCTTTTTCGCAACTTCCGGGATTTCCCGCCTGTATTCTCGCCACTTCAGAAACTCCCCCCTCAAGAGGACATAATCGGTGCCGAGGAGGAGTCTCGTATACGGCTCCCTTTTTTTGTATAGTCCCTCATGGGCCTGAATATTCTGATTCAGTACAATGTCGGCGTAATAGTGATCGGCGTGACCGTAGTCATCGACGAAAAGGAGCTTTAACCCCGTCTCCTTGATAATCCTCTGGTAACCGGCGTCAAATTGATACCCGTCCACCACTATCCAGTTTGCCCCGTTTCCCTTCGCAAAATCGGCCGTTTCCATCGCGTCTTTGCCGCTTCCCGGATGGGCCGGAATAACCTCCGCTTCCATACCCTCCCGTCTCCATCTTTCGCTCAAGCTTGCGCTCTCTTCCCCCATCAGGAGAACGATCCTCCCCCCCTTGTCCTGCCACCCCTGGGCCAGGGCGAGGCAACGCATTACGTGTCCAGAGCCGATTCTGGTGTTGCCGTCAGCGCGGATAATAAGCGTTTGACCCGATAGATCCATCGAAGATATTTCTAAAATCTTTACAATCAAGCCGCGCCGTCTATGACCTCGGAGATCACCCTGTCCACGTCCCCGTCGCTCATGGAGGGAAAAATAGGGAGCGAGATTATACGCTCGTAGGCGTCTTCACAAACGGGGCAGAGTCCCTTCCCGGTTCCGAGATTCTCCCTGTAATATGGCTGCAGGTGAACGGGGATGTAGTGAACGTTGACGCCGATTCCCCTCGATCTGAGCCCGGTAAATATTTCCTCTCTTCCTTTGTTCAATAAATCGAGGTTCAAAAGGATCACGTAGAGATGATATGAGTGGGAGACATCGGGCCTTACGGCCAGCGGCTTAAATTTTTGCTGTTGTTCAAAGGCTTCATCATATCTCTTTGCGATCTCCCGTCTCCTTTCCACCCAGCCCGACAGTTTTTTCAGCTGGCTGATCCCCAGGGCGCACTGAAAATCGGTTATCCTGTAGTTGTATCCCAGGCCGGCCATCTCGTATATCCAGGTGCCCTTCTCCGTGCGCCGTTTTTGGTCCGTGTCTATCCCGTGGTTCCTGAACATCCTCATCTTTTCTGCGAATTCGGGGTTGTCCGTCGTCACCATGCCCCCCTCGCCGGTGGTGATATGCTTGACGGGATGAAAGCTGAACGCTGTCAGGTCCGCGATGCTCCCCACACAGCAATCCTTGTATGAGGCCCCTAGGGCGTGGCAGGAATCCCCGACGAGAACAAGCCCGTGGCGATTCGTTATCTCTCGAACGGCGTCGTAGTCGCAGGGCTGTCCGGCGTAATCGACACAGACGACCGCCCTGGTCTTCGGGGTTATCTTTTCTTCAAGCTTAACTGGATCGATAAGGAGGGTATCCTCCTCGACATCGGAAAAGACGGGCCTCCCTTTTTGATATACCACGGAGTTGGCCGTCGCGAGAAAGGTCATCGGGGGGACGATCACCTCGTCGCCCGACTCTATCCCTATTGCGTACATGGCGGCGTGGAGGGCCGCCGTTCCGCTGGAGAGGGCCACGGCGTATTTCGACCCCACACGCTTTGCGAACTCACTCTCGAATCTCCCGACGGTAGGGCCGGTAGTCAGCCAATCGGAGCGAAGCACCTCTTCGACGGATCGGATATCATCCTCGTCTATAGACTGCCTTCCATAAGGGATATAGTTATTCAAGGCCGTGCTCCAAACAGTATTCTTTTACGAGTGCCTCGATATCCTCAACGGAAAGCCATTGAGTGTTCGTGCCGCTGGAGTAGAAAAAACCTTCGGGACAGCGCTTCCCGCCCGCTTTCTTCAGTGCGTCTTTGTTCGTCCACCAGTCGAAATTGGGTTGAATTATGAAATAATCGTCAAACTCCAGGGTGTTTCTGGAGTCGTCCTTTGTTATCATAAGCTCGTGGAGTTTTTCTCCCGGCCTGATTCCGGTTATCGAAGTCTTTGCATCGGGGGCGATCGCCTTTACTATATCGGTGATTCTGTAGCTGGGTATCTTCGGAACGAATAGCTCTCCGCCGTACATTATCTCAAGGCATCTGAGGACGAAGTCCACACTCCTTTGTAGTGTGATAGAAAAGCGGGTCATCTTCTCGTCGGTCATCGGCAGGACGCCTGTCTTTCTCTTCTCCAGGAAATAGGGGATCACCGAGCCGCGGCTTCCCACGACGTTTCCATAACGTACGACGGAGAAGATGGTCCCCGCTTCTCCGCTCATCGCGTTCCCCGCGACAAACAGTTTATCGGAGCATAACTTGGTGGCACCGTACAGGTTGATGGGATTGGCCGCCTTGTCGGTGGAGAGGGCGATAACCTTCTTGACCTTTTGATTTATTGCCGCCCGTATGACGTTTTGTCCTCCCAGGACGTTCGTCTTCACCGCCTCAAAGGGGTTGTATTCGGCTGTGGGAATCTGCTTTAGAGCGGCGGCATGAACAACATAATCCACTCCGTGAAAGGCCTCGTACAGCCGCTCCTGGTCCCTGACATCTCCTATAAAAAAGCGCAGAAATTTGTATTTACCGTTGTCGAATTCGTGGCTCATCTCGAATTGCTTGAGCTCGTCCCTTGAAAAAACGATGAGTTTTTTCGGTTTGTACCTTTCGAGAACCGTTTTAACAAACCTCTTGCCGAACGAGCCGGTACCGCCCGTTATTAATACTGTTTCATCGTTAAACATAGCCCATTTTCATTTGTACTAAAAAATGAGATTATACAGCGGTTTTATTACTTTATCAAGCACTTTATATCTACGTTACTTCGGCAGCTTCCGTTGGTATCCGGGTTGTTTGAACAGGTTAAAAAAGTGATGTTTCGTGATTATAGTCGAAAGGTATGGGGTTTATTCCGACTTTGCAAGAATTATTCAGATATCTAAAGGGTAGAGACCTCAATGGAAGCAAAAATAGCTTTGGGCACGGCGGTCGGTGCCGGAGGTCGTTTATTCAACAATGTATGTTGATTTTGACCTGTAGTGAAAAAGTGTGGATTTTCACGGAAGAAAAAAGAGGGGGTTTCTCGGGGTGCCGTCGTACTGTACCTCGAAATGGCAGTGGGGGCCGGTACACCTTCCGGTGCATCCCACCTCTCCTATTACCTCCCCAACCTTTACCCTTTTTCCCTCCTCCACCATGGTCTTTCTCATGTGGGCGTAGACCGTAGTGTAATGCTCGTCGTGTCTTATCTCTACGATAATCCCGTAGCCTCCCTTCCTTCCCACAAAGACAACGTCTCCGGTTCCCGCCGCCACAATAGATGTCCCGCTGGGAGCGGAGATGTCTATTCCCCAGTGGAACCTCCCCCACCGGGGGCCGAAGAGGGAGAAAACCATTCCCTTGACGGGCCAGATAAATAAGCCCTTCTTGACCTTCGCCGCCAGCTCGTCCGGGGTCGGGGGGGGAATCTCCAGGACCTTTCTCGCCCCCGGGATGAAAATCTTGTCCCCGCTCTCCACGTCGTCCGGATTATATATCTGGTTGTATTCGGCTATAATCTTCGGATCGACCTCGTAGACGCCGCTTATTCTCCACAGGTCTTCTCCGGGGGAAACGGTATGATATACGCCCTTGTGTTGCGGAACGAGCGTCATCAGGGTTTCACATCCCGTAAGAAAAAGCAGGATCGCAATCAAGATCGCCGCGCTCTTTCGAGAGAGTGTTTGAAGTGGTCTGTTCAGTGAGATCATAATCAAATTAACAAAAAGGGCCGCCTCCCGGCCCTCAAGGTATAGAAGATATTAGCTTCCGGCTTTCGCTCTTTAGTTAAAAGTTATAAATAAAAGTCGTTGGCTAATCAAGCCTTGCCCCATCCATCTTCAGTTTAGATATCAGCTCCTCAACGTCGAGGTCCCGTGTCTTCACGCCCGATTTTAGGATTATCCGGGCCGCCGTTCCCGCCGCCTGGCCGCACGCCATGCAAACCCCCATAACTCTCGCCGACGCCAGCGCCCCGTGATCCATCGAGATCGCCCTGCCGGTGACCAAAAGGTTCGCAATCCCTTTGGGGACGAGGGAGCGGTACGGGACGCCGTAATAGGATCCCTCGTTGAGAAACACGAGCTCCGGCTCCGTCATCCCCTCCTCCCACTTCTCCAGCGGCCAGGAGCTGAAACAGATCGAGTCGTCGAATATTCTGCCGGACAAGACGTCGTCCTCGGTCAGGACGTACTCCCCGACGATCCGCCTCGTCTCCCTGATCCCCACCTGAACGGCGGTGTCGGCGAGAAAGGCGTCCTCGAATCCGGGGATCTCTTTTTTCAAAAACTCCACCGCTAACTCCGCATCCGCCCTACCTTTGAGCTCCCCGTAGGTCAGGTCGGATACCAGGCTCCCGTCTAATGCCCTGCCCTCTTTGGTAAGCGCCGATATCTTTACCATCGCCTCGCCCGGCCTGAAGGTGGGGACTATAAGCCCCTGGCTCACCGTCAGGGGATATTTGCCGGTCGAAACCGCTTCCTTTATCCTGTCGTTCAAGACCGCCATCCCCTCCTGCTGGTAGCGTACCAGATCCATGCCCTGGGTGAAAAACATCATGGTGGGCGTCATCACAGACCCACCTCCTTTATCGTCCCCCTTCTTCGTCTCGACCCCGGAGGCCAGTGCCAGGACGGCGTCCCCCGTGGCGTCGATGTATATTTTGCCGCAGACCCCGAAAAGCCCCTCCGGGCTCGCCACCACAAGCCCCCTTATCTCTCCTTCGTTAACAACCACGTCCGCCACGTATGAGTGGAGCATCAATCTGATCTTCGGCTCGTCTTGGACAAGTCCGTCGCAGAGGCGCTTCATGTGCCAGGGGTTGTATACCAGCGCCGTAAAGCCCTCCCGGATAAACGGGCCGAAGGCTCCCCCCATCTGTGTCAACCTGTCGGTTATCTCCTTTGCCAGCCCCTCGATGATAAACTCGATTTTATCCGGGTGATGGAGGTACATGCCGCAAACCGTCCCCACCGCGCCCGCCGTGGCCATGCCGCCCAGGAAACCGTACCTCTCTATCAGTACAACAGAAAGGCCGCTTCGCGCCGCCGCGGCCGCCGCGGCGAGGCCGGAGGGCCCGCCGCCGGCAACAACCACGTCCGCCTCCATAGAGACGGGGATATCCCTTTTTGAAATTGAAAGGCTCTTTTCGGACATAAATATCTTTGTGCCTTTAATTTAGCTACTTCATCAGGTCGATGAGATACTCGTTCTCCTTCGGTTTCGAGTTCGGAAGCGCCGGTGCTTCCACGAGATGCTTTGTCAAATCTTCTCTGTCAAAATCAATTACCATGGTAACCCTCGTTCCCGATCGAACGATCGGCTGATTGGTCAATCCCGTGACAATTCCCGACAGGGGTGATATGAGGTCGTGATCCTCGAAGCTCGTCGGATCGATGATGTCCCCTATATTCTCCCCGCTCTTGACGAACTGGCCGAGATTGATTGCCGGCTTGAATATACCCCCGATGGGACTCCTCACCCAGGGCCTGTTAGAGGCCAGCACAATCTGATGGGACGGTATCTCTGCAACCCCCTCAAGCATCCCGAGGACGTACATGACGTTCTTTACGGCGGTGGTTCCAACTTCCACGTTGTCTCGGATGATCTTCCCGGCGGCCCCGATCTCTATCGTCGTACACGGCACCCCGATCCTGTAAGACTCTGTCTGAAGCATCCCCTTCAGCGAAGGCCCCTTCCAGACCGCGTTGATTCCGGTGGAAACCACGAGATCGAGATACTCCCTGGAGGGCTCGTCCACCCTGATCCTTATGTGGGGGATGAGCTCGTCCGGAAACTCGGCCGAGTGAAGATCGATGATGTAATCCGCCTCCCGTACGAAGACGTCGAAGAAGCTGTGGGCGATCCTCTCGGTCATCGTACCTTCCGGATTTCCCGGAAATATCCTGTTCATATCTATGTTGTCGTAAGGATCCCACCGAAGCCCGGAGTTAAAGGCCATCGGATTTACGATGGGGACGGCAAGGACGTTTCCGCTGAGCCTCTTCGGGTCGATGTAGTCAACCATCGCCCTCAATACCTCGACACCGACCACCTCGTTTCCGTGAACGGCGGCGTTTATCAGAAGCGTAGGGCCCTCCTTCACTCCCCAGACGGCGAAATAGTTCAGGCGAATCTCCTGGCGATTCGCGCTCTCGGCAATCGTCAGGTGCCCGGATACCTTCTTTCCCTTTTTGGCCCCGGCCTTTAATGTAATCCCCTTTGACACGCTCAATACAGTACCCCTTACCCCTGTTGAATCCAAAGGGTAAATGTTAATACATTTACGAGGCAATTTCAAGGAAATTTGGTATAAACTCTTCTAATAAAATTGCCGGGTGAAAAGACGTGGGAATACGGCCGTTTTGTGCAAAGTCACTTACAATCCATTACACAGCATCAATATCTCGACCACATCGCATAATCCGCAAAATATCTGTTGCCCTAAGTCCATAAAGGCTTGACTTATCTATAAAATGACTTGTATGATAACGACTATAATATTCTATTTATTTGAAGTAATAAGGGGGCATAAAGTATGACAAAGGGAGGGGACAAGTTGAGGTTTGCAATAGTCGGATGCGGGAGGATCAGCGACCTCCACGCCCGGGCGTACGTGGGAAGCGACTTTGCTGAGATCTTCGCCGTCTGTGACGTCAACGAGGAGCTGGCGAAAAAGAGGCGGGACGAGTGGGGCGCAGTGAAGGTCTACACCGACTACGAAAAGTTACTTAAGGACGACGAGATCGACGCCGTGGAGCTTTTGGTCCCCCACGGTCTGCACATGTCGATGACCGTGGCGGCGGCCCAGGCCAAAAAAAATATCAGCGTCCAGAAGCCGATGGCCACAAGCGCGGCCGATGCGAAGGCGATGGTTAAGGCCGCAAAAGATCATGGTGTTGTCCTGAAGGTTTTTGAGAATTTTGTTTTCTATCCCCCCTACGTGAAGGCGAAGGAGCTGGTGGAGTCGGGGGCCATCGGAAAGCTTATCACCGTCAGGATGAGCATGACGACCGGCAAGGGCGGCTGGGAGATCCCGGGGGAGGCCTGGCTGTGGCGTCTTGATAAGGTAAAGGGGGGCGGCGGCCTGCAAGTCTTCGACGACGGCTACCACAAGTTCTCCCAGGCCTACGACATCGGCGGCGAGGTGGAGAAGGTCTACGCTTGGATAGACTATACAAACGAGGTTGTCGACTCGCCGTCGTTTATAATGTGGAAGTATAAGGAGGGTCAAAAGGCACGCTACGGCCAGTACGACCTGGCCCACGCTTACGACATGTATATAAAATCATCCTACTACGCAACGGACGACAGGATCGAGCTCGTAGGGACCGAGGGGATTATCTTCATAAACGGCTGCACTGGGGATATGCTGTGCGAGCCTCCCCTGGTCCTCTACAGGGACGGCGAGACCCGGGCCTTTCACGACATTATATACGATTGGGGCCAGGCCTTCGTCGACAGCGGCAGGCATTTTTTCAAATGCCTGAAGGAAGGCGGCGACCCGATCCTCTCGGGAGAGGTGGGGGTCAAGGTAACCCAGTTTACGCTCGCCGCCGAGCTCTCCAACGCCGAGGGGCGGGAGATAAGGCCGGAGGAGGTGCCTTGATGGGGCGATTTCAATAATATCGGGAGGAAATCCATATTAAATCGGGAATCTACGACCTCTTGGACTGTAAAATTCCTTTGACACCGCCCCAAATCTGTTATATACATAAATAATCCAAATAATCGTATAAACGGGGGAGTTTTGCGCCATGAGGGAAATCGAAATCGCCGTGGTAAAGATACCAAAGGAAAAGAGGGACAACAAAGAGTTTTTTAAAGAGAAATTCACAAAACTGATAGATATCGCCGGCGGGCTCGACTTCGTAAATAGCGGCGACTCGGTCCTTATCAAGGTATCCCTGAACTCCGGCAGAAAGTACCCGGCCACGACAAGCCCCGATACACTCAATGCGCTGATCGAGCTTTTGATAAAGAGATCACCGTCGGCGATCTACGTGGGGGACAAGTCGGCGTTTTTCAGAAAGACCAAAAAGGTTTTCAGGAAGACGGGAGTCGAAGAGCTGATCTCCGGATATTCGGAAAAGGCGGAAAAGGATATCGGCACGAAGGTCAGGCTCATCGACTTTGACGACTATGTTTACAGGGACCGATACTTCCCCAAGGACATCAAGGAGAAGTGGGAGCTCCAGCCCACAAGACACCTGATCAGGGCGCCCAAGATGCTCTTCGAGGAGGATCCCTTTTTGAGAGAAGAGGGACTCCCCGCAAAGATAGACCACATCATCGTGCTGGGGACGGTGAAGACCCACTTCCTGGGGAGATTCACCCTGGGGATGAAGAGCTACGTCGGATTTCTTGACGACGAGAGCCGCTACCTTTTTCACAGCCTCCCCCATAGTAACTACTACAGGCTGAACAAGATAGCCCCCTTCGATAAGATAAGTCTCCAGAACCGGGTGCCGGAGCTTCTCACCGTTATTCCTCAACCGAAGCTCGTGATCCTCGACGGGCGGGAGCTTATCATCAGGGGCGGGCCGGACTCCAACAACCGCATCCAGCCTCTTCCCTCCTTTGTCCCGAATCCCTACACCGGTGTAATGATGGCGGGTGCTGATATCGTGGCGGTGGACGCCGCGGGCGTGGCTCTTTTGAAAACGCAGAAGAGGGTGGCGAAGGAACTCAAGCGGTTTTCCATCTGGGAGATGCCCACGTTTGCCAGGGCCGAGGAACTGAAGTTGGGGGCAAACCGCGCCGACAAGATCGTGCTCAACACCGATTCAAAGGAGGAGAAATTCGAGCGGATCGCCTGGTTCCTCCAGTAACGTCGTCCGCCGGACAATGACAGTAAACGGGGTTCGGGGAGGATCGATGACCATGATAATAAAATGAGTTCGGCAAAGATCGATCAGCGAAGTAAGACGTTGGTTTTTCCTTAAGCCGATTTCTCCTGAATTCTCCATATAATATAGGCTTTTAATTCTTTCTTATATATGAACTACCTTGACGTCACGATCATAATTATCCTTGGGGCGAGCGTAATCTACAGCATCATCAAGGGCTTCATAAGGGACGCCTTCTCGTTGTTGGCCGTCATCCTGGGGATCGTGGCGGCCCTCCTCTTTTACCCCGCGGGTGCCCGGATGCTCGCTGGATTGATAACCAATCCACAGATCGCAAATATCGTGAGCTTCGCGCTAATCTTTCTCGCCGTCTCCATAGTCGTATCCCTGTTGGGCATGTTGGTCTCGAAGATGATCAAGACCGCCGACCTCTCCTTTTACGACAGGGTGGCTGGGGGGGCCTTCGGACTTTTGAAGGGTTATATCCTCGTTGCCGTTCTCGTCATCGTCGTGACGACCCTTTTCCCCGCATCTATCAGAACCTCGAAGATAGCGCCCTATATCGTGAGGTCGATAAGGGTGGTGACCGACATCCTTCCAGCCGACTACCAGAGAAAGATCGAGGAGCAGAAGAGGAACCTTGAGAATCTCAACGATCTAAAAATAGATGAAAATACCGACAGGGTAACCCGATAGCCCCGAGACGAATCCCTTCCTTCAAAGTTTAAAAGGAGCTAAAAATGAAAATAGTAAAATACGCCTTTATAGTCGTTGTGGTATTGATCATTGCAGCCGCCGTATTTTTTCAGGTCTTCTTTCGCGCCTCGATCCCCGAGTACTCGGGGGTGCTCGAAGTCGAGGGATTGACCGGGGACGTCGAGATAAGGACCGACGAATACGGGGTGCCGCACATCTTCGCGGAAAACGAGAGGGACCTCTTCTTCGCCCAGGGCTACATCACCGCGAGGGAGAGGATGTTCCAGATGGATATGACGAGGCTTGCCGGCCGGGGGGAGCTTTCGACAATCTTCGGGAAGGCCACGGTCGATACGGACAAATTCCTGAAGACCGTGGGATTTTACAGGACGGCGAGGCTCGAATACGAGGGAATGCCCCGGGAATACAAGGAGGCGGTGATCGCGTACACGAACGGCGTCAACACCTATCTCAACAACGTAAAACGACTGCCGAGGGAATACGCCATATTGAGGGCAAAGCCGGAGAGTTGGACCGTGGAGGACACCGTCGTTACCGGGCTCCTTATGGCCTACAGCCTCACCAGGTCGAAGAAGACCGACCTTATATTATATCGCATCGGCGAGGCGGCGGGAGAGGATATGCTCGATCTCATCACCCCCTCCTTCCCCGACTTCGCGCCCAGGGTTTCGAGGCTTGACGATTCGACGGGGGAAGAAAGCGTAATCGCCCGGTCTCCCCGGTCTCGGTCTAATTTTACACCCTTTGGCGGGGGAGGTAAGGACACTTCAAACAGGATTCTCCCCCTCGCCCCGCCGGAGATCGCCGCCAGCAACTGGATGATCTTTTCCGACTCGAAGACGACCACCGGCTCACCGATCTTTACCGGAAGCCCCGACCTGGAGCCGAAGATACCGTCCCTCTTTTACGTCGTGCACCTGAAAGGGGGCGACTACGACGTGGTTGGCGGCTCCATCCCGGGAATGCCCGGGGTGAACGTCTTGGGATTTAACGGTAACATCGCCTGGAGCAACGTGAACGGCCGGGTGGACGAGCTTGACTACTTCATCGAAAAGATAAACCCGAATGACAAAAATCAGTACCTGACGGAAAAGGGGTACGTCGATTTCGAGATAGTCGAGGAGACGCTGAAGATAAAGAAGAAGGGAAAGATCGCTGAGGAGAAGATGAGGGTGAAGATATCGAGGCACGGCCCCATCATCTCCGATGTCATGGGCCTGGCCCCGGATAACTGCGCCATGATGTGGGTGGGAAATAAACCCTGCGGCATCATCCAGGGCTCTCTCGAGATCTGCAAGGCGGGGGACTTCAACGAGTTCAGAAGGGCGATAAGCCTCATCACGACTCCCACCCTGAACGTCGGTTTTGCTGACGCCGAGGGGAACATCGGCTACCAGTACATGGCGTCGCCCCCCATAAGGAAGAAGGGAAACGGCACGCTGCCGGTCCCCGGATGGACAGGCGAGTACGACTGGGTGGGCAACGTCCCCTTCGAGAGACTCCCCTACGACCTGAACCCGAAGAAGGGGTATCTCGGCTCGTTCAACAACGAGCCGAAGAGGACGAACTACCACGTCACGAATTTCTACCTCTTCGAGCGGGCAACGCGCTTCGAGGAGATGGCAGAAGATATCGACAGGCTGAGCCTGGATGACGCCCATAAAATACAGCTGGACAGCGTCTCCGCCGTGGCTAAGAGGTGGGTGCCGGCCGTGATCGGGGCCTGCTCCGATACCGAGGAGTTGAAGTCCGCCCTCGCCCTCTTTGACGGGTGGGACTTCGCATCGAAGAAGGGGAGCCCCGCGGCAAGCCTCTTCAACTCCTTCTACTACCACATGATGGGAAACACCCTGAAGGACAACGTGGGGGAGGAGGTCTGGGAGGAGCATCTGTCAAGTTACTATATTGTTTACGTGCCGGATCTCCTGATGACGAAGATCGTGGATGACACCGAGAACCCCCTCTATGACGATATAGGGACGGAGGGCGTGACGGAGACCAGGGACGACATTATCGTAAGGAGCATGAAGGACGCGATCAGTGAGCTGACGGAGAGGCTCGGCAAAGACCCCGAAAAGTGGACCTGGGAGAAGGTCCACCGGATGACGTTCAAACACCCGATGGGGGAAAGCCTGTCGTTCTTCAACCTGAAGCCGATCCCCACCGACGGCGACGGCTACACCATAAACGCCGGCATGTGGAACAACAAGGATCGCTACGAGATGGTATCGGGGGGCGTCATTCGGATGATAATCGACTTCTCCGATGTGGAAAAGTCGACGATAATCTGCCCGCCGGGCCAGTCGGGGCACTTCAAGAGCCCCCACTACGACGACCTGGCGAAGCTCTGGGCAAACGGCGGCCAGATCCCGATGCACTACCTTACGGCCGGTGAGCTGCCGAATCTCCTGATCCTCAAGAAGAAGGAGTAGGGGGAAGCGGGATCGGGTATTGGGTGTCAGGTTTGGTTTTGGAGCATTATATATCAGAGACTAAGCGATAAAGGAGCGAAATGAAAGCGTGGTTAAACGGAGAGCTTGTAGGCTGGGACAAGACCAACGTTTCCCCCCTGTCCCACAGCTTCAGCAGGGGATCGGCAATATTCGAGGTCGTGGACATAGTAAAGATGGATAAAGGGTCGGCATTTTTCGGCCTTAAGGGACATGTAGAGCGCTTTTTTAGAAGCGCCGACTACACCTTTATGGAGCTTCCGATAGAGAGGGAGGGCCTCATCGAAGCGGTGGTAAAGACGGCAAAGGCAAATAAGGTAAAGAGAGGGGCCGCCAAGTTCTTCGCCTACTACTCACCGTTGGAGTTTTCCGTCCTCCCTACGGATCCCACGGTCGATATCGTCATATTCTGCATGGACTACGACCTGTTCAACGTCAAGCAGGAGGATATCTCCGCGCCGGTGACGGCCGGGGTTTCCAATTTCAGTAAGCTAAACCCGGCGACCATACCGGTTCATGCAAAGGCGACCGGCAATTACCTCAATCCTTTTCTCGCGAAGATGGAGATGAAAAAAAAGGGGTACGACGACGTGATTATGCTCGATGCCAACGGCTTTGTGGCGGAGGGGGCGACGTCAAACGTCTTTTTCGTCAAGGGAAACGACGTCATGACGCCGACCACGACAAATGCGCTGCCCGGCATTACCAGAATCTCGGTCATCGAGCTTTTGACCGACATGGGACACAAGGTGGAGGAGCGAAACATAAAGCCGAAGGAGTTTCCCGGCGTGGACGAGGCGTTCTACACCGGAAGCGTGGTAAAGATCCAGCCTATCTTATCGATCGACGGGGTGGAGCTGAAAAAAGAGTGCCCCGGGCCGGTTACCACAGCGATCTCCTCAAAGCTTAAGGAGGTCTTCACAGGCTCGCTTGAGAAGTACAACAAGTGGCTGACGGTGATTGGGTAGGGGGGAGAGGTTAAAAGAATGTTATTCTCTACAGATCGGATAAAGAGCCCACAATAAAGAATCAAGTAATTTTGTATCTGAAAGGAATTTGCCTTTCCAATTGGCAAGTTTGGCTTTCTGCTGAAATTCATTCCTGACATCGCTCAGATATTTACAAATTTCATGATTAGACAATAGAGCCTGAAACCATTTCTTTAGCTCATTATAAATAAGTATTCTATTTTCTATTCTTTCATCCAAATGTGGAGGGTAAGTTTTTTCAGGGAGACCCAAAACACAAGCTATGTTTCGATCATAGATTG
>Ga0180431_10006397_pt1 | contig 13988 bp, 10 predicted proteins | sample SS_ome_11_FD_132459 | JGI IMG/M metagenome (GOLD analysis project Ga0180431, IMG submission 132459) | Hypersaline lake sediment archaeal communities from the Salton Sea, California, USA - SS_1_MS_1 metaG | ecosystem: Environmental > Aquatic > Non-marine Saline and Alkaline > Hypersaline >... | reverse complement strand
GTTGAAGTTTTTGTGGACTTCGTCGAAAAATGCAAACGGTGGCACGTTTTCCTCAAAGAATGATGAGTAGTTTTGTCAGAAAATAATCCGAAATCATCACACAGACCGAACTTGCCACGACCGATCGTGTGGTCGCCTTCCCGACGCCTTCGGCACCTCCCTTGACCTTGAGTCCATTATAACAGCCGATGAGCGAGATAAAGAATCCGAAAAAAAGGGCCTTAAAAATACCGCCAAAAAAATCGGAAAGCGAGACGGCACGCTGAACCTGGTACACATAGGTCATGAAGGTCATTCTGATGTCCACGATACTGACCACCAGCCCCCCGAAGATACCCACAAAATCGGCCACGGCCGTGAGCAGGGGAAGCATGATGAGTGCAGCAAAAACACGGGGAAAGACCAGTTTCTTAGCCGGGCTGGCCCCCATCAGGCGAATGGCATCCACTTGCTCGGTGACACGCATGGATCCGATGACCGAGGTAATCCCCGCGCTCACCCTGCCTCCGACGAGGAGCGCCGTCAGGAGCGGTCCGAACTCCCGTGTGATGGCCACGCCGACACCGATGCCCACCATGACGCGTCCGGCGAAGTTGGCCTCGGAATAGGCCACCTGGACGGCCATGACCATGCCCACGAAAAAGGAAGAGATGACCACGATAGCCAGGGAACGGACGCCGATTTCCTCCATCTGATGGAGCAGGGACGCAAATTCATAGGGACGTCGAAATCCGTACCGGATGGTGTCTATCCAAAGATAGGCCAGCTCCCCAGTCTGCTTGGCCGCTCTGTGGATGTAGCCGGAAATTTTTTTAAGCCATTTCTTCATGCATTGTCTTCAGGTCGGACTAAATGCATTCATCATCCTTCGAAAGAATCTGCCTGCCGTTCATCAATCAAATGTGATGAGACTCGGGTCGTAGTCCTCCGGGGGTTGAAAGCCTAACAGTTGAACGCAGGTCGCCGCGATGTTGCTCAAACCCGCATTCTCGATTTTAGCCAACCGGTACTCCCCCTGGAATCCGGGATCGTAGATGATGAAGGGCACGGGATTGAGGGTGTGGGCTGTCTTGGGACTGGGCCGGCCGGCCTCGTCCAGCTTGGGATTCCCCTTCTCATCCAGTTCGAACATCTCGTCGGAGTTGCCGTGATCGGCCGTGATCAGTGCGATCCCGCCGGTTTCTTCCACGACACGGATAAGACGTTCCAGGGCCAAGTCCACGGCTTCCACGGCGATGACGGCTGCACGAAAAACACCCGTATGTCCCACCATATCCCCGTTGGCATAGTTGAGACGCACAAACCGGTATTTCCCGGACCGCAGCTCTTGGATGACACGGTCGGTGATTTCAGCACTCTTCATCCAGGGGCGTTGCTCGAAAGGGATCCGGTCGGATGGAATTTCGACGTAGTCTTCCAATTTTTCGTTGAACTTGCCGCTCCAGTTACCGTTGTAGAAATACGTGACGTGTCCGTATTTCTGGGTTTCACTGATGGCCAGCTGGGTCACACCCGTGTTGACCAGGAGCTGTCCCATGGTTCGCTTGATGGCCGGAGGATCCACGAGATACTGTTTGGGAATGTGGCAGTCGCCGTCGTACTCCATCATCCCGGCGTACTCGACTCGGGGTCTTCTGACACGATCGAATTTGTCGAAATCGTCTTCCTCAAAAGCCCGACTGATCTCGATGGCCCGATCTCCCCGGAAGTTATAGAAGATGACCGAATCACCGTCCTGAATGGGCCCAACAGGCTTTCCGTCTTTTTCGATGACAAAGGCTGGGAGATCTTGATCTATCACGGACGTATTCCGCTCCCGGAATGTTTGAATCGCTGCCTCGGCCGATGCAAACTGTTCTCCTTCTCCCAGGACATGAGCGTCCCATCCCCGCTTGACGATGTTCCAGTCTGCCTCGTATCGGTCCATGGTCACTAGCATCCGGCCACCACCGCTGGCGATGACGTAATCCACGCCGGAGTCGTTCAGTTCTTTCAGGAAGGCCTCAAACGGAGTCACGTACTCCAGTGCCGACTGTGGTCCCACATCCCGTCCATCCAGGAGGATATGAATCCGGCAGCGCCTGACGCCCTCCTGTTTCGCCCGTCGAAGCATGGCTTTGAGGTGTTTGATGTGGCTGTGTATGTTCCCTGAGGAAAAAAGTCCGATGAAATGCAGAGTGCTTTTGTGCGAAAGGCAGTTCTGGATGAGCTTTTGCCATGTCTGGCCTTCCCACAACCGTCCGGTTTCGATGGCCTCGTTGACGAGACGAGCACCCTGGTGGAATACACGGCCGGCCCCTATAGCGTTGTGTCCGACTTCGGAGTTCCCCATATCGCTGTCCGACGGCAGCCCCACGGCCTTCCCGTGCGCCCGCAGAAGCGTGTTGGGGTGATTTTTCATCAGCCAATCCAGGGTCGGAGTATACGCCGCCTTTACCGCGTTGCCCGCGGTGTTGGGATTGATGCCGATGCCGTCCATGATGACCAGTACCACCGGCCCAGGACGTTTCTTGATTTTTATAAATGGCTTCAGTTTTTCCATGAATAGGCATCACTCGTTTAAAAACCGATCATCGGCGTTTGTCGTCTTTCCAGTTTTCTTTAGCTTGTTCCCCATCCATCCCAGTTTGACGGATGAGTGAGCATCGATATCGGGAAAGTAGGGTTTGATGTCCAGGAGGGGCGTGCCGTTCACCATGTCTACGCCGCGGATGTGCAGGATGTTCCTCTCCCTTCTTATAAGCCGAACCACGGTCATACCGATGGGATTGGGCCGCCGGGGGCCGCGAACGGCGAATATACCTCGTGGCGTGTCGTCCAGAAAGGGGCGGGCTACCAGTGTATGTTCCTTGACCAGGTGAAAATGGTAGAGGAGAATCAGATGAGAAAAGCCCTCGATGTCTTTCAAACCCTCTTCGAATTCCGAGAAGATGTCTACACGACCTTCCAGATCGGGCCGGAGGGCACCCTGGATGGGGACTCCTTCAGGCTCCTGGAAGGGCGTATGTATGAGGCCGATGGGTTTAAAAACGATGGACAAAGACGTTCCGACTCCTTTGTTTATCAATTTTGACTTATTTGCGATACAGAGTGAATCTCCACATTCCGTGCCTGGCGGTCGGATACGAGGCAATAGCCTTCATCGGGTGTGAAGGCCCAAGAGGACAGAGGCAACTGCGATTCCGATAAACGGACATGAACGATTTGTGCCCCGGGTTTTTTGTATACGAAGACTTGACGGGCCATCTCGGCCCCCCACCAGAGGAGTACGCGGAACCACGCCACTATACGGACGGGACAGGCTTTTTCTTTATCTTCCGCCGCGGCCGATTTGATTCTGTTTCGTTTTTCATATTTACTAAATATCACGACATCTCCACCAGCTCGTATTCGAGGCTTCCCAGTCCGATGGCTTCGCCGTGTTTCAGCTGAACTCTCGGGTCTACATCAGGATACGACATATCGGTGAGTTCTTTGCCTGCATGCTGACGAATCAGGTCCAGACTCGCGGCATCGATGGCAACCGGGTCTTTACTGGCCAGGATGCCGATGTCGGGGAAAAGGGGTTTTTGGATGATGTCAAAACAGTCACAGTCTTTGGTTATCGAGGTGAGAAAATTCATATAACCCACTTTTCCCTGTCTTCCGACGACGACTCCCAAGGCATGTTCGGCCATTCTCTGTTGAAGGTCGAAATCTTTCCTTCTCCAGTCGTACTTCACGGCGTCGAAGCGGCAGACAGTCACGCACTCACCACAGCCAATGCATCGTTTTGCGTCTATCTGCGCTACATTGTCCTTCATGGAAATGGCATCTTCGGGACACCACTTGAGACACACTTCACAGCCCGTGCATTTTTTTTCGGAGATAGCCGGCTTCATCACAGAATGCTGGCGAAGTTTGCCTTTACGGCTCGCAAATCCCATGCCAATGTTTTTTACGGCAGCACCGATACCCGTCGACAGATGCCCCGTGACATGGGACAGGACGATGAGTGCGTTGGCCTCCAATGCCATGGATGACAAGGAAACGCTCTTGAATAACTGTCCAGGTATGGGGACCTCTCTTTCGATATTACCTAACAGGCCGTCGGCAATGACAACGGGCGCGCCTACCTGCTCAACGGTAAAACCATGGTCATGAGCCTGAAGAAGGTGATCCACGGCATTGCTCCTTGTGCCTTTGTAGAGGACGCAGGTGTCCGTCAGGAAGGGTTTGCCTTCGTTTTTTTTGATTTCTTCTACGATGGGCCTTACCCAGGCCGGGGAAATATGTGTGTCGTTGGCATTTTCTCCAAAGTGGATCTTGATCGCTGTGAGATCTTGCCGACCGATACATTGTCCCAGTTCTGCTTTGTTGAATAGCAACCTTATCTTTTCGGATATGGATTCTGTACTTTCGTCATTCCCCAGACGAGCCAATACGACTTTTGATGGCATGCATACTCCCTTTGATATTTCGTTACCGGCCTGTTTTGTGATATTTTGAGTCATCTGCCGTGCAATGAATGACTTAGCAAGGGCAAAGTGGATACTTTTCGGCCACTTGCTGATGGACTCGACTTGCTTGGATAGACACGCAGATACGATCGATTCCTCCCTGGTTTTTTTACGATAATAAAATGTATGAATTGGAAAGCAAAAATGCAAGGATTACTGATTCAAAAAAAATAATATGAACGTCCAGACAGATCATACGGTATTGCTAGAAATCGTATTCATCGGCATGTTTTTCAAATGATCCATCTCCACCCCATCCATTTTTCACTATCGGCATAAGAAGAAGGATTATTGGAGTAAGCGGTTATCCCCGGGGATGTGTGACGTCGAAGGGATAGCGTTACGTGATGGGGTTCATGGCATCGATGACATCCTGGCACCGTTTCAGGTATGCGAACCCGTAGGCGAGATTCTGCAGGGTTGCGTTGTGGTATTCGTTGCTGACTGTGGCTGTGCCGTCGGTCAGGAAAAAGACTCGGAAGTCGCGAACGAACGCATCCCGGGCTGAGGTATCGCAGCAGATGTTGGTCATCACCCCACCGATGATGATGTTTTGAATCCCCCGATCTCTGAGATAGGCTTCCAGGTCTGTCTTGTAGAAGGCACTGTATCGCATCTTTGGGATGATTTTCTCATCTTTCTGCGGTGCGACTTCCGGGATAAATTCCCAATTTTTCGTTCCCACGACAATCGGGTCGTCCCACCACTGGCCCAGCATGCCCGAGTCGGTGTTAGGGTCGTTGTACCCATGCTGCGTGTAGATGACGGGCACTTTCGCCTTCCGGCAGGCCCCGACGGCACCAACTAGGTTGGAAAGGATGGGTTCGGCGATTCCCCAGAAGTAGTTCTGCATGTCTATAATCAAAAGGGCGGATTGTTCCTTTTGAACAACCGCCCTCCTAAGAACCGTTTCGGGGAGCGTTTCAATGGTGTTTCGAAAAAGTTCAGACTCCATGGTACCCGTCGCGTTTATATTCCAAAGAATAGTGCGATGGAAATGACGTAAAAGTCGCTGTCCAGGTCTTCGGATCCTGGGAATTCTTCAAATTCATAATCCAGGAAAACATAACGAATGTCCCCGGAGAGTTTCAGCGTCGGACCTACGGGCAGTTCGATGCCCGCACCAAAATGCCAGCCGAACGATTGATCGGTGTGGTCTTCGATGAGATTGAAGGCTCTCAGGTCGTAATCAAAGGTCGTGTTGTACCAGCCTGCACCGACGGCCCCGTAGACGATGGGCAGCGGGTAGATGAGTCCACTGACCATCACAGGCCAGCTTCTCACGGTCAGGTGGTCGTTGGCGTATTTTTCCTGGCGGTAACTGATGGATCCCTCGAATCCGATAGCCGGAGACAGTTTAATCCGCAGTGCAACACCACCCATGAGTTCGCTCCCCTCGGCATCCACGGCCTTGTGAATCCCCAGTTGTGGACCGATGCCGATGCCCTGGGCATGGAGAGCAACCGTCGTCGGCAACAGCACCACCATCATCAGAAGGATGGATTTTTTCGTCATTTTCAGCCTCTGCATTTTACACGTCGCGCGGGAAACTTAGAAAATAATAATGATTTCATCCCACATATGCAAGGAGAAAATGATTCATCCTTGACTTTTCATCCGAAAATACGTATTCTTGATTTTGAGCAATCCTTTTCTCTGAATCGGGGTGAAGAGATGAATGTCCGAATATCTATTATCCTTATCGTGTGTTGTATGTCCTTGATCATTGGTTGTCAGGGCCCTAAGAAGGCAGATTTGATTTTGCGAGGCGGCAAAGTGGTGACCTTGAATGACGAATCTTTCGTACTGGAAGCCGTTGCCATCCGCGGTAATAAAATCCTCTTCGTGGGAAGTGACGCGGATGTGGAGTGGTATATGCATCCGAAGGTCCGGGTCATCGAACTGAATGGGAATACGGTGGTACCGGGCATGATCGATGCGCACGGCCATCCGTTCAACCTGGGCAAGACAGAAGACGAGGAAACGTTCAGCGTGACCGGGACGACAAGCTGGCAGGATGTGGTGAATCGTGTCGCCAAGAAGGTAAAAATGATGAAGCCCGGCCAGTGGCTCATCGGAGGCGGCTGGTACCAGGACGATTGGACCGACAACACCCTTCCGGTTCACGACGCACTCAGCCAGGTGTCGCCCGAAAACCCCGTGTTTTTGTATCGTCGCGGGGGCAATTCGGCCATGGTCAATCGGCGGGCCATGGACATAGCCGGCATCGACCGGAACACACCGGATCCCTACGGGGGCAAGATCATCCGAAAGCCCGACGGTGAGCCCACGGGATTCTTGATCAACATGGGGAATAACCTGGTCAAGAAGCATTTTCCCAAGCCAGACAAACCGCAGTCGTGGTACCGGGAAACGTACCTCAAGGCAGCCAGGATGTGTAACGAGGTCGGACTGACGGGCTGGCACGATGCGGGCATCGAGCCGGAATACATCGAGGCTTACAAGGGACTCGTCGACAGGAATCAGCTGACGGTTCGCGTATACGCCATGCTGCAGAATCCCAGGGAAGGCGATCTGGCGGCCTACTTCCGAAAACATCGCATCCTCGACTATCGTGGGAAGCATTTCCTGTCGGTTCGTAGCGTGAAGGTGTTCTTCGACGGGGCCCTGGGCTCGCGCGGTGCCGCCTTCTTCGAACCGTATGAGGACGATCCGGACAACATCGGAATTTTTGAAGTACCCCCGGAGCATGTCACGGAAGTGGCCAGGGCGGCCTTAAAGACGGGCATGCAGGTGTGCGCCCATGCCATCGGCATTCGGGGAAACAGCGTGCTTCTGGATGCGTATGAGAAGGCGATCCGGGAGTATCCCGGGGTGGATCACCGGTTTCGGAGCGAGCACGCCGAAGTGGTTCGACCTCAGGACGTGAAACGATTTGCTTCGCTGGGCGTGATACCGTCCGTCCAGCCGATTCATCATACCTCCGATATGGAATTCCTGGAGGATCGCATCGGTCGGGAGCGCGTGGAAACCTGCGCCAGCCCGTGGCGTTCGTTCATAGACGCCGGCTGCATCCTGCCGTGCGGGTCGGATTTTGCCATCTACTCCCATAATCCGTTGACGGGCATTCATGCGGCAGTCACCCGGCAGGATGCGAACGGTTTTCCCGAAGGCGGCTGGCAGGCATGGCAGCGGATGACGCGTGAAGAAGCGTTGCGGGGATACACTATCTGGGCAGCACGCGCTGCTTTTCAGGAAGATGTCATCGGATCCATCGAAGCGGGAAAGCTGGCCGACCTGGTGGTGCTGGACAAAGATATCCTTACCATCGAGCCCGAGGAAATCCTGACTACGGAGGTGCTGATGACCATCGTCGGCGGTAAGATCGTCTATCAAAGGAACGATTAAAAGGTCGGGTGATTCCCTTCGGTTCCGGATTACCTGTGGAATCCAACAGCCCGATGCTGGGCATTTACGTCGCGATCACGAGGCAGCATACCGATGGCAATCCAGACGGGGGATGGTACCCTGATCGGCGAATGATCGTTGAATAGGCCATCCGGGGTTTTACGATATGGGCAGCGTATGCGTCCTTTCAGGAGGGGGTTCTGGGTTCCATTGGCGTCGGGAAAAGGTCCATAATCCGGCAGAACGCGCATCCTGTCATCCCGGAGATATCCCCTTGTCAACCAGAAGACGCCTCAGGTCGATTTCCTGGAAGTAATCGTATCGGTGCGGGGTTGTCCCTACTGCGTTGATTCGTCCAGAAACGTCCAGTCGGGTTTAAAATCCTCATGCACCTCTATCTGTGTGAGTTTGGCACGCAGCATGACGATGGGAATGGAGTTTTCCCGCAGCACGGCGTCGTGAAATGCACGGCTCGTCATTTTCCCCGACGAGACGAGTTCATGATACAGTCCGCGCATCTGCAGGCCCCCGATCATATACGCACACTGATACAGGGGAGGATAGTCGCCGGCAAACGACCGGCGTACTTCGGCCGTGGCATTGGCCGGTTCGTGACCCACCTTGTTCACCAGAAGATCGATGCATTCCTGGGCCGACATTTTCCCCAGATGGTAGCTTAAGGAGAAGATGATCCGGGCGCATCGGTGCATCCGCCAGAACAGCATGCCGATGCGGTTCTCAGGTGATTGGGGGAATTCCAAGTCCCACAACAACATTTCCCAGTGGAGGGCCCAGCCTTCCAGCCAGAAGGGCGTGGCGAACGGCCGGCGGTAGGCTTTGTACCGCTGGGTCATGAAGAACTGAAGGTGATGTCCGGGTATGAGCTCATGATGAACGGTCGCCCGGGCGAAATGGATGTTGTTCCCCCGCATGCTCATGCGTTTGTCTTCGTGGGACATGGTATGCGTCGGATAGGATACGGAGATCACGCGTCCGCCGGTGAAAAAGGGATTGACTTTCTGGCGTTCCGGAGACATCATTTCGATTTTCCATGTCTCCTTGGCCAGGGGTGGGATGGTGATCAGGTTGTGCTTCTCCACGAATGCGATGGCCTCCCAGGCTTGGTCCCGTATGAGATACGGCTGCTCACCCGGTGGAACGTGGCGTGTTTTCACCTCCTCCAGTGCCTTATGCCAGTCGTCGCCAAAGCCCATGTCCCTGGATGCGCGGATCATTTCTGCCTCGCAACAGGCAAAGGCTTTTTCCCCGGCAGCGATGAGCTGCTCGGGTGTGTAGGGAATCATCTCATGGGCCAGCTCGTCCAGCAGCCGTTGCCGCCCGATGGGATCGCCGATGATGGGGCCTTCAATATCCTGCTCATCAATGCCCACGACTTCATGTCGAAGAAAGGAAGCGTATTCTTCCAAGGCCTTGTCGACTTTCCGGTAGGGCAGGTCCGCCCACCAGGTGAATAGAGGATCGTACCCGTTGTAGAAATCGAACCACCGTTTCAGGATGTCCCGCAACCGACGTGTCATGCCCTCCGCCCGATAGGCGACGGTTTTATCCAAATGGGCAGAATCGCGTTCCCTCTCCTGTAGAGCAGCTTTTATTTTATCACGGCTCTCCTGAATTTCGCATCCGAGGTCGTGCAGCCGAGAGGCCGTTTCCCGGATATCCATGGCCGTCATGTTTCTTCGATTCTCTTCCAGTTGGACGATAGTTTGGGCAAAGGGAATGAAGGGCAGCATCTCCTGCTCCAGTTTCTTCTGATGGGCCAGACTGTGCATCTCATAATCCAGAAGATTTCGGAAAAGGATGTAATCGATACGGCCGTCCTGGTTTAACGCAGAGAAATCGATGTCGTCCAGTCGATTCTGCCAGTCTCGAAAGAAGTCTCCCCATCGGGTGAGTCTCGCTTCGGACATGGGAATGTCGTACGTCCAGTCGAGGTTGGCGTAATCGGATGCGTATCGCCGGAGGATCGGACACAGAGCGCTGGACGGCGTGTCCCAATCCACGGTGTTCTGTGCCTTTAAAATGTGATGATAATTCCCCAGCAGAGAAAGCAGGCCCCATACCAGGACGAGTAAGAGATGATGGTTTCTGTACTGTCGAAGATAGCGGACCATGGCTGGATTCCTCATGCTTATGGGTGTTTGTCGTTTATCGCTCTTCTATCTCGGCTTCTTTTTCCTCCAGTCGTTTCTGACGCTGCATGGGATTCTCCCCTGCCTCTTCCTCTTTCGAGACGCGAAACCGATTCGGCATGAGGCGGGGCGGCCAGTCGTTGTTGCTCATGTCCACGTCGGCGGTTTCGAGATACGGGTCGAGGACGATGGATCGGATTTGTTTGGCGGTGACGAATATTTTGCTGATGCGATCTTGGTTCTTCCGCCAGACTTCTGCCGGAATCCGCTTCAGTTCCTTGGTGCCGTCGTCGTACTCAAACTCTAGGATCAGAGGCATGACCATACCGCCGAGGTTGGAAAAATGGACGACGTAATACTGGACAGCAGAATCCAGAAGGGCCTTTTCCTCATCGGTGAGCGTGGCGAGATACTCCTCGTATTCTTCCTTATCCAGGAGGGTGACCACATACGGATCGTACTTATTGTAGAAATCCTCCAACGAGGGGTCTCTTTCCACGGCCGTCTCGGCAATGTCTTCACGGTTTCGGATGTCGCTGATATACTGAGGTTTTTTCTCTTCCTGCTCCCGTTGAAACGGTTTTTCGACTTCCGGATTCCGTGTATCGACCTGATACCATTCGACCTTGTCGATGGCCATGTCGACATGATCGGTGGTGAAAAACCAGCCCCTCCAGAACCAATCGAGGTCCACACCCGAGGCGTCCTCCATCGTGCGGAAGAAATCGGCCGGTGAAGGATGCTTGAACATCCAGCGTTGGGAGTATGTCTTGAACGCAAAGTCAAACAGCTCGCGTCCCAGGAGTGTCTCGCGCAGGATGTTCAGGCCTGCCGCCGTCTTGGCATAGGCGTTATTGCCCAGTTGATGGACCGCATCGGAGTTGGTCATGATGGGCGAGATGAATTGTTTATCCCCTTTCATGTATTCGATGATGTCCTTGGTCGGCCCGCCCGATGTGGGAAAATCGCGCTCCCACTCCATCTCTGCCAGGTATTCGAGGAACGTGTTGAATCCCTCATCCATCCACATCCACTGCCGCTCGTCAGAGTTGACGATCATCGGAAAAAAATTATGCCCGACTTCATGGATGACCACGCCGATCATGCTGTACTTGGTGCCCTTGGAATACGTGCCGTCGGTCTCGGGACGACCGCCGTTAAAAGCAACCATGGGATACTCCATGCCGATTTGATCGGTATGCACGGAGATGGCCACGGGGTAAGGATAATCGAACGTGAACTTGGAGTACGTTGTGATGGTATGAGCGACCGCCTTGGTGGAATACTGTTTCCAGAGGGGATTGCCCTCCTTGGGATAATAGGACATGGCCATGACCGTGCGGTTTCCGAATTTTACACCCATGGCGTCCCAGATGAACTTGCGGGAGCTGGCAAAGGCGAAATCCCGCACATTCTCGGCATGATGAATCCAGGTCTTTTTCGTCGTGGATCGGGATTTCTCGTTGTCCAGGGCTTCGTCCTCTGTGATGATGAGCACGGGTTCCGAGGCCGAACGTGCCTCTCGAAGACGCTGACGTTGACGTGATGTCAGCACGTCATCGGCATTCTGAAGAATCCCCGTGGCAGTCACGGCGTGATCGGAGGGAGCCGTGATGGCCACCTTAAAGTTGCCAAAATTCAGCGTGAACTCACCACTCCCGTAGAACGGTTTGGTCTGCCATCCCTCGACTTCGTTGTACACGGCCATGCGCGGATAGAACTGAGCGATGACGTACAGATAATTGTCGTCTTCCTCAAAATACTCGTATCCCGAGCGTCCGCCCTGAGTCTCGCGATTGTTGATATTGTACCACCAGGCGATGTTGAAGGATACAGAAGATTTTGAACGAAGCGTTCGGGGCAAATCCACCCGCATCATCGTACCGATGATGGTATGGGACAGGTCGTTTCCGTTTTTATCCTTCACACCCTCGATCTTGAACCCGCCGTCGAAATCGTCGAGTAGCTGTCTTAAGGTGTAGAATGGCATTTCCTTGCCGATGTGCCCTCTCCGTGTTTTTTTTCTGTCCGAGTCCCTGGCCCTTATGTTCTGATCGAGCTGTACCCAGAGATAGTCGAGATCATCGGGTGAATTGTTGAAGTAGGTGATGGTCTCCGATCCACGAATCCGCTGATGCTCGTCATCCAGTTCCACCTGCATATCGTAATCGGCACGCTGCTGCCAGTAGGCATGACCCGGCGCACCGGAGGCTGTTCGATACGCGTTGGGGGTCGGCAGTTCTTGGTAGAGTTGACGGAATTTATTCTGGTTGGTGTTTTCCTGGCCGTATAAAAATGCAGTAAACATACAACCGACGATGACGATCAGAATCAGAGCTACCCGACATTTCCGGCACCACATTACAGACCTCCTTCTTTTAATTTGACATTCACTGTCTTTTAATCTATATTTACGAATAAAATAAATATTAGGTTCAAATACAAGTAAAACTTTCCGGTGCCTGTTCCTTCAGAAAAAAATAATTCATCATGATCATCGCTGTTTGCCCCCTTGGAAGAGACGTTTTTTGTTCTGGATCGTATTTTGCGTAAACCGATAATAGCCATCAGAAATCTTCGGCTTTGAATTTGTATCGCAACATGTTGGGTGGAATGATGTCCCCGTTGTACACAAGTGAGTGTTTGCGAAGGATACGATTAATCGTTTATTTTTATAACATGGGATGCCTGAGGGAAGGTGTCGATTATAAAAAAACGAGAATAATCGTCGAATAAAAAATTCACAAGCCATTTCTATCATTACGAACATTGGTTGATCGTCATTCATGCGGAGGTTTCCATGAAACGTTTAATACCGTTGTTAATCATCGGTCTCTTCCTGGGATGTCAGAAAAAGACAGATTCCGGGGATGAGGTGTCGGAATCGGTCAGTCCCGCCGTTGCTGAACAGTTGGAGACAAGGCTGGATCTCAACGATGTCATCATCCAGACACCGCCGGCATTGGTTTCCACCACGTCGCCTATAGACATCGAATTCAGAGAAGCGGTGGTTCCGGACCATTTTAAGGGAATCGTTCTGGACAAGAATCCGTTCAGCTTCGATCCGGACGTGTCAGGGCATGCCCGATGGATTTCCACGAAGCTCCTCCGGTTCATCCCAGACGACCACCTGCCGGCAGGTCAAAAAATCGTGGGCGTGCTCCACGGGAAGACGGCTTTTGGCCAGCAGAAAAGCGTCAACGATTTCACGTTTTCCTTCAAGGTGGCCGAGCAGGAGGTTCTGTCCTTGGAAGGTGACTTTGTGGCCGAACCCGGGCAGACGAACCGTGTTGTGTACGAAGGTGTCCTCACGTTCGCCCAGTCCGTGGATCTTCCTCGATTAAAAAGGGATGTTGCGATGCGGGGTCCCCGGGGGAGGGTCAATCTTGCGTTGATCCAGGGGGCCGAAGCCACCCAGGTTCAGATAACGTCGTCCCCCATCGTCCGAACCCAGCAAGGTCAGAATTTTACGATGATGCTCCCCGGACGGTACACGGCCCAACGGAATAAATGGGAGAAGGCACTTTTTCTGCCGGCCGTGGGTGTGTTCCGTGTCCTGGCCCACATGGACATGACCGATCCCGAGGCGGAGAATCCATCCTACGGCTTCCGGTTTAACGATCCCATCAAGAAGGACGCGGACGTATCGGGTTATGTGTCCATCACACCGGCACTCGATTATCAGATGCGTACCCAGGGGAAGTATCTGATCGTGGAGGGCGATTTTTTGCCAGGCCGGGAGTATACCATCACGATTTCCAGAGGATTTCCTTCGGTGTTCGGTGGACAACTGGCCGGTGATTATACCGCCCGGTTTTCGTTGAACAACATCCCTCCGGAAATCCGATGGCTTTCCCAGGGCGTGTACCTTCCGACATCCAACGCGTACAAGCTCCAGTTCAAATCGGTGAACGTGGCCAGAGCTCACATCGAGGTGACGGAAATTTTCCCCCAGAATATCGGGTTTTTC
>Ga0180431_10006395_pt1 | contig 13990 bp, 13 predicted proteins | sample SS_ome_11_FD_132459 | JGI IMG/M metagenome (GOLD analysis project Ga0180431, IMG submission 132459) | Hypersaline lake sediment archaeal communities from the Salton Sea, California, USA - SS_1_MS_1 metaG | ecosystem: Environmental > Aquatic > Non-marine Saline and Alkaline > Hypersaline >... | reverse complement strand
CTTGATTCACCGACGAGAGATTTGAAGCGTTGCATGAGACGTTCTTTAAATTCGTTAAATTCCGCCTTGGTAACGTATTCGGTAGCGGGCTGCCCCAGTGGGGCTATACCCGGGGGGAACGAGGGTAAGTTTCTCTGTGCTGCCGCGATTAATGCCTGTGACTGGTCATTCGCCACCAGTTTATTAACCACTATCCTGAGCTGACGCCTGACGGTTTCTTCATTAATGCCCAGGCTGGTGGCAATCTGTTCAATTTCCTTACCGGCGGCGATGCTGCCCAGGACCTCGGCTTCCCGTGGTGAAAGCCGGGCCAGCATATTGTTCAGTTGCTCGCTCAGAGGGGCGATGGCTTCGAATTCCTGTGTGACCCGTGAAGCCAGCTCCGGTCTCAGCAAGGATTCAATAATGGGCTGGCTGCCCTGGGCTACCACCCGGATGAGGTCAAGCAGGTAATCCGGGTCAGTATCCTTGGTCAGGAAGGCACTGGCCCCGCTCTTCAGTGCCGAAAAAATCAACTCGGTATCATCAACCTCGCTTACCAGCATTACTGCTACCGAGAGATAATTTCTCTTGATGATGCGGGTTGCCGACGGGCCATCCAGCTTGCCGTTGCGCATATTCAGGACAGCTATGTTCGGCGGATTTGTTTCAATGAAGGCAAGTACCTCTTCGTTGCTGGTTACTTCCCCAATAACCTCAAAGTCTTCCTCGCCGGAGAGGGTGAAGTGAATGCCTTCACGAAAGAGGATCTGCGGGTCAGAGAGGAGCACCTTGATTTTTTCTGCTCTCATTCTACTATTCCTATGACCAAAGTACCGGGTTATATCCTATAAAAAATGTAGCATAGAGTTATAAATGTGTGTATAAGGAATCATAAGAATTCCGTAAAGTATTCGTAAAAATTTCATAAAGAATGACCGGAGGAATGTGGATGGGTTTGGATCCGGTGAAACAGGCGCTGAAAAAACGCAGTGGAGCTGTTAATCAGGAGCTTATCGGCCGGACAAATTTATAGCCCATACCATGCTCGGTAACGATGATATTGGGTGATTCGGTATCATCCTCCAGCTTCTGGCGGAGGTGCTGAATATGTACCCTGAGGAGGTCCCGGGCATCAATATAGCTTTCTCCCCAGACTTTGGACAAAAGGCTCTCATGGGAGAGTATCCGTCCCTCATTCCGGATGAGGTAGTAAAGCAGCTTTCTTTCGGTAGAGGTGAGCTTTACCGGTCTCCCATTCAGCAGCACTTCATTACGGGCAAAGTCAACCGATAGCTTGCCGGCTGAGAAAGGGCGCTCGCTCTCACTGACGGGGATACCCTGGGCGCGGCGCAGTACGGCTTGTACCCGGGCAATTAGCTCAATATGGCTGAACGGCTTGATGATATAGTCGTCGGCACCCATCTCCAGACCCCTGGCGACCTGGGTATCCTCGCCCCTGACCGTGAGCATTATGACCGGCACATCGGAAAAGCGGCGTATCTCGCGCAGTACCTGGTAGCCGTCCATATCGGGAAGACCGATGTCCAGGATGACTACATCGGGATTCTCGGTTTCGACCAGGTCGAGTCCCTTGGCTCCGTTAGCTGCTGAAATGAGACTGGTGCCACTCCAGCGTAGCTGAAAACAGAGCGATACAACCTCTATAATGCCGGGGTCATCTTCAATAACCAGGACCTTCATTAACTCTCCTCGGCGCCTTCCGGCTGGTTAGCCGGACTCCATTGGTAGCGAGAAAGCAAAGGTGCTTCCCTTGCCCGGTTCGCTCTCTACCCATATTCGACCACTATGAAGCTCAATGACCTGTTTGGCGAGGGCCAGTCCCAGGCCGAGACCGGGGTGGCTTTTCATATCGGCATTAAGCCGACTGTACGGTTTGAATAACTTTTCCTGTGCCTCCCGGGAAATTCCCATGCCATTGTCCTCAACCTCGACCACCAGTTCGGAATCGAGTACTCTGGCTCTCAGGAAGATGCTCCCGCCTTCCTGGGTGAACTTGGTGGCATTGGTCATCAGGTTCAGCACCACCTGTTCCAACCTCTGTCCATCCGCCTGTATTAATGGCAGGGAATCCGGTAAATTGATTGACAGTTTCTGCCCCTTGCTTTGTACCAGCGGGGTGATTTGCAAGCCGACTCCCTGTAGTAACGACTTTACATCGACCGGTACCAGTTGTATCTTGAGTTTGCCCCTCCCCGTCTTCACTACTTCCAGAAGCTCATCGAGCCTTATCTCCAGCATATTGGCGTTATGCATGATGTTTTGCGTGAGTTTCTGATAAGATTCCTCTGCCTCTTCCTCCAGCTCCTCCGCTAACAGACCGGCGGCAGCAATAATCGAGGTTAGCGGGGTTTTAATCTCGTGCCTGAGCGTATCAATAAACCTCAGCCACTCTTCATCTTGATTTTCCATATACCATTACATTTCCTTTACTGTTAGTTGGCTCTGTCGTGGCACCCATCCCCAAACTACCCGGTTGCTACCGATAACACGCTCAGGCTGCCCGGTCACTTCCTTTGTTCATACCTTTGGCTACCAGCTTTAGCGTATTGAGAATGCCCATAACGGCGCGCTGTATCTCTACCGGTTCCTCAGACAGTATCCGGGCTACATACGGGTCCAGCTGCCTGCCCTGGTAGCTGCCTCTTCTCTCTTCGGTCATGCTCTGCGTCTGGGGAGACAGGAAACCGGCCAGGGTAAATAACTCATCCTCATCAAAACCCAGTGGCTTGGCAATTTTACGCAAAATACGGGCTGACGGGAAGCGCTCACCCCTTTCAATTCGTCCCAGGTGAGATGATGAAACCCCCGATGTACTGGCAAGTTCCTGAAGCGTCAGCGGTATCGTTATCCGCTGCTGTTTGAGTATCCTCCCCAAATTGTGCGTATTGGCTTCCATGCCTCTATCATAATTCGCCAAATGTCAAATGTCAAGACTTTGAATGTTTCTTCTATGCCAATTTGTCCATATTGGTATTTATTCGTCTGCGCCAGGGTGTTGGTTACGCTCATTACGCCATTTCGCTTGGACGGGCCGGTAACGGCATTTTCCCGGTAATCATGAAGGTACCGTGATTCCTTGACGGTGAGCGGTTCTCACTATACAATTGTATGGCGGTTGGCATGTCAGAATGTATAGTGACAGTTTTGGGCAGTAGTGCATGGACCAGCCCGCGGGTTCTCTCTCTTTATTTACCGGGCACCGGTGAGCGAAATGACCAGGAAGTATGACATTATTATTGTGGGTGGCGGGCCAGCCGGTATCTTTGCCGCCCTGGAGCTCGCTCAGGCATCTGGCTTGAGCATCCTGCTGGTGGAAAAAGGCAAGGATATTGACCGTCGTCAGTGCCCGGCCCGGGATACCGGTAGCCCCTGTGTGTCCTGTTCGCCCTGTAATCTGGTGTGCGGACTGGGTGGTGCCGGCGCCTTCAGCGATGGGAAACTGGTGCTAACGCCGCAGGTAGGAGGTATACTGGGGGACTATGTGGGGGAGGATGCTACCGGGTCCCTGATAACATACGTGGATGAGGTTTACCTCAGTTTTGGTGCCTCCAGCCAGCTCTATACGGTTAGTGACCGGATTGAGGAGTTTCGTCGCCGGGCGGCTCTCGCCGAACTGCGCCTGGTACCGGCATCCATCCGTCATCTGGGCACCGAGCATTGCTATTCAGTGCTCAGGGAAATGCGGGGCTATCTGGCTTCACGGGTGGAGTTTCGACTTGAGGAAACCGCCCGGACAATCATTGCCGGGGATGGTGAGGTCAGGGGTATTGAACTGGGTTCCGGTGAAAGGTTGCTCTGCCGTTACCTGGTACTGGCTCCCGGCAGGGAAGGTGCCGACTGGTTTTCTCACGAGGCTGACCGCCTCAAGCTGACCATGCAGAATAACCCGGTTGATGTTGGGGTCAGGGTGGAGGTGCCCTCCGCCGTGCTGGATGAGTTGACCGGTGCCCTCTATGAGGTCAAGCTGGAATTCCTTTCCAGGAGCTTTAATGACCGGGTACGGACGTTCTGTATGTGTCCCGGCGGCGAGGTCATAATGGAGACAACCGGCGGCAGCGACCCGGTAATCACCGTGAACGGGCACAGCTATGCTGAAAGTAAGACCGGGTACACCAATTTCGCCTTGCTGGTCAGCACTACCTTTACCAAGCCGTTCCGGGAACCGATTGCCTACGGTAAGTATATCGCCCGGCTGGCTAATATTCTTAGCGGCGGCGTACTGGTGCAGCGTTTTGGCGACCTGACCAAAGGGCGGCGGTCTACCCCGGAGCGTATTCGGCGGGGCTTGCTGCAACCCACTTTGCCCAATGCCATCCCCGGTGACCTTAGCTTCGTTCTTCCCTATCGTCATCTGACCGGTCTAATCGAGATGCTGCAAGCTATGGACAAACTGGTCCCGGGGGTTGCGTCACGCCACACGCTGCTCTACGGTATCGAGGTAAAGTTTTACTCATGTCGGCCCCAGCTCAATAGCGCTCTGGAAACCGAGGTGCGCAACCTGTTTGCCATTGGCGATGGTGCCGGCATCAGCCGGGGACTGGTTCAGGCATCGGCTTCCGGAGTGGTGGCTGCCCGTGAGATACTGGGAAGGACCGGGCACGCATCCAGCGCCGGGTAGTTCCTCCTGCCGGCGGTTATCTTTGCCCTGTGGCGATTTCTTGACAGAAGTCATTCCTGCCGTCTAAAATATGAAGGTTGCCCGTTGGTGTTACCTGGCTGGCTTTTATAACCCTTTTGGTAGGTACGGGTTGAACTGGTAAACTTTATTATCACCGGTCATTGTAAACAGCGAAACATGCTTTCAGGATAAAAGGAGGCTGATGCTATGTGGCCGAGGTAAAAGCCGGTACTGACGAGAGCTTCGACAGCTTGCTCAAACGGTTTAATAAAAGAGTGCAGCAGAGCGGCATATTAGCTGAGTTACGCCGAAAGGAACACTTTGAAAAACCAAGTGTGAAGCGCAAGCGGAAGAAGGCTGCCAAGAGACGGGGTAGTGCCAAAGCGACAAGAATGGCAAAGAAGTAATGCCAGAGACATCCTCTTATTAAAAAGCAAGGTTGCCGTCGGTAAGAAAACTGCGGGAAGAAGCATATATGGAACCAGATGCAGGCTTAAAGCAGAAGTTGGTTGATGACCTCAAGCAGGCAATGAAGAGCGGGGATACGGTAAGGCGTTCGGTACTGCGCATGGTGCGGGCATCGATTGCCAATGCTGAGATTGCCCGACAAGATCAGCTGGATGACAATGGTATCCTCGGGGTAATTGCCAAGGAAGCGCGGCAACGACAGGAAAGTATTGCCGCTTTCAAGGAGGGAGGCCGTCGGGACCTGGAGGAAAAAGAGGCGGCGGAACTGGCAATCCTTCAGGAATATCTGCCCCAGCAGATGACCCGGGAGGAAATAGTTACGGCGGCACGTACTGTCATTGCTGAAGTTGGCGCCCAGGGGCCTGGTGATAAAGGCAAGGTTATGCCCAAGCTTATCGCTGAGCTTAAGGGAAGGGCAGACGGTCGGGAAGTAAACGCGGTGGTAACCGAATTACTCGGTTCCTGATCTGGTCGGCAACAATCATCACTGAATTTCACATACTGCGGATGGCTCGGTACAAAGGCCTGATTCGGTGCACAGAGTAGAAGTACGTATTAAGAAGCAATTGCCGGACGCCAGAGGGGACGGGCTGGTCAAGGATATTTTTGACCTCGGTATCACTTCTGTTTCCGACGTCCGTGTGGTGGATGTCTACTGGCTGGATGATGATTTGAGCCCTGATGAGCTGGCGCTGATTTGCCAGCGTTTGCTCGCCGACCCGATTACCCAGGACTACTTTTACGGCCAACATTCTCCCGCTGAAGAAGCAACCGGCGCCGGAATTCATACGGTCGAGGTCGCCTACAATGCGGGTGTTGCCGACCCGGTTGAGGGCAGCGTGCTCAAGGCAATCCAGGACTTGGGTATCAGCCGCGTCCGGGCGGTAAAAACGGCCAGGAAATATCTCATTGACGGGCAGTTGAACGACGAGCAGATGGAGCTTATCTGTAGTCGCCTGCTGGTCAACCCGATTATCCAGCATGTCGTCGAGCGGGAACAGGCCGGCTTTCTGGAAACCCCCCAGTACCGGTTTAATCTGGAGTACGTTGATATTCTCGGAGCCGGTGAATCGGCGGTGGCGGGGCGCTTCGGATTTACTGACGAGGAATTTAAGGCTATCCTGGATTACTACCGGAAGCGGGGACAGAACCCCACTGATGTAGAGCTGGAGACACTGGCGCAGACCTGGTCAGAGCACTGTGTTCACAAGACCTTCCGGGGTAAAATACGCTATAACGGCGAGATTATCGATAACCTTCTTAAAAGCACCATTGCCCGGGCAACCAGTGAGCTGGATAAACCGTGGTGCCTTTCCGTTTTTATGGATAATGCCGGGGTGATTGACTTTGATGGTCACTGGGCACTGTGCTTCAAGGTGGAGACACACAATCACCCTTCGGCGCTGGAGCCATATGGTGGCGCGGCAACCGGTATCGGTGGCGTTATTCGTGACCCGCTGGGAACCGGGCTGGGCGCCAAACCGGTTTTCAATACCGATGTGTTCTGCTTCGGCCCGCCTGACCTTCCCTACGAACGGTTACCCAAGGGTGTCCTGCATCCGCGCCGTCTCTTTAAGGGGGTGCGGGCCGGCGTAGCCGACTACGCCAACCGACTCGGTATCCCCACTGCCAACGGTGCGATACTCTTCGACGAGCGTTATGCGGCTAACCCGCTGGTGTACTGTGGCACGCTGGGGATAATGCCCCGAAGCATGGCGGAGCGGGGTAAGCATAAACCCGGCGACCTGGTGGTGGTTACCGGAGGCAGGACCGGGCGCGACGGTATCCACGGAGTCACCTTTGCCTCGGAACAGCTTACCGAGCAGTCTACCGACACTTCTTATAGCGCCGTCCAGATTGGCAATCCCATCGTGGAGAAAAAGCTGATTGATATTCTGCTTCAGGCGAGAGACCGGGGGCTGTATTCCCGGATAACCGACTGCGGTGGCGGCGGGCTGTCCTCGGCGGTGGGTGAAATGGGCGCCGATACCGGCGTCCGGGTCCACCTGGATAAGGTCCCGCTCAAATATGCCGGGCTTTCTTATACCGAAATCTGGGTTTCCGAATCACAGGAGCGAATGGTGCTGGCGGTGCCGCCGGATCGCATTGATGAGTTGTTGAGCCTGTTTGCCAGCGAAGATGTTGAAGCTACCGTCATTGGCGAGTTCACCGATGACCGTCGACTTCGGCTCTTTTACCAGGAAAAGCAGGTCGGCGAACTGGATATGGAGTTCCTGCACGACGGCTGGCCCCAGATAGTCCGGGAAGCGGTCTGGTCAACACCACAGCACGCCGAGCCGGACTTTGCCGAGCCGTCAGACCTGGGCGGGGCGCTGCTGGCGGTACTCGGTTCTTGGAACGTGTGCAGCAAAGAATGGGTAATCCGCCAGTATGACCATGAAGTGCAGGGAGGCAGCGTGCTTAAGCCGCTGGTAGGCAAGCGCAGTGACGGCCCCGGTGACGCGGCGGTTATCCGGCCTGTCCTGGATGCCGAGCCGGGGGTGGTAATAAGTAGCGGCATCAATACGAGGTACGGGGATATCGACCCGTACTGGATGGCGGCATCAGCTATTGACGAGGCGCTGCGCCAGATTATCGCCGTCGGCGGTAATCTCCGCAGGGTGGCGCTGCTGGATAATTTCTGCTGGGGTAGCACCAACCGACCGGAGATGCTCGGGGCGTTAGTCAAGGCGGCACAGGCATGCTATGACATGGCGATGGTCTACGAGACCCCGTTTATTTCCGGTAAAGATAGCCTGAACAACGAGTTTGAGTACGAAGGCAGGATTATATCTATCCCGCACACGCTGCTTATTTCTGCGGTTGGCGTCATCGATGACCCGGCAAAGGTGGTATCGATGGACTTCAAGCAGTCCGGTGACCTGATTTATATCGTCGGGGCTACTGGTAATGAGCTGGGCGGGTCGGAGTATTTCGCCAGCCGGGGATGTATCGGCAACCGGGTGCCCAGGGTAGACCCGGAGTCAGCCAGGGCGCTGATGGACAGGCTGAGTACGGCGACGGCTCGGGGTCTGGTACGGGCCTGCCATGATTGCAGCGACGGTGGTATTGGGGTGGCAGTGAGCGAAATGGCGTTTGCCGGTGAACTGGGTGCGTCTATCGACCTGGGTATGGTGCCGCTCGGTGAGTCGTTAGACCGTGACGACTTTATCCTCTTTTCCGAATCGAACAGCCGTTTTCTGGTCGAAGTGGCGCCGGAGAATAAGGAAGAATTTGAGCGGACAATGGCGGGTTCGGTCCTGGCGGCTATCGGCCGGGTTACCGGCTCTGAACTGCTGGAGATAAACGGACTGAAGGCAGGCAAGACCACCGTTGCCCTCGCAGATTTAAAAGAAGCCTGGCAGAAGCCGTTGCGGTGGTAACAGCGCCAAAATAATCAGCCGGACTGACCGAGTGCCCGGTGTAATTCACCTGTCAGGCGCTGCCGCTTCATCCCGGAGTCGATTATTTCCCAGGGCAGCTTCCGGTCTATGTCCCATGACCTGCCGATATACTCATCAATATCAAAGCCGCTTTGCGCTATAGACCGGTTCCAGCCGGCGAGTGATATATCTTCAATATCGGCGAGTACCCTGGCGAGACTGCTGTCGCCGCGGGAGAGGACTCCCTGCACCTGGCTCCAGGCCGGGCTATCGCTCTTAAGCTGGATTCCCCGGGCGGGCAGGCTCTTTTTCAGTAATGCCAGACGGCGACTGACTGTCGCGGTGGGTGCCATGGGCAACCACTGGAACGGGGTACCTGCCTTGGGTACAAAGGGGGCAATGGTAACGGTAATCCGGGTGCCGCTTTTCCGCCGGTCAACAATATCCTTGGCTTTCAATAGCAATCGAATTATTTCGTCGATATCATCATCGGTCTCGGTGGGCAAACCGATGATGAAATAGAGCTTGAGCTGTCGAATACCCTGCCCGGCAACCCGGTCTATTGCCTGTAAAATATCATCTTCCGAGATGCCTTTTTTTATCACCCGGCGCAGGCGCTCCGAGCCGGCTTCCGGTGCCAGGGTGATGGTCCGTATGCCGCCCCGGGCAAGCTCTTCCAGCACTTTTGGAGAGAAGGGCTTTATTCTCAGTGAGCTGATGGACAGGCCGGCGCCGATTTCACGGAGCCTGACCAGCAGTTCCTCAATGTCCGGGTGGTCAGTAACCGCTGGACCAACCAGCCCGATGCGGTTCCTCCAGGCAAGTCCCTGCCGGGCTTGCTCGATTAACTGGTTTACCGGGTGGCAGCGCATGGGGCTGAAGGTGGTGTATACCAGGCAGAAGCGGCAGCCCCAGTTGCATCCCCGCTCCACCTCGAGCAGGAACAGGTTACCCAGCTCGGTGTCCGGGGTGATGATAGCCGAAGCCACCGGGTAGTCGCCCAGGTTCTTTGCCCGCTGGCGGACTACCGGCGTGCCGTGGTTATAGCGGGGAACGTAGACACCCGGGAGAGATGAGAGCGCTTTCAATAGCTCATCTCGCTGCCCGCTCATTCCTTCCAGGAGTGCCGGGACCAGGACGGGGAGTATTGGCTCAGCCTCACCAATGCACAGGCAGTCGAAAAACGGGGCGAGGGGCATGGGGTTGGCGGTGATGCAGGGACCGCCGGCGATAACCAGGGGATACCGCTCGTCACGGTCGGCGGCATAGAGGGGGATGCCGCTCGTTGACAATATCCGGGTAATGTGAAAGTAATCAAGCTCATAGGTAACCGAGAAAGCAAGAACCGAGAAGTCAACCAGGTGACGGCCTGATTCCACGGATACCGCTTGCAGCTGGTTGTCCCGGTTTTCACGCTCCCAGAAGACCCTTTCGGCGACAACCTGGCGATAGCTGTTAAGCTGGCTGTAAACGGTGTGGACTCCCAGGTTGGACATGCCGATAAAGTACGAGTTGGGATAAACGACGGCAACGGGCAGCCGGCCCCCCCAGTCTTTGATTACCGTGCCCCGTTCGCGGGCGAGATGTTCGCCGGGTCGGGCTGCCGACCGTCCGGAACCTCGTTTGATGGCGCTCATGAACCTGTCTGGTCTTTTGATTTCCAGCAGCCCTTGAGCAGCTGCCTGTTGAGTTTAATTATCTTATCAGCGACCTGCCTCAGTTGCCGTGAAGTCCCTTCCTTGCCGAACAGGGCAATCTCAATATGCTTCCCGCTGTCTTTTACTGCCTGGATGGCGCTCACATAGTCATTATCCCCGGCAACCAGAATGGCGACGTCATAGTTGTTTTTAAAGCTGTGGGTTATCATATCGGAAGCCAGTTGCACGTCCGTCCCTTTTTCGTAGGGTGGTGCGGTGGGCCAGTTGGTATAGACCAGTCGTCCCAGTCGTAATTCGGTATAGGGCACGGCGTTGACCCCTTCGAAAAAGGCTTGCTGCTTTTTGTACCGTTCCGGTTCTTCCTTTCGTCCCACCCTGGCGTTGTAATAGTAGATTCTAATTAAACTGCGTCGCCCCAGCATCTTACGGCAGAATTTACCGATATCGATGTCGGTCCGGTAGAAGTGGTTCTTAAGGGAATGGTACAGATTACTCCCATCGATGAATACCATCACCCGATCCGCCATATGGTACCTCCTTTCTCTCTCATGGGTATAGTCCCGCACTCATTATATATCGCGGGTGGGAAAATTGCGACCTGAGACGGTGGATGGTATAATTGGCGCGTAACCGCTGTGTAAAATACAGTAAGAGGTGTTAGATGAAGTTAAGCCGTGAAGAGGTACTGCGCATTGCCCGTCTGGCTCGCGTTGGCCTGACCGAAGAAGAAATAGTCCGCATGCAGGAGCAGTTATCCGATATTCTGGGAAATTTTGAGATATTGCAGCAGGTTGATACCACCAATGTGCCGCCGACTGCCCATACCGTTGCCCTCCAGAGTGTCATGAGGGATGATGAAGTAGCGGAGTCTTTGCCCCCTGACGAAATCCTCGCCAATGCTCCGCAAAGGGACGGGGACTGCTTCCGGGTGCAGGCGGTGCTGGAATAGGTAACGTAATTACTGGTACCTGATACAGTATATACGCCGCTGGCTGGCTTTACCGGAGGGGCGATGAGGAAGCGGGGATGGTTGACGGTGCTGGTACTGGTGTTGTTGCCCGGTTTCTCGATGGCATGCGGGGCACCCGAAAGCAAGGTATCACCGGCTGGGGGTGAGGATGGCATAATGCTGCCCGAACCAAGGTATGAAAGCGGGGTGTCTATTGAGGAGACGCTACGGAAGCGGCGGTCGGTAAGAGACTACGCTGATGAGGCGCTGACACTGCCGGAGGTAGCCCAGTTGCTATGGGCTGCCCAGGGAAATACGTCTCCCGGCGGCAAGAGGACCGCACCGTCCGCCGGGGCGCTCTACCCGCTGGAAGTCTACGTGGTGACCGGTAAGGTAGCCGGTGTTACTCCCGGTGTCTATCACTACCACCCGCAGTCTCATAAGCTGGAAAAGGTAATTGATGGCGAGCAGAGAGCGGCGTTATGCCGGGTGGCGTTGAGTCAGGAGTGTATTGAGCAGGCGGCTATAGACATTATAATCACCGCGGTATATGAACGAACGACCGCCACCTATGGCGAGAGGGGTATCCGGTACGTGCATATGGAGGCGGGGCACGCTGCCCAGAATGTCTACCTCCAGGCAGAAGCGCTCGGTCTGGGGACGGTAGTTATCGGCGCCTTTCGGGACGAAACGGTCAAGCAGGTGCTGGGTCTCCCCGAGGACGAGGAGCCGCTCTACATCATTCCCGTGGGCAGGAAAATTTGAGAAGTGAGGTTGCGAGTTGACTGTTGACCATAATCCAATCACCATTCACGAAGCGCATCGACTGCTGACAACCCGGCAATTGTCGTCGCTGGAATTGACCAGGACTTTCCTGGAGCGTATTGAGGAGGTGGAGCCCAAGGTCCATGCCCTGGTGACGGTAACCGCTGACCAGGCGCTGGAACAGGCGCAGAAAGCTGACCAGCGTATCGCGGCGGGTGACGCCACACCGCTGACCGGTATCCCGGTGGTAATCAAGGATAATATGTGCACCCGGGGAGTACTCACCTCGTGCTCTTCAAAGATGCTGCAGAATTTTGTGCCCCCGTATGATGCGGCCGTGGTTGAGCGGTTAAAAGATAGTGGAGCGGTGGTGGTGGGCAAAGCCAACATGGACGAGTTCGCTATGGGTTCATCAACAGAGAATTCGGCGCTGTTCGCTACCCGCAATCCGTGGCAGTTGGAATGTGTGCCCGGTGGCAGCAGTGGTGGCTCGGCCGCATCCGTCGTCGCCGGTGAGACCGTTTACGCCCTTGGTTCGGATACCGGCGGCAGCATCCGCCAGCCAGCCGGATTTTGCAGTGTGGTCGGCTTAAAGCCTACCTATGGCCGGGTCAGCCGCTATGGCCTGGTCGCTTTTGCCAGCTCGCTGGACCAGATTGGCCCCCTTACCCAGGATGTGACCGACTGCGCTCTGGTGCTAAACGCTATCGCCGGTTATGATAACCGGGACTCTACCTCGGTACCGCTGCCGGTGCCGGACTATACCCGGTGCCTTACCGGTGACCTCAACGGGCTTACTATCGGTGTCCCTGAGGAGTATTTTGTCGAGGGGATGCAGCCGGAAGTCGCCGGGGCGATAAAGAAGGCGGTCAGCCAGATGGAGAAACTGGGGGCGCGGGTGGACTGGGAGGTATCACTGCCCCACACCCCTCATGCCCTTGCCGTGTACTATATTATCGCTCCGTCCGAGGCTTCGGCGAACCTGGCGCGCTATGATGGTGTCAAATACGGTTTTTCCTATCGAGCCGGCAATATGTGGGAGTCAATGGAAAAGACACGGGAACATGGTTTCGGTCCAGAGGTGAAGCGGCGTATCATGCTGGGGACCTATGCCCTTTCCGCCGGCTACTATGATGCCTATTACCTTAAAGCCCAGAAGGTACGTACCCTGATTCGACGTGAATTTGACCGGGCTTTTGAGAAATATGACGTACTGGTTACCCCCACGTCTCCCTCTGTCCCTTTCCGGATTGGCGAGAAAGTGGATGACCCGCTGCAAATGTATCTCAGTGATGTCTGCACCCTGCCGATAAATATCGCCGGCCTGCCCGGAATGTCTCTTCCCGCCGGCTTTGCCGACGGGCTGCCCATAGGGATGCAGATTATCGGCAAGCCCTTTGGCGAAGAAACAATGCTCAAAGTCGCCTACGCCTACGAGCAGTCAGCCGGCTGGTATCAGCAACGCCCAGAACTATAAGACGGAGCCAGATACCATGGAAGCTCACAGTGCCTGGTATAACCGTATTGCCCAGAACATCGGTCTTTATCAGGATACCTTAAGTAAAAAGGATGCCAAAAAGTACAAGCTGGACCTGCTCCTGCGGGTTGCCCGCCGGGTAGATGAATTTTCGGCCTACTGTGGTGAGTGCCAGCTTTTCCAGCCGGAAATAAGGCAGTTAAGCGATGAGCTGGGCAATCTGGTCCAGGTACCCGGTAAGGAAGGTCAAAGGCGCCATAGCAAAGCGATTGACCGCATGGTCAAGCACCTCCAGAAAAAGCACAAGATGGTGACCCCCGGGTACTATGTCGGTATCTGCATGGGGATAGGCGCTGTGCTGGGTACGGCACTCGGTACCGCCCTGGAATATTCCGGCGCCGGGTCAGGCATCGGTATCGTTCTCGGCCTGGCGGTCGGCTCATATCTGGACAGGAAAGCCAAAAGGGAAAAGAGGGTGATTTAGAGTTTTGTGCTTGTTATCAGCGTTAAGTAAGGGTAAAATACAAAAAATTACCGGAATTCCAGGAGGGGTGAATCCCAAGCTTAACCGGGCATCATATAAGGGAAAAGCATCCATTCCGCGGGGCGTCAAAGAGGGGCGCCAGCCCCTTTTTAAAGCGTTTCATGTTGGGGGGAGAGGGCGTAAAT
>Ga0180431_10006394_pt1 | contig 13994 bp, 12 predicted proteins | sample SS_ome_11_FD_132459 | JGI IMG/M metagenome (GOLD analysis project Ga0180431, IMG submission 132459) | Hypersaline lake sediment archaeal communities from the Salton Sea, California, USA - SS_1_MS_1 metaG | ecosystem: Environmental > Aquatic > Non-marine Saline and Alkaline > Hypersaline >... | reverse complement strand
CCCGGCAGGGCCTGCCAGCCCAGTACGCGCCGCAGGAGGCCATCGAGGCGAACTTTCGCCGCGTGGGGCTGCGGGCCGACGTGCCCGTCGTCGTCTACACCGGCACAGGACCGTTCAAAGGCTGGGGGGATGGCCTGGAGCAGACCATGATGAGCTACACGCTGGCCCGCTTTGGCCACCAGAAAGTCTACGTTCTCGACGGCGGCATCGACAAGTGGAAAGGTGAGGGGAAACCACTCTCCCAGGTGTTTCCCCAGGTGGAAACGTCCAACTTTGACGTCCACGTCCACCCCGAGTTCTTTGTCGAATACGACGAGTTCGTGGACAAGAAGGACTGGGACGACGTACTTCTGTTGGATGCCCGTCCCCCGGCCGTATACGAGGGGCAGGGGCCGTGGATCAAGCCCGGCCACATCCCCGGCGCGCTCAACGTGCCGTGGAAGAGCTTTATGGACGCCGACAACACCCGGCTGCTCAAGGCCGATGAGGAGATTCAGGCCATCCTGGAGCAGCACCACATCGTCCCGGAGAAAACCATCATCTGCTCCTGCGGCACCGGGCGCGAGGCCACCAACGAGTTTGTTCTGCTCAAGTGGTATCTGGGCTTTCCCAAGGTCGAGATCTACGAGGGGTCGTTCACCGAATGGACGGCCCATCCCGAGAATCCCACAGTGACGGGCAAGCGCCCGCGTTAGGAGGTTTCTGATGCTTTTCGAGCGGATCGAGTCCCAGGGGCTGGCCCATTATTCCTACCTGATCGGCGATGGTCGGGAGGCGCTGGTCATCGACCCCCGCCGCGACTGCTCGGTCTACGTCGAGCGCGCGGCCAGGGCCGGCTATGGCATCGTTCACGTGCTGGAGACCCACCGCAACGAGGATTACGTCGTCGGGTCGGTGGAGCTGGCGGCGCGTACCGGGGCCGACGTGTGGCACGCCGACGCGCAGTGGGATTACGTGTATGGCCAGGCTGTGGAGGACGGACAGACCTGGAAAGTGGGGCGCTTGGAGCTGGAGGCCATCCACTCCCCCGGCCACACGCCTGGATCGATGAGCTACCTGCTCCGCGATCCAGGTGGCTCGCCGTGGATGGTGTTCACAGGCGACGCCCTCTTCGCCGGTGACGTGGGGCGCGTCGACCTGCTGGGCGTGGAGCGGTTGGAGGAGATGGCGGGCTTGCTGTACGAGACGCTGTTCGACAAGCTGCTGGCCCTGCCCGATGATCTCATCGTCTGCCCGGCCCATGGCGCGGGCTCGGTGTGCGGCAGCGCCATCGCCGAGCGGGTATGGACGACGATCGGACTGGAGCGCCGGCTTAACCCCCGGCTGCAATACACCCACCGAGACGATTTCGTCCACAACGTGGCGCAGATGTTGGAGCGCCCGCCCTATTTCCGGCGCATGGAGGAGTTAAATCTAGAGCGTCCGCCGCTGGTGGGGCCGGGCCCGGTCCCGTTGCCCCTGGCGATGGACGATTTCGTCCAGCAGGCACAGGACTGCATCGTCGTCGACACGCGGGACGAGATGGGATTTGGCGCGGCCTACGTGCCGGACGCGCTGTCGATCTGGTTCGGCGGGCTGGCCAGCTTCGCTGGCTGGTTCTTGCCCTACGACGTGCCGGTGCTGCTGGTCAACGAGACAGACGACCCCGTCCCGGCGGCCCGGCGCTTGATCCGACTGGGGTACGACGGGCTGGCGGGGTACCTCGCCGGCGGGATGCACGCCTGGCATACCGCCGGACGCCGGAGCGAGGCCATCGACTTGGTGACGGTGCAGGACCTGTGCCACCGTCTCGACACGGGCCAAGAGGCCTGGATCCTGGACGTGCGCAAAGAGGAGGAACTGGAGAGCCAGGGCCATATCGCCGGCGCCCATCACATCCACATCACCCAGCTTCCCGCGCACCTGACAGAGGTGCCCAGGGAGCGGAGGATCACGGTCTTTTGCGGCAGCGGGCTGCGCTCCATGATCGGCGCCAGTTTGCTGAAACGAGAGGGGTGGGAGGACGTGGCCGTGGTGCTGGGCGGTCTATCCGGCTGGAGCTCGACCACCTGTCCCATCGATCTGACCGAGTGAGGCGCTTTCTTCCGATCCGATGGGAGGGACGCTATGAGCGGTGAAAAGCCAGGCAACGCCGAGATTGCGGACGTGCTGGAGCGGATCGCGGATCTGCTGGAGATGCAGGAGGCCAACCCGCATCGCGTGCGCGCCTATCGCGATGGCGCCCGCAGCGTGCGCGACGCAGAGCGGTCGTTGGCAGACCTGGTGGAGCAGGGAAACGGAGATGCGCTGCAGGAGCTGCCCCAAGTTGGGTCTGGCCTGGCTGGCGTCATCACCGAGATCGTCCACACCGGCCGCTCCAGCCTGCTGGAACAGCTGCAGGGGCAGGTCTCTCCCGTCGAGCTGTTCACGCAGGTGCCTGGCGTCGGCCAGACCCTGGCCCGGCGCATCGCCGACCAGCTCGACGTCTCCACCCTGGAGGAGCTGGAGCAGGCGGCCCACGATGGCCGGCTGCGAGAGGTGGAGGGCTTCGGCCAAGAACGGGTGCGCGCCGTCCGCGTGGGCCTGGCTGGGATGCTGAGCAGCGCGGCCCAGCGCCGCCGGCGCCACGGTGACTCGGAGGAAGGGCAGGAGCACGAGCAGCCGCCCGTCGAGATGCTGCTGGACGTGGACGCCGCGTATCGCCGCCGGGCTGAGGCAGGCGAGTTGAAAAAGATTGCCCCCAAGCGCTTCAACCCCCAGGGAGAGGCCTGGCTGCCCATCATGCACGCGGAGCGGGAGGGGTGGAGCTTCACGGCGCTCTACTCGAACACGGCCCGCGCCCACAACCTGGGCAAGACCCACGACTGGGTGGTGCTCTACTACGGCCAGGACGGCGAGGAGGATCAGGCCACCGTGGTGACAGAGACCCACGGTCCCCTGAAGGGCAAGCGCGTGGTCAGAGGACGAGAGGCAGAATGTAAACGGTTCTATCTGGAGCCTGATTGAAGCTATCAGGGCCAGCGGTTACAGCGAGGAGAGGATGACGTGAATGGAGATGCGGGAAACGCGTACGTGCGCTGGTTCGAGGATCTGACGTCCGAGGACGTGCCGAGCGTGGGAGGCAAGAACGCCTCCCTGGGTGAGCTGATCGGCGCCCTCGGCGAAAAGGGCGTTCGCGTGCCGGGGGGCTTTGCCACGACGGCGCGGGCTTACTGGACCTTCCTGGAGGCCAACGACATCGAGGACGAGATACGCGGCCACCTGGAGGATTTGCACAACGGCACTGAGTCCTTGCAGACGGTGGGCAAGCGCGTTCGCCGGCTGTTCCGGCGGGGCGAGTTCCCCGGTGAGGTGGCCGAGTCGATACAGGCGGCCTACCGGCGGCTGAGCGAGCGGTACGAGGTCGATGAGGTGGACGTGGCTGCCCGGAGCAGCGCCACGGCAGAGGATCTTCCGGAGGCCAGCTTTGCCGGCCAGCAGGAGACGTTCCTTAACGTCACCGGCGAGGAGGAGCTACTGGACGCCTGCCGCAAGTGTTACGCCTCCCTCTTCACCGACCGGGCCATCGCCTATCGTGAGGAACAGGGGTTCAACCACATGCAGGTCGCCCTGTCGGTGGGGGTACAGAAAATGGTCCGTTCGGACAAGGCCTGTGCCGGGGTCATGTTCACCATCGACACCGAGACCGGATTTCCCGACGTGGTGGTGATCAACGGGTCCTGGGGACTGGGGGACACCGTGGTGCAGGGGACGGTCATTCCCGACGAGTATCGGGCCTTCAAGCCGCTGCTGGGGCAGGAGAACCAGCGGCCCATCATCGAAAAGACGGTGGGCGACAAGGAGATGAAAGAGATATACGCCTCGGGAGGCAGCGAGACGACCAAGAGCGTGCACACCACCCAGGCCGAGCGACGCTCCTTTGTGCTCGATGACGACGAGATCCTGCGGCTGGCGCGTTGGGCGGTGATTATTGAGCAGCACTACGAACGTCCCATGGACATCGAGTGGGCCAAGGACGGCCAGAGCGGCGCTCTCTTCATCGTCCAGGCGCGGCCCGAGACGGTCCAATCGCAAAAGGAGGCCAGCCTGCTCAAGACCTACCGGCTGAAGGAAAAGAGCCACAGGCTGCTCACCGGCCTAGCCATCGGACAGGCCGTGGCCGCCGGGGAGGCGTGCGTGATCAAGGACGTCGACGAGATGGACCGGTTCGCGGAAGACGCCATCCTGGTGACCGGCATGACCGATCCCGACTGGGTGCCCATTATGAAGCAGGCGGCCGGCATCGTCACCGATCACGGCGGGCGGACCTCGCACGCGGCCATCGTCAGCCGCGAACTGGGCATCCCGGCTATCGTGGGCACCGGCGAGGCGACAGAGACGTTGCAGGACGGCCAGGAAATCACTATCTCGTGCGCCGAGGGGGATCAGGGGTTCGTCTACGATGGGCTCCTCGATTTCGAGGAGCAGGAGGCAAATCTGGAGAACGTCCCCCAGACCGAGACGCGCATCATGATGAACATCGCCAGCCCGGCGGCGGCCCATCGCTGGTGGCGTCTGCCCTGCGAGGGGATCGGGCTGGCGCGTATGGAGTTTATCATCAACAACGTGATCCAGATCCATCCCATGGCGCTGGTACGGTTCGACAGCCTGGAGGACGCGGCGGCCCGCGAGCGGATCGAGAAGCTGACCCGAAGGTACGTGGAAAAGACCGAGTACTTCGTCGATCACCTCTCCCGGGGCATCGCCAAGATCGCGGCAGCCCAGTACCCCGACCCGGTCATCGTGCGCATGAGCGATTTCAAGACCAACGAGTACGCCGATCTCATCGGAGGCAGCAGTTTCGAGCCCGACGAGAGCAATCCTATGCTGGGATTTCGTGGAGCGTCCCGCTACTACAGCGACGCGTACCGGGAGGGATTTGCCCTCGAATGCCGGGCCATCAAGCGCGTGCGCGAAGAGATTGGACTGGATAACGTGATCGTCATGATCCCCTTCTGCCGCACACCGGAGGAGGCCGACCGGGCGCTGGAGGAGTTGGCCGATAACGGCCTGCAGCGGGGGAAGAACGACTTGCAGGTGTACGTGATGGCCGAGATCCCGGCCAACGTCACGCTGGCCGACCGGTTCGCCGAGCGCTTTGACGGGTTCTCCATCGGCACCAACGATCTGACGCAGCTCGTGCTGGGAGTGGACCGCGATTCGGAGGAGCTGGCCTACCTGTTTGACGCGCGCGACGAGGCGGTCAAGCGCACGGCAGCCAACCTGATCGAGAGGGCCCACGAGGGCGGGGCCTCCGTGGGCATCTGCGGCGAGGCGCCCAGCAACTATCCCGAGTTTGCCGCTTTCCTGGTCCGGAAGGGCATCGACTCTATGTCCCTGAGCCCAGATAGCATCCTCCAGGTTAAGCGGCGCGTGGCCAAGGTAGAGGAGAAGGAGCAGAAGGAGGAGGTTTGACGTGGAGTTCAAGAGCGGTGTGTGTTCACAGCCGAGGGGGACAAGATAGGGACCATCGAACGCGTGGTGATCGACCCTGGGACGAAGGAGGTATCCCACGTGATCGTCCAGCAGGGCCTTCTGTTCACCGAGGATAAGGTCGTGCCTATCGATCTGATCGCCCAGGCGACGGACGAGCGGGTCATCCTGGAGCAAGACGTGGGCGACCTGGAGGCGATGCCCAAGTTCGAGGAGAGACGTTCCATCCCGGCGGTCTGCATGCCTGAGGCTCTCAACCCTCCACCGGACCGGGCGCAACCTTTGTACTACGTCTCGCCCATCGGCAGCCGATGGTGGGACTATGCCGGCCGGATCAGACGTGAGGATGAGGAAGGGACGCGATACGTTCGCCGCACCCGCCGAAACGTCCCCGAGGGAACCGTCGTCCTGGAGGAAGGCGCCGAGGTCATCAGCGCCGACGGGGAGCACGTGGGAGACGTGGCACAGGTCTTCGCCGACGAGGAAGATGGCTACATCACGCACCTGCTCATCTCCCGCGGGTTGTTGTTCAAGGAAGAGAGGCTCGTCCCCGTTTCGTGGATCGACAAGGTGAGGGAGGAGACGGTGCATCTCTCGGTAGAGTCCCTCCTGCTGGGCGAGTTGCAGCCTTACCTGCCCATCGATCGGCCAGACGAAGAAGACCCGTTGGAGTCGTGAGTGAAGGTCATTGCGGCGGTTGGACGTAACGCCTCCGGTAAGGATGAGCTGGCTGACTACTTGCATCGCCGGTGTGCCGTCCCCGTGCTGGTCTCAGGGGACGTGGCCCGGAACATGGCCGAGGAGCGAGGGGTCGAGCCGACGCGGGCCAATCTGCACCGTCTCTCACGGCAGGCCATAGCCGAGCACGGCCCGGACTTCTTCATGCAAAGCCTGATCGACGAGATCATTGAAAACAACACCACCCTGGAGGCATTCCACCAGCGGATCGAGGAGACCCTCATCCGCCCGGTGCTGGCGGACGAGGTCGGCTGCGGAGAGGGCGTATGACGGAGGCGACGCTGATCTACAATCCAAACGCCGGCCTGCTCGACCTGGTGACACCCCGCCAGCTCGAGGAGGAGCTGCAGGAGGCCGGATATGCCGTCGAATACAGGCCCACGGAAACGGTCGAGGATCTCGACGCGGCCCTGGCACATCCCAACGAGGTCGTGGTGACGGCGGGGGGCGACGGCACGGTGCGCGCCGCAGCTCTCCGCCTGATGGATCGGGAGGTGTCCATGGCTATCGTGCCCATGGGGACGGCCAACAACATCGCCCACACCCTGGGCATCGAGGGGTCTGCCCTGGAGGTGGTGGCGGGCCTGGAGAACCCCCAGGCGTACGATTTCGACGTGGGCCGCGTGGAGGCCCCCTGGGGCGAGGATTACTTTCTAGAGCTCTTTGGCCTGGGATTCTTCGCCCACGCGGTGACCTGTTACGGCCCACAGGGAGAGCGTACGCTGCCCGGGGCCTTCTGGGCGGTCGCCGAGGCGCTGGCCGATTATCGTAGCCACACGCTGCATATGACGTTCGATGGTCAGGATCTCTCCGGCGACTATCTCATCGTCAATCTGTTCAACACCCCGCTCCTCGGGCCGGGTCTCGAGCTGGTTCACGAGGCCGACCCGGGCGATGGAGCGCTCGACCTACTGTGCATCGGGGAGGGGAATCGGGCTGCCCTGCTGCGCAGCATGACCGGGCTGCTCTCCGATGGCCTGGCGTTGCCACCCGACGTGGATCTGAGGCGCGGGAAACGGCTGCGGGTGGCGTGGGACGGATTCCCCGTCCACGTGGATGCCGAGGCTCGACCACAGGGCATGGTCTGGCCGGACGAACGGGACAGGGGGGCGGTTTCGGCCGCGGCCGAAGGGGGCACGCTTAGCGTGGAGGTCCGTCCCGGCGCCCTGCAGTTTCTCCTGCCTCGCCGGGAGCACGGAGTTGACAGCCAGGCACAAGCAAGTTGAGGCCCTATATGCGCATCGACCTTCACTGTCACACATACGTCTCGGGCGATTCCATCACGCCCATCGAGGACATCCCCGCCCGCTGTCGGGAGCGAAACATCGCCGTGCAGGCGATCACCGATCATCGAGAGATCCGTGGGGCCCAGCAGCTGAAGGCACTGGTCGAGGAGGAGGCGGATGAAGCGGGCAACGATCTGACCATCATCGTTGGAGAGGAGGTCAAGACGTGGGAGGGAGAGTTGATCGGCCTCTTTCTCAAGGAAAGGATCGAGTCGGGACTCAGCCCCGAGGAGACCGTGAGACAGATCAAGGCTCAGGGAGGGTTGGTTCTCCTGCCCCACGGCTTCGATCCCCTTAAGCTCATCCGACTCCGGCCGGAGGCTCGGGAGCGGATCGCTGCATCGATCGACATCGTGGAGACCTTCAACGCCCGCGTCTCCCGGCCGCGCTGGAACCGGCTGGCCACCGAGTGGGCCGCAGCGCGTGGGAAGCCGATGAGCGCCGGCTCCGACGCACATACCCTAGATGCCATCGGCCGCGCCTGGGTAGAGACCCCTGACCAGCCCATCGAAGGTCCCCAGGATTTGCTGGTAGCACTGAGGCAGGGCACACCTAAGGGCACGTGGACACACCCACTCCTGGATGTGGTTCGCCTGATCTGGAATTCCTTGCGCCGGACGTTTCTGTACGTTCAGCACGGGCTCCTGCCCGGCGATGGGAGGTAGGGCATTGCGCAGGACGAAGATCGTATGCACCATTGGACCGGCCAGTCGCGAATCGGCGACGTTGCGTCGCTTGATAGAGGCGGGGATGGACGTGGCGCGGCTCAATTTCTCCCATGGTAGCCTGACCGATCACGCGGAGAACGTCGAGCGCATTCGGGCCGTCGCCCAGGAGATCGGCAAGCCCGTGGCGATCCTGGCCGATCTGCAGGGACCGAAGCTGCGGGTGGGGAGGATGGTGGAGGGAGGGGTTCCGCTGGAACCAGACGACCGGGTCACGTTCGTCACCGGGGACGTGGTCGGCCGCTCGCCGCATAGGCTGCCCGTTCAAAACGAGCGCTTCGTCCATATGGTATCGTCGGGGGACCGCGTGCTGCTCAATGACGGGCTGATCGAACTGCGCGTCGAGGGGGCGGAGGGGGACGAGGTGCGCTGCCGGGTCGTGGTCGGGGGCCGCTTGAAGAGCAACAAGGGCATCAACCTGCCCCAAACCTCGGTCGACCTGCCCTCTCTCACCGACAAGGACCGGGATGATCTGGCCCACGCCCTGGAGTGGGGGGTGGATTGGGTCGCGCTCTCCTTCGTCCGCACCGCCGAGGACGTGGCCAAGCTCCGCGCCCTGGTCAAAGAGCGCTCCGTCTCTGAGTCCCCACCGCCGGTGATGGCCAAGATCGAAAAACCTCAGGCGCTGGAGCACATCGACGCCATCATCGAGGCCGTGGACGCGGTCATGGTGGCGCGGGGCGATCTGGGGATCGAAATCCCCGCGGAAGAGGTGCCCATGGCCCAGAAGCGCATCATCGTCAAGTCGAACCGGGCCGGCATCCCGGTGGTGACTGCCACGCAGATGCTAGAGTCGATGATCCGCCATCCGCGGCCAACCCGGGCCGAGGCCTCCGACGTGGCCAACGCCATCCTCGACGGCACCGACGCGCTGATGCTCTCCGGCGAGACCTCCATCGGCACGTATCCGACGGAGGCAGTGCGCACGATGGTGCGCATCGCGTGCGAGGTGGAGGACCAGCTCCCGGAGGAGGCACCACAGCCGTTTCGTCCGTCGGAAGAGAACCTCAACCTGTCTATCGCCGACGCCGTGGGCCGGTCGGCGCGCGAGGCAGCCCATAACCTTGAGGCGGCGGCCATCATCTGCCCGACCGCCTCCGGCTACACCGCCCGCACTATGTCGCGCTACCGGCCCGACTCACCCATCGTCGCCATCACGCCCGACGCTCGCGTCCAGCGCCGCCTCATGCTCCATTGGGGCGTGACGCCGCTGTTGGCCCCTCGCTCCGACAACACCGATGACATGATCGCCCGCGCCGTCGAGGCTGCACGGAAGCGGGACCTGGTCGGTTCGGGGGACGTGGTGATCGTCACTGCCGGGGCAGCCCGCTCAAAGCCTGGCACGACCAATCTGATGCGCGTACGCGTCGTGGAGTGACACTTCCATCGATCTCGACGGCCAACGGAATTCCAACTCTCTAAACGCAACTCAGCCCTAATTCCAACGCGTCCCGTCAGCAGGAGGAGAGATTCCTTGCTATAGTGTATGAGAGGAACACAAGCCACCCCCACCTAGCTCCCCCATCGAGGGGGAGGGATCGGATCCCCCCGCCCCTGATGAGAGGGGGTTAGAGTGAGGGGGAATCCGACAATCACCCCCACCTGGCCTCCCCCATCAAGGGGGAGGGATGGAGATAGCGATGCCGGGACGATCATTTGCTGAACGATCTTTCGTGACAAACAGTTCCGAGGATGCCAGTTCACCCCGCGGGCGACTGCTGGTCGCCAGTTGTAGGTCGGGAGATTACCTGGCCCGGGCGGTGATCGATCGATACCGGAGCGGCCTGGCACAGGCAGGAGAGGACAGAGCGGTCCTTTATCTGGAAGACGTCGATTTTCGATTCTCTGACTCAGAGACGTGCGCCTGCCTGGAGGCCGACGTCAATGGGTGCGACGCGTTTCTCTTTCAGGCGCTGTTCGATCCTACGTCTGAGCGCAGCGTCGACCCGAACTACGTGGCATTTCTGACCGCCGTCCGGGCGCTGCGGGAGTGGGGAGCCAATCACGTCACCGCGGTATTGCCCTATCTGGCCTACGCCCGGCAGGACAAGCCCAGCCGGTTCAAGCGCGAGCCGACGACGGCCAAGCTGATGGCCAACTTAGGGGTGGAGGCAGGCATAGATCGGCTGGTGACCTGGCATCCCCATACGCAGCGCCTGCAGGGGTTCTACGGCGATACGCCCATCGATACGATGGACGCGGTGTCCATGTTCGCGCACGAGTTTCGTGAGTTTCGCGGCCGGGACGACGTCGTCGCCATCGCGCCCGACGCTGGCGCGTCTAAGTTCGTGACCTACCTCGGGCGGGCGCTCGACCTGGCCTGCGCGATCGCCTCCAAGCACCGCCCTCGCCCCGAGAAGGCGGTCATCTCGGAGATCATCGGCGACCTGGTGGACAAGCGGGTGGCGCTTGTCCTCGATGACATGATCAGCAGCGGTGGAACAATTTACGCGCTCCTCACCATGCTCTCGCGGCAATCCGAGATCGAAGAGGTCTATGTGGGTGTCTCGCACAATCTGTGCACCAGGCGCGCGTGGGAGCGGTTGCTCGAGTTGCAAGCCGAACATCACCTGGACCAGGTGATAACCACCAACAGCATACCGCAGACAGACGAGTTTGTGACGTTGCCGTTTTTTTCCGTGAGGGACCTGTCGGGGACGCTGGCCTGGGTGATCAATCGCATTCACCACAACCGTTCGGTGGGAGAGGTGGCCAGCGCAATGGAGGACGAGTCAAGTAAGGAGTAGGTGCTTTGCCTGTTCACAATGCCGACGTAGAGGACATATTCAATCAGGTGGCCGACCTGCTAGAGATCGAGGGGGCCAACCAGTTCCGGGTGCGCGCCTACCGCAACGCGGCCCGCACCGTCGGTGGACTCTCGCGCAACGCGGCTGACATGGTCGAGGAGGGCGAGGACCTGACTGAGTTGTCGGGCATCGGCGAGGACCTGGCCAGCAAGATCGAGGAGATCGTCAAGACCGGCGGCTTGGAGCAACTGGAGAAGATCAAGGCGCGCACACCGCCGGGACTGGCCGAACTGCTCAAGGTCTCCGGGCTGGGCCCGAAGCGCATGCAGACGCTGCGCGAGGAGCTGGGGATCACGTCTCTTGACGAGCTGGAGCACGCCGCCAAAGAGGGACACATCCGGCACATCCACGGATTTGGGGAAAAGATCGAGGCCGGGATTCTCGAGGATCTCGAGCGCGTGCGGGAGGATGAAGGACGCACGTTGCTGATGGTGGCCGAGCAAGTGGCCGAACCGCTGGTCGACTACCTGCGGGAGGCCGAGGGCACCTCCCAGGTCGTGGTGGCAGGCAGCTACCGCCGGCGCAAGGAGACGGTGGGGGACCTGGACGTCCTGGTCACCGGCGACGACGGCACAAGAGCCATCGAGCACTTCGCCCAATACGAGGACGTGGCGGAGGTCGTGTCGAAAGGGGAAACCCGCTCCACGGTGACCCTGCGCTCAGGTCTGCAGGTCGACGTGCGGGCCGTGGCCCCCGAAAGCTATGGCGCGGCGGTGCTGTATTTCACCGGCTCCAAGTCTCACAACATCCACCTGCGACGCATGGCGATGGACCAGGGCTTAAAGATCAACGAGTATGGAATTTTTGAGGGGCAGGATCGGATCGCGGGCGAAAGGGAGGAGGAAATATACGCGCTCTTCGACCTGCCCCTCATCCCACCCGAACTGCGGGAGGATCGCGGTGAGATCGAGGCGGCACAGAACGACGCATTGCCCGACCTGATCACGTTGGACGACATTCGGGGGGACCTGCAGATGCACACCCAATCCAGCGATGGCCACGCCACGCTGGAGGAAATGGCGCGCACGGCCCAGGGACTTGATTACGAGTACATCGCCATCACCGATCACTCGGCCTACGTGGCCGTGACCCAGGGCCTGGACGCCGAGGCGCTGGCCCAGCAGGCCGACGAGATCGACCGGCTGAACGAGAAGCTGGAGGGCATCGTCCTGCTCAAGAGCATCGAGGTGGACATCCTAGAGGACGGTTCGCTCGACCTGCCGAACGATAGCCTCAAGCGTCTGGATCTGACCATCTGCTCCGTCCATTCCAAGTTTGATCTATCCCGGCAGGAGCAGACGGAGCGCATCATCCGGGCTATGGACAATCCATACTTCACCATCCTGGCCCATCCTACGGGGCGCCGCATCGGCGAGCGCGCGCCTTACGACGTGGATATGGAGCGGGTGATGGAGGCGGCGCTGGAGCGGGGCTGCTTCCTGGAGATCAACGCCCACCCCGACCGCCTGGACCTGAACGACGTGCACGCCAAGATGGCCAAGGACATGGGGCTCAAGCTTGCCATCTCCGCCGACGCCCACCGGCTGGACGAGCTCAACTACATGCGCTACGGGGTCGGTCAGGCGCGACGGGGATGGCTGGAGGCGCAGGACGTGTTGAACGCGCGCCCTTTAAGCGACCTGCGGCCGCTTTTAAAGCGCTAGGCGGCTGTCCATGGGCCACCAATACGCTTCTCATGAGGCCTGGGGGGACCGGGCGCTTGGCCAGGGGCTGGCGCTCAACGGGGGAAGCACATGATTCTGATAGGAACCTCGGGTTGGATGTACGATCACTGGAAGGGAATTCTTTACCGGGAAGATGCCTCCCGAGAGGAGCTGCTGCCCGCCTACGCCGCGTCCTTCCACACGGTCGAGATCAACAACACGTTCTATCAGCTTCCTGACGCGGGAACCATCGAGGAATGGCGCCACAGGACGCCGGCAGGGTTCGTGTTCGCCGTCAAAGCGAATCGTTACATCACCCATATGAAGAACCTCTTGGAGCCTGGGGGGCCGGTCAGCCGGATGATGGGGCGTGTGGATGGCTTAGAGGAAAAGCTGGGACCGATCCTGTTTCAGCTTCCCCCGGGCTGGCACGTCAACGCCGAGCGGCTGGCGAGCTTTGTCGGCATCCTGCCGCAGGATCATCGCTACGCTTTCGAGTTCCGCCACGAGAGCTGGTACACCCGTCCAGTGTACGACATATTGGAGAAAAGCGGCAGCGCATTCTGCATCCACGACCATGAGGATGCGCCCTCGCCCCAGCAGGTGACGGCTGACTTCGTCTACGTCCGGTTTCACGGCCGGCGGGGCAGCTATGAGGGCAGATATCCCCGTGCCGACTTATCCGCCTGGGCCGATACCATCGCTGACTGGCGTGATCAGGGACTGGACATGTATGGCTACTTCAACAACGATTTTCGGGGGTACGCTGTGGAGAATGCCCAGAAGTTGCTCGAGTTGCTAGGACCCAAGGAGGTGAGCCATGACGGAGCGTAGAGATTCGCCATCTGTCCCCCAACGGAATTCCAACTCTGCAAACGCGTTCCCTCTGTTGCGCTAACGCACTCCATAGGGAGAGAGCATCATTTCATGATACACTGCCCGTGCATGAGGATGGAAATACCCAAGAGGAAATCGATGGAGTTTGACGAATTCGTGAGACGTGTTCAAAACCGGGCCCAGATGGCCTCGACGGGGGAGGCAGTGCGCGCCATCCACGCGACGCTTCAGACCCTCGGCGAGTGCCTGCATAGGCAGGAGACCGACGGTCCGGCGGCGCAACTGCCAAAGGAGATCGGCGCATACCTGACCCTGGGCGACGCGAATGGAGATCAGATTCTCTCCCTGAACGAGTCCTATCACCGGACAGATGAGCAGGAGAGCGTCGATTACCCCGTCGCCGTCTATCATATCACGCGCGGGTGGTGATGGAGGTGACCGGCGAGGACGAAAAGAAGAAAGAAAAGAAAATGAGGCCGGACATCT
>Ga0180431_10006393_pt1 | contig 13996 bp, 13 predicted proteins | sample SS_ome_11_FD_132459 | JGI IMG/M metagenome (GOLD analysis project Ga0180431, IMG submission 132459) | Hypersaline lake sediment archaeal communities from the Salton Sea, California, USA - SS_1_MS_1 metaG | ecosystem: Environmental > Aquatic > Non-marine Saline and Alkaline > Hypersaline >... | reverse complement strand
GAATAATCAGGTCGGGGTCAGGCAACCCAGCAGTATAGAGGTAGCGACTGACGAGCGGTTCATCCACGTGCTCAGCAGGCACACCGTCGGCAATAATGCGACGTATGGCATCGACCAACTCCCCCCGCCCGCCATAGTCAAAACCCACGTTGAGGATCAAACGTTGGTTATCCTTCGTTAACTCGATGGCATCCAGAACTTTTTGCCGCAACTGGGGGGCAAGGTGCTCCAGTCGGCCAATATGACGGAGTTGAACACCTTCCTCGTGCAGTTCCAGCAATTCACGGTCAATCACGTGCTCGAGGATAGATAAGAGAGCCTTGACTTCGGATTCTGGGCGGCTCCAATTCTCGGTCGAGAATGCATAGATCGTCAGAATCTGAACGCCGAATTCTACCACCGCCCGTAACGTGCGGCGCAGATTCTCTGTACCCGCACGGTGCCCGGCTGCCCGGGGCAGGCCCCTTGCCCGCGCCCAGCGGCCGTTACCATCCATGATGATCCCAACGTGCCGAGGCACCCGCTCTAGGGATGGATATCGCTTTTTGTCCTGTGCTTGAGAGGGCATTAGCGTAGGTTTATCCAAGGCCAACAATGGAAGATGATGCTAACCCTCCAGGACATCCCGTTGCTTGCGTTCGCTGATCTCGTCCATTTGCTCAGCATAGCGGCCCGTGAGATCCTGGAGGTCATCCTTGCCGCGATAAAAGTCATCCTCAGCGACGAGCTTTTCCTTCTCAAACTCACGCAGGTCATCCAACGCCTCGCGGCGGATATTCCGCAGCGCGACCTTTCCCTCCTCAACCCGCTGCCGCACCAGCTTTGCCAGCTCCTGCCGCCGCTCCTCAGTCAGACGGGGAATAGGGAGACGAATGATCCTGCCATCATTGGCAGGAGTGAGGCCCAATTCAGACTTGAGGATGGCCCGCTCGATGTCGCCCAGCGACCCGGGATCGTAAGGCCGGACGGTCAGCAGTTGGGGTTCCGGCGCAGCGATGACAGCCAACTGGTTGAGAGGTGTGGGCGTGCCATAGTACTCTACCATCACCCGCTCCAGCAACGCAGGGGATGCGCGCCCGGTACGAATCGTCCGCAAACCCGCCTCCAACACCTCGACGGTCTTGCGCATACGGTTCTCTGCCTCACGAAGTAGTTCTTTGATCATCTTTGGCCAGCTATCAAGAGTTAAACGCTATCGAGAGATGAGCGTCCCGATCGGTTCACCCACCACAGCTCTCTCCAGGCTGTGGGGTTGCCACAGGTTGAGCACGAGGATTGGCAAATCGTTCTCCATACACAACGAAATCGCCGTAGCATCCATCACACCCACTCGCAGTTCCAGGGCCTGCATATAGGTCAATTGATCGAAGCGCTCGGCGTCCGGGTTCTCGTGTGGGTCCTCAGAATAGACACCGTCCACCTTGGTGGCCTTGATCAGCAGGTCGGCGTCGATCTCCATCGCCCTGAGCGCCGCGGCCGTATCGGTAGTGAAATACGGGTTGCCCGTGCCACCACCGACAATCACTGTACGCCCCTTCTCAAGGTGTCGGACCGCACGAAGACGGATATAAGGCTCGGCAATCGCGCGCATCTCTATAGCAGTCTGCACGCGGGTGACAATCCCCATACGCTCCAGCGCATCAGCCAGGGCGAGAGCGTTCATCACTGTCGCCAGCATACCCATGTGATCCGCCGTGGCACGGTCCATCCCATGTTCAAGGCCATCCCGGCCACGCCAGATATTGCCTGCTCCCAGAACGATCGCGACCTCCACCTCCAGGTCACGTACAGCCGCCACTTTGGCTGCGATCTCTTCCGCCATGTGCGGGCCAATGCCAAACCCCCCTGGGCCAGCCAATGACTCACCGCCCAACTTGAGCAAGACCCGTTTATACTTTGCAACAGCCATATTTCGCCCTGTCAGCATCCACCCTGGCTACCCTTAACACCACAAGTCAGAGGCAAGCTAGAAATACCTGCCTATTCCAGACCCTCCCCCAACTCGTAGCGCACGAAGCGGCGCAACACGACGTTCTCACCGAGTTTGGCGATCGCATCAGTGATCAGATCCTGTACAATCTTGTCTTCGTCCTTGACAAAAGACTGCTCCATCAGGCAGACCTGCTGGTAAAACTTTTCCAGGCGTCCCTCGACAATACGATCCACGATACGTTCGGGTTTGCCCTCTTCCAGGGCCTGAGCGCGATAGACGGCCCGTTCAGCCTTAATCACCTCTTCGGGTATGTCTTGACGCGTGAGGTAGCGTGGTGCAGCAAAGGCGATATGAAGAGTCAAGTTATGGGCCAATGTCTTAAAGTCATCGGTCCGAGCGACGAAATCGGTCTCGCAGTTCAACTCTAGAAGCACGGCGACGCGATTACCATGGTGAACGTATGCCTCCACGCGTCCCTCGGATGCCTGACGCCCCGCCCGCTTGGCAGCCGCGGCCAGCCCCTTTTCGCGCAAGGCCGCAGCCGCGCCCTCAAGATCGCCACCAGCTGCCTCCAAGGCCTTTCGACAATCCAACACCCCAGCGCCAGTCAGTTGCCGCAGTTCCTTGATCATCGCAGTGGTGATTTCCAAGTTCTATTCTCCTGTCAGTCCTGTGATCTATGCTCTACGAATGCCATACACAGGGGAACTCTGCCCCCTGTTTCCTATTTCTCGTCCTTCTCCGCAGGGACCACGTCTTTATCATCGGGTTCAGCCACAACCCGCTGTGAAAGTTCGTCTGGTTCCTCGGCCAACACCGGCTCTTTGTCCAGGTCCGCGGTTACGTCCCCAGTCAGATCCTTGGCCGCCTCCTCTACAGAGGGCTCAGCACTCGGTTTCTCTTCCTCGCCCTCCCCCTCTCCTTCGAACGTCAATTCCCTGAGGCGTGCCAGTGTGGCGGCGCTAAGATACTTTTCGTCCTCGACGGCAATTTCCTCAACCTCGAACGCCTCGGGCTCGAAAGCCTTACGCTGAGCTACTCCCTCAAGCACCGCGTCAGCGATTTTCGAGGTAATCAGTTTGATGGCCCGAATCGCATCATCGTTGGCAGGGATCACATGGTCAATGGGATCAGGATCGCAGTTCGTGTCCACAATCGCGACGATGGGAATATCCAGTTTGTTGGCCTCTTTTACAGCCGTAGTCTCCCGTCGCACGTCCACGATGTAGACCATGTCGGGGAGATCACGCATCTCTCTGATCCCACCCAGCCGGTAGTTGAGTTTTTCAATCTGGCGCTGCAGACCCAACGCTTCCTTCTTCTTCAGGCGCTCAAAATCACCACGGTCACGGCGTGCTTCCAGGTTGAGCAGGTAGTCGATACGCTGCCGGATGGTGCGCCAGTTGGTCAACGTGCCGCCCAGCCACCGCTCATTGACGTATGGCATCTCGCAACGCTGTGCCTCCAGCGCGATCGTCTCCTGCCCCTGCCGTTTGGTGCCTACGAGAAGCACCGTGCCCCCAGCGGCCACAGTATCCTGGATCAGTTGGCAAGCCCTACCAAGCGCGGTTATCGTCTGCTGCAAATCTATGATGTGCACCCCGTTGCGCTCCGTGAAGATGTAGGGCTTCATCTTCGGATTCCACCGCCGGGTGCGATGACCGAAGTGCACTCCAGTCTCAAGGAGTGCTTTCATTGAAACGACAGCCATAGAGGAACCTCCTTATGTTGTTTTACCCTCCGTCTCCATCGTTCCGGCAAGAGACCGGATCGGCTGCGCATCCGGCACACTCCCACCAGTCAGGAGACGTGTGTGATAGATCGAACTTTTACGATTGTACCACAAAGTGGAATTTGGGCAAATCCAGCGTCTACCCCGTTTCGAGCGCCTCGAAACGATAACCCACCTGGCGAATCGTGCGCAAGTGGAATGGTGAACTGGGATCTTCCTCGATCGCCTTCCGTACCCAATGCACGTGAACATCAAGCGTACGGGTATCGCCCAGGTAGTCAGTATCCCATACCTGCTTCATCAAGAAAGCCCGGGTCAATATCTCACCCGGGTGACGCATGAGCACCTCAAGCAGGCGAGCCTGCTTGGGGGTGAGATGGCTTTCGCGATCCCCCTGGATAACACACCGCTGCGTGACATTGAGGACCACATCGCCTACCTGGAGCACATCGTCCTCGGGGGCAGGCAGCAGCCTGCTTATCCGGTTAATCAGCTTCTTGGCGGAAATGGGATGGCGCAGATAGGCCCGCGCACCCACACTGCGGTCAATCTTTTCCCCCTGCGGCAGCAGCATCAACACCGAGATATCCAACTGGGCATCCCGCAAGGCTCTGCAGAAACGCTGACAACTAAAACGTAACGAAGGAGAGTCCAGCACCACAATGGCAGGATGCACCTCCTGCACCTGGACCAATGCCTCCCTCCGCGTGCGCGCCGTAGCAACATTATACCCCTGGTCATTCAGCACCGGGGCCAGATACTCTGCCGTGGGTTTCCTGCCCTCCACGAGCAGGATCGTGTGTGGTGCCAACTACTGGACTCCCCCTTCCTTCCCACACCGTCCAAAGCACGACGGGGAATGAATTTGATTATACTCCATCCCATTATCGAGGGCAAGTCACACCTCGGGTTTGACTTCCACGCGGGTTTGTCATACACTATGCAGGCCGATTCACAAGAGCGAGCCTCACAGCGGCAACAGCCTGATGGTGAATCAGGCATATAGATCACCGAGGCGGCTGACGTTTGATTGCTGGCGGAGGGTAAAGAGAGATGCACCATCGATTCAGTGTCCTTGTCATCGATGACGACGCCAGCGTGCTGACGATGCTGCGAATCATGCTGACCGAAAAGGGCTTTGACGTCGTGGCTGCCCAGGACGCGCTGAGCGGGCTGCGTTCCGCCTATGAGACACACCCAGACGCGATTCTGCTGGACGTGATGATGCCGGAGATGGATGGCTTCGAGGCATGCCGTCGTCTACGCGAGTTTACAGATGTGCCCATCATCTTTGTTACGGCCAAAGGCACGATCGAGGACATCGTACACGGGCTTTCTCTGGGCGCGGATGACTACCTGGTAAAGCCCTTCAATCACGCCGAGCTGACTAGCCGCTTGATGACTTGCCTGCGTCGCGGCACCAAGCAAATCGAAAGTGAGAGCAACTCTCTTTCCCCCACCGCTTCGATGACGCTGGATTGTGATCGGCACGAAATATTGATCAGGGACCGGACGGTGTATCTTACACCCAAGGAGTTTGAGGTGCTTCGATTGATGATCCATCACGCTGGTAAGGTGCTCAGCGTGGACACTATCTTGACCAAGGCCTGGGGCTCCGCGTGGGTCGGAGAATCAGATCTTGTCAAACAGTACATCTACCGGCTGCGACAAAAGATTGAGCAAGATCCAGAAGCACCCCGCTATCTGCATACCGTCCGCGGGGAGGGATACTGCTTCGAGCCCCCCCTGGAGGGCATGTAGCACAGCCGCACTCCCAGTTGCGGGAATTCTCAGCCTTTTTTCATATCTTTTTCACCTATCCGATACGTATCTTTGATACGCTTTGACAAACGGCGCGGGTGCTATTGGGCACCCTACTGAAAACGCGTTCATGCGAAACATCGCTGGGGGGTGTGAGCAAGGGCGGGGGCATCGTCACCCCTCCCAACATGTTTGCGCGCCAATGCACCGAGTCGATGTCCAATGGCCTCGCGCTCACGAGTTGATGCTGGCCTGGATGTCTAGATTGTTGGCCTCTGCTCCCCCCGCCGCTATACCGCACTCTCTGCCTGCAAGTGACGGAGGAAACGTTTTTGGAGAAAGCCAAGCTGATCCAACGGGCGCAGAACGAGCCCCCTCCTGCCTTGGCTGAGATCTACGCCCAATATCAGCCAGCAATCTATCGGTATTTCTGCTATGTGATTGAAGACGTCGCCACGGCTGAGAAGCTGACCGGCGACGTCTTCGTGCGTCTAGCGGAGAGTGTTCACCGCGTCCCCCGTGATAGCAGCCAGTTGTTGCCTTGGCTGTACCGCACCGCGCACGATCTCGTCTCGGACCTGCACCGGCATGCTGAGCGTCCTCCCCCCATTCGACCTGACGATTCATCCAAAGAGAACAACCCCACGCCCCAAGAGATCGCCAAGCAAAGACTGGTCCCGGAACACCTCGTCGAAGCCTTCGCCTGCCTGACAGACGATCAGCGCCAGGTCATCCTCCTAAAGCTCGTCGAAGGGCTGGACGACGAGATCGTGGCAAGAACGTTAGACAAGTCCGCAGATGCGATCCATACATTGCAGCAGCAAGCTCTAGTCGCACTGGCGCTGGAAATCGCACGGTCTGACGTGACCCAGGCCCCTCAGAGGGCCAGCTCACACGAGAGAGAATCGGAACAGCTTCAGAGCGAGATCATCCAGAACGTGGCCCATGGACTGCGTACACCGCTCACGCTCATCCAGAGCTATGGTGAGTTACTCAGCTCCGGCACGCTGGGGCCACTTGAGCCTGAGCAGATGGATGCGCTGAAAGTCATCCACGATCGGACAGGCGAACTTGGCCGTGTGATCCACAATCTGACCTCCGTGCGGGACATCACGAAGGAGTCACTGGACGTAGCCCCCCTCGCGGTATCGGAATGGATCCAGAACACGGTGAACAAGTATCGCTCAAAGGCCAGTCAAGCCGGAATCCAGTTTGAGATCGATCTGTCCGAGCACGTGCCGACAATCCAGGGAGATCAGGAATACCTGAACATGGCACTGTCACAGATTTTGGACAATGCTATCAAGTTCAGCCCTGACGGGGGACTGGTCCGTGTACGAGCGTGGACAGACGCGCTGTATCTGCACGTTGCTGTGGAGGATCAAGGTGTCGGGATCGATCCTTGGCACCTGGAACGGATTTTCGATCGTTTCTATCAGGTGGACGGTTCCACGACGCGGCGCTTCGGCGGTCTGGGCATTGGGTTGTCCGTCGTTCGGACTATCGCCGCGGCGCACAACGGGCGAGTGTGGGCCACGAGTGAGGGACTGGGCAGCGGCAGCACCTTCATACTGGCCCTGCCGGCAGTGTCAGCCGAGAGCCCCCCGTCCCTCTTGTCCCGCCTGGAACACGCCCAATCACTTGAGCCAGACCTGAGCCAGGCGTTGGACCAGGTCCTCCTGTCGCTAGAGGAAGGCCAGGCCACGATAGAGGAATGCCTTGCCGATCACGCTCAACATGCAGCCGAGCTACGCCCGCTCCTCAGGATTGCGCTCGACTTACGGCATGCACCCCGCCCAGCCTCCAGCCACCATGCCTACGTTGCCGGCAGACAGCGGATGTTGGACACACAGGCTCAAACGGAGCACCGCCCTGCTGCATCCCTCACCCCACTTCCATGCCTGGCGGACCGGATCTCGGCCGCCTTCGGAAAGCAAATGAGCCCCACCGTGCCCAGGCACGCCCCCATCCTGCAACCAGCACTGAGACACTTGATGGCCTTATTCGTGCTCATTTTCTGCGGTCTTTTTCTGATGACCTGGCTTCGCAGGACCGTGGCCCAGACAGCGACCTTGACACAGGTGAGCGGCGTCGTAAGAGTGCTGCCGTTCGGGAGCAGAGTCTGGCAGACTGCGTCGACTGGCCATCGAATTGACTCGGGAGACCGGATCCGCACCCAACCATCCTCCGCTGCCAGACTCGTCTTTTTCGACGGCAGTACCACCGACCTGACAGCTGACACGGAAGCGACCGTCGCGCAGATGCATTCCCGGCGAGACGGCAGTGGCAAGGTGATCGTCCTTCAGCAGTGGCTGGGACTGACGCAGAACCACGTAAATCGCCTGATCGATGCGGCCTCCCGTTTCCAGGTTGAGACGCGCACAGCAGTGCTCTCGGTACACGGCACGGCGTTTACGGTCCATACAGCCGCCAGCGGCACCACCCACGTGGCAGTGACTGAGGGAATCGTGAACGTGACGCACGAAGAGAGCACTGTCGCATTATCCGCCAGCCAGGAGCTCACTGTGCTCCCCGATCAGCCCCATCTCGCTTCGTGTCCCATCTGCGCCACTACGCCCATACCATATCCTACGCCTTCGTTTCCCAACCCGGCACAGAAGACACCACACCAGTTGCAGACGTTGGGGGCGACTGAGATCACAGAGTCATCCGAGACACCGACGCCAAGAAACTCACTGGCAGCGACCGAACCGCCAGGGATAACTATGACACCGAGGCTGACCACGACACCCACGTTCACGCCGTTGCCCACGCGACCACCTAGGTACCCATCCAGACCTACCGTAGCGCCCACGCCAACCCGGACAAACACGCCAGAGCCAACCACGATTCCCACGTATACCCCAACAGCGACTCCTATGCCCACGCCTACCGCGAGCCCCACGTTCATACCGACGGCAACCTCCACGCCCACACCGACCCAGACGCTCACCCCCACACCCGAACCAACCCAGACACATACACCTGAGCCGACCCAGACACATACACCCGAACCGACCCAGACACATACACCCGAGCCAACCAAGACGCACACACCCGAGCCAACCAAGACGCACACACCCGAGCCGACCAAGACGCACACACCCGAGCCGACCAAGACGCACACACCCGAGCCAACCAAGACGCACACACCCGAGCCGACCAAGACGCACACACCCGAGCCAACCGAGACGCCGACGACTGAACAGACCCAAACCTCCGCAGCCACACTAACCGCTCACCGGCGATATGCATGCGGCGCGCGCTGGCACAAGACAACGGCCCGGTGGCCATCTCCGGGCCGTTGCATATGATACCACACCGTTAGGCACCCCTTGCCGTCCTGCCGACGAGATCATTATCAACGGGTCTATACCATCAAATCCTGCACCTCCCCCGGCACCATTGGGACGACCGTCAGCACCTCGACCGGCACAGACCGTCCGCCGTCTTGACGCACCTCGACACGCACAGCAGGTATGCCTCTTCCATCAGAATAGCCTGCAGTAATCTGCGCAGCCTGTTCGATCTCCGCACGTACGGGTCTCCCTGGCACCAGGGTCGTCGGCCCGGGATGATCCACTGTCGTGAGCAAGACCCCATCAACCCCACTCGCCTGCAAGTAGTCGTTCTCCTGCTCACGGCGGCCGACAACCACCTTCTGTCCTGAGGACAGGCGCACGTGCCGTCCCACTGCCAGAAGTTGAACCTGCTCACGGGTCAGTGCCTCTGCCCCCTCATGTTGCAGGAAATCGCGCAGGCGACGTGAATAGGTCTGATCGATCAAATAGCAGCAGCCCCCTGAGGGCTGTGGATAGTCGGTGATGCCAAACCGCTCCGCAAGTGCGATCTGCGCCTTGCGCCCCCTCCCGCCTATCCCGTGCAGCTTGTCCCGATCCACCCAACCCCGCTGCTCCGGCACGGTCGGTTTCAGAAGTTTGGCTGACAGCGGTCGGAGCAGGTAGCTCTCCAGGCCGCTTTCGCGTTCAACGATTCCAAGTGTGGGCCGCATCTGGCTCTTTGGCCGCTGGCCGACCACCTCACCGGTGAAGACAAAGTGGTAGCCGTGGTCTTCCATCCAGGCCTTTGCCTTGCGTAACAAAAAGATGCGGCAATCTACGCAAGGGTTCATTCCCGAGCCGTAACCGTGGTGCGGGTGGAGCACCAGGGGGATATACTCGTCAAAGACCTCTACTATCTCCAGTGGCACCCCTAGCATAGCGGCTGCCCGTTCTGCATCCAAGGGCTCGACCAATCCGCGCTCGAGCGCGCGATCCCTCTCACCGAAGGAAAAGCCAGTGCGAATGTGAAGCGCAGCGACCTCGATACCCTGTTCGAGCATCACCCGAAAGGCCAAGGTACTATCCAGGCCCCCCGAAAGCAGGCCCACCGCCTTGATTTCCTCTTTTCCATCCATCGACAGGGAGAATACCATAGAGCAGAAAAGTCGTCAACCCCTCCGTCAACCCACCTGGAGGGTCGGTACAAACGTCAGTGAAAATGAAGTACGGATGACACTAACACTCATACTGTCCCTTCGCTATACTTGTGACAAGTTGCAGGGGGATCAGACTGACCCAAGATGGCACCAGCGCGACTGCTAATTATCGACGACCATGATGTCGTACGCGAGGCGCTTGAAGCTCGACTGTGTGACGCCGCCGAGCTTGAAGTCGTAGGCTGCACCGGCTGCTGGAGGACTGGCCTGCGAGATGCGGTGAGACTAAAGCCTGACGTCGTATTGCTAGAGACCAAGCGAGCCGACGGACAGGGCTTGAATGCACTGCGCAGGCTGACCGAACAATGTCCCCAGACGAGCGTCATCGTCCTCACCTCTTACCCTGATGCCGAGGAGCAGACGGAAGCTCATCGCATCGGGGCAGAGAGCTACATCCTCAAGGACATCGACACACCCCAATTGGTTCGCGAGATCCAGGCCACCGTGTACCCACAGGCCATGATCTAGACAAACCGTTTGGCGGGCTGTCACGTACAGGGAAGCAGCATCAACGCTCCTGGCAATAGCGATATCACGATGGATTCGCCTGGGGCAGGTACGCCGACGCCGGCCGGGAAGTTGAAAGCTAATTCAACGCCACCTCGGTGGCGCAGAACCAGCCGGTAGTTTTCACCGCGGAAAGAGCGCTCTGTGACTACCCCAACCAGGCGATTGGGGCCAACCTCATCCATCTGTGCAGCCTCTGGTCGAATCAACAACTGTACCTGAGCACCCGCATCCCAGGCCTTGAGTGGCATGCCGCCCACATGTAAGACACCAACTGCCGTCTCCACCTGTCCCGATCCACAGACGTGGGCGTCGAGCAGGTTGGTCAACCCCAGGAAGTGCGCAGCCCAGGCTGACGCCGGTCGCCGATAAACCTCCTCCGGCATCCCTATCTGCACCACGCGCCCGGCCTGCATCAGCACTATACGGTCGGCAAGAGCAAAGGCTTCCTCCTGGTCGTGGGTGACGATGATGGCGGTCGCGCCAGCCCGACGGAGGATATCCGGTAGCTCATCCATCAGGCGTTCGCGAAGCGCCCGGTCAAGCGCGCCCAGAGGTTCATCGAGCATCAGCAGGCACGGCTGAGGAGCCAGACTGCGGGCCAGCGCCACCCGCTGCCGCTCTCCACCCGAGAGTTGGTTCACGTCGCGCCGCTCAAAGCCCGCCAGTCCAACCAGATCCAGCACCTCTGCTACCCGTGCGGCCGCCTTTTCGCGACTCAGCCTCTGCATCCGCAGGCCAAAGGCAACGTTGCCAAAGACATCCTTGTGGGGGAAGAGGGCATACTCTTGGAACATCAGGCCAAAGCCGCGCAGGTGCGGGGATGCTTGTGTGACGTCCTCGCCATCCACCACCACGTGGCCCCCATCGGGTGTCTCAAGGCCGGCGATGAGCCGCAGAAGCGTCGTCTTCCCACATCCTGAAGGCCCAAGCAGGCACAGGTTCTCGCCTTCGTCGATGGCGAAACTGACGCCGTGCAATCTCCAACCATCGGGGTATGTCTTGCAAAGATCAACGATTTCCAACAAAGGCATACGAACTCCACTCAGCAGAGGCAAAGTTCATCACGCAGGTCCAGGCTCACTGGATTGCGATGACTTGAAAGACAATCTCCCCACCTGGGGCCTCGACGGTGACGGTCGCGCCCGCCCGCTGTCCCAGCAGAGCCCGGCCCAACGGTGACTCGTTGGACACCTTGCCGCCGCTTGGGTCCGCCTCCGCAGGGCCGACGATGCGGAACGTCTCTTTCTCACCTACGCCGCCCTCAAGAACCGTAACCCGGCTGCCCAGGACGACCTCGTCGTTGGGCCCATCCTCCTGAATGATCACCGCTCTACGCAGCATGGCTTCGATCTGCTGAATACGCCCTTCGAGGAAACCCTGTTCCTCCTTGGCAGCTATGTAATCGGCGTTCTCCGAGAGGTCACCTTGCTGAATTGCCTTGTGTAGCCGATCGGCCAGCGCGGGTCGCTTCACGTTGACCAGATGGTCCAGTTCCTCGCGCAGCTTTTCAACCCCCTCTGCAGTCAGGTAGACAGACTCATGCACACTCATGCGGCTTTATTCTCCTCCCTCACAAGAATCACAGATACCACGCTCATCTTAGCCTCCAAAGAATCGCTCCCACAACGATGGGCCTAACACCAGGAAGCCGACGACGATGGAGACGATGGCCGCCAGCAACACCGATCCCGCCGTCACGTCCTTGACGATCTTTGCCAACGGATGATAACCAGGGCTTATCAGATCCACCAGTGTCTCCGCCACGGTATTGAGCATTTCGCTCACCAGCACGAATCCGATGGTCAGTGTCACCACCGCCCACTGGACATAGGAGAGTTCAAGAACAAGCCCCAGCACAACGACGGCCGCAGTGATGGTCAGGTGAATACGCGTGTTGCGCTGGGTGCGCAACGCATACCACAGACCGGAAAAAGCAAAGCGAAAACTCTCAAGGATGTTCCGGCTACGCATGGTGAATCATGCAGGGAGATGCACGTCAACTCCAAGAGCCTGAAGAACCTGGGCCTGCGCATCCCACATCCGCGCCCGCTTTTCCTCCACAACGTCATCGTATCCCAGCAGGTGTAGCACCCCGTGGACCACAAGTAATTGCAGTTCCGCTTGAACGTCGTGACCGGCCTCGGCAGCCTGAACCTCAGCCCGCTGAAATGATATGACAACGTCGCCCAGATAGTGGGGCAGGCCCGGCGCGGCGACAAATGGCCCGTGGGTCTCGTCAGGGAAAGCCAGCACATCGGTCGGCGCATCCACATCCCTGTGCCTACGGTTGAGTTCGTGCAACACCTCGTCATCAGCCACCACAACGGCCAGCTCGCAGGATCCCTCCAAGCGCTGATGGACCAGGGTCGTCAAGGCAGCCGTATGCAAGAGGTCGGGTTGAACCTGGGCCCGGAACGGGTCGTCAACCTGCACCTCCACGAAATGGAGGACCTTTTCCGATGCGGATCGAGCGTTCATCGTTCGGCCACTTTTCCCGATCGCGGGTACTGGATGCGCGGATGGAACACGCCCTTTAAGGAAGATATGAAGGTGTCGCGGACTATCTGCAGATCGCGCAGGGTCAAGTCGCACTCGCCGAGTTGGCCATCGCGCACGCGCTGGTCTATGATGCGGTTGACGATCTCTGCCACCTCATCAGCATTGGTGGGACGCATTGCGCGCACAGTCGCCTCACAGCTATCGGCCAACATGACCAGGGCAGTCTCGCGACTCTGGGGCCTGGGACCCTGGTGGCGAAAATCGTTTTCGTCGACCAACGCTGCATCACCTGCCCCTTGTACAGCCTTGTTGTAGAAAAAGCTCACCCAATTGGTGCCATGGTGCTCTGGGATAAACGCACGCACACGCCGGGGCAGCCGGTAATGCCGCGCCAGTTCGAGGCCATCTTTGACGTGGTCAATGATGACCCCGGCACTGGTCTGTGGATCAAGACGATCGTGAGGATTCACGCCTTCGGCCTGATTCTCTGTGAAAAAGTACGGCCGGGATATCTTGCCCACATCGTGGTAGTAGGCCCCCACGCGGGTAAGCAGCGCATCGGCACCGATCCGCTCGGCGGCCTGCTCTGCCAGATTGGCAACCATCAGGCTATGATGATACGTAGCTGGAGCTTCGCGCAGAAGCCGCTGCAAGAGTGGGTGATCGGGACGGCTGAGCTCGATGAGCCGCATCGTGGTAGTGATGTCGAACAACGGACCGACGAGAAAGAGTCCACCCAATGCCAGGCTGGCCGAGAGGCCACCGTTGACCACGCCGCTCAGACCCGTGATCAGCAAATCGGCCGGCTGGGTGAGCCCCTCTGGCAAACGAAAGATACCAATGATGGCCACGTGCGACAGTGAGACATACGCGCCAGCACGAAAGAGCGCGCCGATGCGCTCAACCCGCCCAAGCGTCAGAGCAGCCATCAGCCCACCCACAGCCGTGTAGGTCGCCATCTCCAGCGAGTTGCCGGCGATGCCACCGACGACGGCGCCGAGAAAGACCGCCGTCGCCACGCCAGCTTGCGGCCCCAACGCCGCCGACGCCAGCATGGCCAGCG
>Ga0180431_10006389_pt1 | contig 14002 bp, 6 predicted proteins | sample SS_ome_11_FD_132459 | JGI IMG/M metagenome (GOLD analysis project Ga0180431, IMG submission 132459) | Hypersaline lake sediment archaeal communities from the Salton Sea, California, USA - SS_1_MS_1 metaG | ecosystem: Environmental > Aquatic > Non-marine Saline and Alkaline > Hypersaline >... | reverse complement strand
ACCGGCCATTATGCAAGGGTTCGTCAGAACGATGATCGTTACCGGCTTCTGCGGGGGGTGGACCCCGACAAAGACCAATCGTACATGCTCTGTCGGCTGAGCCAGGAGCAGCTTGCTCGTACGGTTCTGCCGCTCGGCGAGTACACGAAGATGCAGGTGCGGCAACTGGCGGCTGAGGCGCGTCTGCCGCAAGCCGAAACACCTGAGAGTCAGGACCTATGCTTCGTGGCTGCAGAGGACTACGGAGAATTCCTGGCGGAGCGGCTGGAGTTGCTTCCCGGGCCGATACTCGACAGGGCCGGAGAAATACTGGGCTGGCACGGAGGACTGGCACTCTATACCGTCGGGCAGCGTAAGGGACTGGGGATCGCGCACAGTGAGCCGCTCTTCGTCATCCGCAAGGATGCTGAGAGCAACACGCTTATCGTCGGCCCGCGTGAGGCGGCGCTGAGCAGCAGTTGTGGTCTGGGCGATGTCAACTGGGTGTCGGTGGCGGCGCCCGCAGATGGCGCAAGTATCAGCGGACAGCTCGAGGTGCGCTACCGGACGCGACCGGTGCCGGCAGTCCTAACCGTGACCGGAGATCAGGCGACGGTGCGGCTGGCGACGCCCCAAGTGTGCGCACCGGGGCAGGCGGGCGTACTCTACGATGGAGATGTGCTGGTATGCGGAGGGACGATCGAGGAGCAGTGACGCGCACCTCGGGTCGGCTCCTACCTCGCCCTCGTCACACCGTCAGCTTGAGCTCGCCGTCCGGGAGCCATTGCTTGAGGTAGTCGCTGCTGATCGCCAACTCCGCCAACAGGTCGTCCTCGTTCTTCGTCGAGCCGGGGATTATCTCTGCGATGAGGAAGGTTTTGTCCACCGGCTCGAGGTACTCATTGACCGGACTGTGGGCCACGTCTTCGTGGCCGGCCTGGATCGCCTCCAATATAGGCTCCATCTCAATGTGGCCCCTGGCGTTGTACTCTTCGGTGAACGGCCAATGGTGCGAGGCTTCCGGCGTCGTCTGCTGGAGGTGGATGATCTCGGCGAAGGGCGCCAGCCGTCGCAGCCATGCAAGGTGGTCGAGGTCCTCACCCTCCAGACCGTAGCACATCCCCGCCATGTGGCCCACGTCCACGGTCAGATACACGGGTATGGCAGGCTTCTGCCGGTTGATCCCGATGAGGATATACTCGCCCTGGTCTATCGTCCACGGGGCCTCTGATGGTATATACATCTGCTCGAGATAGATGGCAGTCATGCCCTTGGTGGCGCCGACTTCGGCAATTTCGACGAAGGTGTCGCAGAGGCGGTCCACAGCCGCCTGGTAGGGGCCGTCGCCGGCCTCCATTACTTCGACGGAGATGGCGTCCCAGTGGCCGCCGATGCGGTCAGTGCCCATCGCCAGGGCGATGTCCATGGTCGCATAGAGCCACTCCTTCATGCGCCGGCGGCATGTCTCGTCAGAATGTGACAGACCGTGGAAACGGTGGGTGGCGACGCCGGTATAAATATCGGTGATATGGACGCCGTATTTCTCGGCGGCGGCCTTCACCTCGCCGGCGGTCTTGAGCTGGTAGTCACGATTCCCGGAGAAGAACGGGTCAATGACATCCGCGCAGAACTCGTGGGCCGGATAGCCGAGCTCGTTCGTCAGGCGCATCCAGTTCTCCGGCTGTTCCCAACGCCGGGTGATGAACGCTCCGTTGATGCCGAGCTGCAGATTCAATTCCCGAGACATGCTATGATCCCCGCAATTCCATTGACCTTACCCCGGTTGTTCCCAGGGAGTTTTCTGTTGTTTCCCGTCTAGCTCGACGGTGACATCGTCGGTGGCCGTGACCTGCAGCTTTCCCGTGCGGCCGATGGTTATAGCCGCCCAGTTGCGGATCAGGAACTCATCTCCCGCCTGCAGGTCGAGGTAGTAGAACCTGTCGCCCGCGGCAAAGCCCGCCGATGATACTACATCTACCGTCATCGGCTGGCCATATTCGGCATGAGTGATTTGTGTCTGGCGCTCCCAGTCGAGAGTGGAGAGCAGCTTGCCGGCGAAGAATCCGCCCCCGCGCCTTGTCAAGCTGCGGGCATAGTCGTGCGGTATCAGGCTTGTTAACCGCGTATCTGTGAGCGGATCCTCGTCAATCATGCCCTGCCCGAGGATGATCCGCTGATCGCCCAGGTCCAGCACCGACCGGTCACCCTCGCGTCCGACAGCATGGATAGTGTAGGCGGTGTTGCGCGAGTAAGCGGGGTTCGAGAAGGTAACGGTCTGATAGTCAAGGCGTCCGTCAGAAGGTAGGTTCGTATCCACATAGACGAGGTTCTTGTGGTAGTCAATCTGCATGATTTTGCCACGGTACTCTCCGTGAGCCAGCTGCATCTTGAACCCAGGGGTTGCCAGTGATGTGCCGATGAGGTGCGCTTCCGCCACCTGGTCGGCGTCATTGCGGACATGGCCGAAACAGCCATCCAACTCGACGGCGTCGAAGCGGTTCTTCGCGGCAGGCGTCCCGCCGTAAAAGAAGCGATCCACCAGGCCGCTGACATGGCGGACCATCAGCGCGGTCGTGCCATCCGGCGCCGGCAGCTTCTCGACGGACTTGATGAATGGCGCGACTTCTGTTTCCACTTGCTCAGGCTTCTCTGGCGTCAGATTCATTGACTTGACGGAGAACCAGGGCTGTCCGCCTGTGGCGGCAACGGTGGTGCCGGTGACGCGGTGCTTGCCGGCCTCCAATTCGACCGGGCCCATTATCTGCGTCACGCCCTGTTTGACCGCCTCGTTGTTGAGCGAGAGCGTCTCGCCGATGTCTTTGCCATCGAGAGAGAACTGCACCGCTCCGTAGTTGGGAGACATGTATGGGGTGATGATTAGGTAGTATTCACCGGCGAGCGGAGTATCGAGGTCGAAATGGACTGCGCCGCCGAACTCCTCGGCCTGGAACAGCAGAATGTCGTAGCCGCCGAGGTACTTGATGACGCCGTCGTTGGTACTGACTACTGACATGAGGTCGGCTGCCGAAATGCCCCCGATTTCGGCCGGCTCGGGGCCATAGGGTTCGCGGATGGTGACGAATGTGCTCTTGAGCGATTCGGTGTCGGTCCTGCGCCGGGCGATAACGTGTTCGGCCTTCGGGTTGTGGGGGTATATGCCGGGGGCCCAGGCATTGATGACCTCGGTGCCTTCCTGCGGGAGCACGCTGAGGCGCAAGTAGTTGCCGCCCTCCGGGAGCTTCCATGTTGCCGACCAGGTGTCGGCGGGAGTAGCAGTGCGCGGGTGCATCATGAAACCTAGCCCATTAGCGGGAGGTGGTCGCCAGTAGGGGGTGTGGGGGACGCCGCTGACGTAGCCGTCATTGAGTTGGCGCTCACCCCAGTTGTACTCCGGACCCGCCACTGAGCCCTCCTGGCGTTCTCCGAATGTCAGGCCTTCGAAGTCGATGTCCATGGAAAGCGAGTGGGCCATATAGTCATGCTGATGGCCGCCCTCCACGTTGAAGATGTCGAGGAGGTAGCTGCGCGGCCCGTTGCCGACGAGGGCGATCATGCGGCGGTAAAGTTCCACGCCGCGGGAGAAGTAGCACTCATTGGAGTCGGCATCGGCGACCTTCATCCCGGGCATCGCGGCCAGCAGATGAAGGCTGCCGCCCGTGTCATCTCCCGCGCCCACGAGCTGACAGGCTTCATCCACCAGCACGAGTTGATGTGATGCCGTCTGCTTGCCCCAGCCGACCTGGGTGTGAGTCGAGCCGTTACCATAGCCGAGGTCGTAGGTGAGTTCGTAGCCCAGCCCGAAGTAGTTGATGTTGAGGTCATCGTAATGACCGTGGTTGAGTACCGGCCCGTAGCGGAGCAGACACGCCTGGGCCATCTGACTGTTTGGTGTGCGCAGGATTGCCATGCCCTTCTGGCCCAGTAAGCGCGTCTCAGAGATCATCCGCTGCAGTCGCTGCGGGATTGGTGCGGTTGTCTCCGGCGCCCTGTCCGCATGGAACAGCAGCCACTGCTTGTCGCTGGAACCGGCACGGACCTTGTCGAGACTTTCCCCTGCGAAAAAGTTGACCAGCGCGCCGAATTCCTCCTCCACCTGGGGGTCGGTCGTCCGTAGCGCGATCCTCTCCGCATACATGTAGTCGGTGGCATCGAAGATGCGGTCCGGCGGGTAAACGTGAGTGCTGTCCGGCCCACAGTCGCCATAGCGCGGCCAGTGGCCGATGCAGTCCATGGATAGCTTCGGAAGCACATAGAAGGCGCGGAAGGCCGGGTCATCGTAGAGGTTGAGCCCGTCGGGGTACTTCTCGCTCCGATAGTTGTACAGCGGCTCGGCGAAGGTCAGGTACAAGCTACGGGCGTGGAGCGCATAACAGAGAGCCGTCTCCGTGTAGCGGCCGTTGCGGTCGGCGTTATTGTAGACCATCACATGGATGCCATAGGGCCCCTCGACCGCCCAGTCCACATAGGCCTCGATGCCGAGGAGACAACCAACTGCCAACGCGCCCCGGATATAGTCAGCCTCCCCGTTGTGCATCCCGCCCACCAGGGACTTCTCATAGCAGTACCACGCGGCGTTCTTCATCATGTTTGTCTCGATGTTCTGGCGGCGTGTCATGCCCTCGACGAAGGACGGCTCATCCAGCGTGGTCGAGTTGTAGATGGCGTCATAGTAGTTGACCAGAGTCACCAGGACGCGCGCAGTCTGATACTGCGGCCGGCACAACCTCCCTGATACGCCTGTTCCGCTGTGACCGGCATAGTCCCACGAGCCTTTATCGCAGTAGGGATAGATCTCGGCGATGGCGTCAAGGAGTACGCCGCAGGTGTTCGCGTACTTTTCCTCGCCGGTCATCGTGTAGGCGAAAGACAGGTAGGAGCACCATTTCTGGTAGGTCTCGACAACCCAGGCATTGTAAGAGCCAATGAAGTAGTGAGTACGGCCGTCCTCGGCGACATAACCGGTGCCATCATCCGGATGGTCTTTGTCCGGCAGGATGTGGCCGTTGCGACACTTGACCGTCCCGGGCCTGTCAAAGCTGCAATTGGCGCCGCCCCAGGTGCCCCAACCCGCCGAGCAGATTGGGCAACCCGTCGAGCCATAGGCAAAGGCAGCGCCCTTCTCCGGACAATTCTCACGTATCCATTCGGCGTCCTTGTCCACCACGGTATCCGCGGCGGCGACAATGCCGGCCGCATAGTTCTTCGCCCACTCGTGCTTCTCGATATTTGCCCTGGCCGTGGCCACGTCTTCCGGAGTGATATAAACACAGGGATGGACCTGTCGGCCGGTCTCAGTGAGGTCCACGTGCTTCCACCTCTCTCTTGGCGGGACTCTGACGGCGACGTGGGCGTCCGGATCGTGGAAGGCAAGGATTTCTCGCGCCGTGAAGTACACCTTCTGCTCATGGCCCTCGATGATGTTTATCTGGAACCACTCGACCGTCTTCTGAGGGAATCTGAGTATGAACGGGCCGACGCCGTCGGGCAACTCTTCGGTGACTTTAGTGCCGTCGGCAAACTCGATTTCGACGCGCTTCCAGTTCGTGTATATGCTCGGGTTGTCCGCCAGGAGGATGACGACTGTGTCCAGATTCTGCGGCTTGTCAAAGGAGACCTTAATCCACTGGGGCAGTTTCGGTTTTCCGCCGCTCGCCCACCAGGTTCTGAGGTCCTCATCATTGAGCGATTCGTAGGAGTATTTCTGGCCCGGTTTGCCGGCCGCCGAGGATACCTGGATTTGCGCGGCGGCAACCAGGTTCGCCCCGGACTTGTATGTGACGACCGTTCCGGCAGGCTGGGCCGCCGAGGTGACACAAATAGCCATTGCCAGCGCTGCTGCAATAACTGCAATCGTACGCATCTTAATTCCTCCTAGCTTACTTCGCAGGGAGCGGAAAAATCCCTCAGACCGCAACGCCCCGCAAGAACCGAGCTGCAAACCTGCTTAGTGATAGCCTCCATCGCGTCCTAACTAGCCTCATCTGCCGGAGTCTTTGCATCAAGGCTGGCTGCTGAGGGTCCAATAGGTAAGCCCGCCGTATTCTCTCGCTATCCATGTATCATGGTTGAGCCATTTGGCGTGACCGTCAACGAAGGCACAGTTGATGCCGGTGTTGTGCCACCCCGGATAAAAGTAATGATAGGGACTGTCGGGATCGGTCCAGATGTAGTTCCAGCCGTGCTTGTAGGTGCTGCTGGTAGGCCCATCGCACAGCAGCATGAACTCCGCCGGCACCTTGAACTCTGCCAGTCTGACACCCTCATACATCGTCCCGGTGCGGACCGGGTCGAAGTAGTCGCCGGGCAGGTAACCGCATCTTTGGTTGTAGCCGTAGTTCTCAGTGCGTACGGGATCGCTGGGACAGACAAAGATCTTCTCGTTCTTGACGTAGGGCTGGAGCGGGCCGTCAGGCCACTGGTTCCAGAATACCGTGCTCTTCTGTTGCATGAATGGAAGCGTTCCGTCGTAGTCCTGGGCGTACATCATCACCGCCAGCGCCTGCTGCTTGACATTGGATAGACATGCGGCGCTGCGTGCCTTCTCGCGTGCCCGAGCAAAGACCGGGAAAAGAATGGCCGCCAGGATCGCGATTATGGCGATTACGACCAGCAATTCTATAAGCGTGAATCCCTTTCTCCTCAACATTGGCATTTCCTCCTTTATTGTGGGGCCTGGAGTAGCGTCATCTCATCCGCACAAGTGGGAGCAGGGGCTTGGCCGCAGGAGTTCACTCATGGCAACAACGTGGTACGGCTTGAGCAACAGGCAAAGCAGTACATGCCAGGCCGAAGGGTGAGCTGAACTGCGAGCACACAGTGATTGCAGTTCAGCCTCATACCCGCCTGTTCTTAGAAGCTCAACTTCGTGACAGCAACACACTCCACACGTTTCGCAGCACACTACCTGCAACTCATGCTGATGGACATAGTCGCAGCATCGTCAACCTCTTCGACTTAGAAGCCTTCAGCCACCAAGTCCGCGCCGACAGGTATGCTGCAGCCATGTCGAACATAGAGCCGCGGCGTCACTCTTCGTCGAATGAGCTGCTATCAGGAATCACCGACGCCGAAATCTCCGACGTCAATGATGCGCTCGATGACGCGCAAGCACTCAGCCTCGCCGATATAGAGATCGCCCGAGGGCCCAACCGCTATCCCCAGGTCATCCTGATGGCCCGACACATCTCCGCGACCGTCATCTCGGGTTGTTGAGCCCGTGCCCGCGACGGTGGTGACCACACCGGCGGGGCTTACGCGTCGAATTCGGTAGTTGTAGCGGTCTGCGACATAGATGTAGCCGTCCGACCCGACGTCAAGCGACCAAGGCCGGTAGAATCGCGCGGAGCTTCCCGTGGCATCCACGTACCCGTTGATGTTCGTCCCAGCCAGAGTGGAGACGACCCCGTCAGGCGTTATCTTACGTATGCAGTCGTTGTATGTGTCCGCAACGTAGACCATCCCGTCAGGCCCGACCGCGATGCCTCTGGGGTCGTAGAAGCGGGCACTGCTGCCAGTGGCATTGACATAGCCTGAGTCTCCCGTCGTTGATCCTGCCAGGAGGCTGACTTCCCAGTTCTGAGCACTCATCGGGTCGCCACCGGTCCAGCGCAGTGTTCGCACTCGGTTGCCGCCGCTGCGCTCCAGCACATAGAAGATGCCGCCGGGCCCCATGGCTATACTGCCAGGGGCGCCGAACTGAGCCGCGTCGCCCCTCCCGTTCGAATATGCCGACGTGCCGTCACCGGCGACGGTGCTTACCTGGTAGAAGCCGGCGTTCCACGGCTCCCAGGGCGTGATCGCGGTCCAGCCGGTGTATGGCCCGCGGACGATGCGAATCCTGTCATTATCCAGATCGGCGACGAGGACGTGCACGCCGTCAGTACCAGGCGGCCAGCCCCCGGCCGAGGAGAGGAAATCCCCCTCGGCAACAGCGAGATCGGACGGGTAGTTTAGCTCCGCGACATTCCCGCGGCCGTTAGTATAGCCAGCGGCGCCTCGCGATCCGGCGATGGTACTCACACGGCCTTCTGGTGTGACCATACGGACGGCGTCGTTCTCGGCGTCGGCGAGATAGGCGTTGCCGGCAAAGTCGCAAGAGATCCCGATGATACAGCGGAATCTGGCATTGGCTCCCATGCCGTCAATGAAGCCGTTGACACCGGTAGTGGAACCGGCGAGAGTGTGGACCAGCACCCGGCTGGAACCTTTACCGCCGTTGGTGTCACCGTCAACGCCTTGGGGCGGAGCTGGAGTTTCGGTCTGTGCTGAGACAATCACCGTGAACTCGAATGCAGTCACGCCTTCCGGCACGGAGAAGGCCCAGGTCTGTGCCGCACTGGTGGCTCCGCGCCCGACGGCCGGATAGGCTACAAAGGGCCTGTTCGAGCCTCCACAGTACGGAAGCCAGCCGTCAGCGTTGGAGAGTTGCACGTTCTCCGTCGTCGCACCGCCGTCAGGTGTACCCACGGGGAAGAAACCCTCATTCGGCGCTACACACCGCAGGCTGGAGGTGCCGTTGTCGGGTACGTAGAGTGTGCCGCTGGCATCAGAACTCAACACGCGTGGGTAGTTGAATCGAGCCGCGTTTCCGGGCCCATCGGCGGCACCGCTTACGCCGGCTTGGCCGGCCAGGGTCTGCACGGTCCAGTTTGCAGCGCTGCCTGGGCTGGCCGTCCCATCACCTTTCAGGCGCAACTGACGCAAGGTATGGGCGGTTGTGTCAGTGACGATAACTGCGCTGCCTCGCCCTCGGTCTGGTAGCACCGCGACTCCGTATGGCCTAGCAAATGTGGCTACGTCGCCATCGCCATCAGCGGTACCGGCAGTGCCGTTGCCGGCGATGGTGCTTACTCGCCCACCGGGGAGAACCACGCGTATGCGGTAGTTGTTGCCGTCGGCCACATAGAGATTACCGTTTTCATCTATCGTCACCCCCCACGGGTTGTTGAAGCGTGCCGCGCCGCCGCGTCCATCAGCGAAGCCGGCGATGCCTGAGCCTGCGTAGGTGCTGACGGTGTAGGAGCTGGACTGCGCAGGGTCTGTACCTGTGTACTCAATCTTGCGGATGCGATGTCCGGCCGATTCGGTCACATAGATGACACCTGATGAGTCCACGGTGACACCTGCTGGCCCGTTGAACCGGGCCTCGTTGCCGCTGCCGTCCTTTCCGCCTACTGTGCCGGTTCCGGCCACCAGCGACGTCGAACCGGTCTCGTCAATCCGCCGGATGTGATGTCCGTACAGCTCTGCCACGATCAGCGCGCCATCGACGGGATTAACGGCAATCCCGAATGGGTACGTGAAGCGGGCGCTGGTGCCGACACCTCCGGCATACCCGGATAACGTGTCCCCTGCAAGCACCGAGACCACGCCGTTGCTTACCTTGAACACTTGGTGGAGCGCTGTTACATACAGGCTTCCGTCAGCGGCTACGGCCACGCCTGACGGCAGCTGAGGGAGGGTTGCAAGTGTGCTCACATGCACCTCGTGCCGTATGTCCGAGGCGCTGGCGACGGGCACAATGTCCCCGAATAGGACGTGGACGCCCGTCTCCGTTCCGTCCGGGCTTTGACCAATCGCGAAACCGGTGCGGTTGGTCAGAGTCACATCCAGGACCTTCAAGCCGGTATCGCCGGGTTGGTCATGGAGCACGGTGCTGTCAAAATGTACCGCGGTGCCGCTAAACGCAGCCGCCGACTCCACGGCGCCGGCGGTCGCATCCGTATGCGTAACCGTCACTTCTCCCGTCGCGACATCCACGAGGAAGTGGGCCGTACTGGTCTCCGCAGATGACACATCGCCACCGTTGGCGTCACCATCGTGCGGTAGTAGTGCCGGTCCCCCGCTTCCCCCACAGCCGGTCAGTACCCAGGTTGTCAGAATGATAAGAATGGTGCACGCGACTGCCATACAGAACTCAGATTTTTGCTTCCTCACGACGCTAGCCCCCTTCACGGTGTTCGACCATCTCTAGCAATTCCGGGACGCCCTTTGGGCACCATCCCGGTTAAATTCATAGGATAGTTTGACGCCGGCAAAAGGAATCCCTGCCGATGTGATAAAAATTTTTTTACCGCGCATCACAGCCGCTGCATCTGCAAGCAATACGTCTAGCACACGGCTGTCTCCAGGACATGGCATCCTGCTCCGCACTGCTCCCATCCGTACTGCTCTCAATAGCTGAGCAAATGAAACTGGCCTGCTTCATGTCCCCATTCTGACAGAACCATCTCACTCCAGCTGAGCCGACTATTCGGGGCAATGTCAAGATAGTTTCCGATAGCGTACCGTATCTCCGCAAGCAGCGATGGCCGGGGTGAAGGGGGATCGAGCCATCGCTCGAAGGCGAGATCGCCAAGCCTCGCGGTAAGATCGTGCCCCATACAGGTAATAGCTCGCAGATGGCGAATTACTGTCCCGTAGCCGTGCCGCCAACAGATGAAGGGATAGATCTCAACATGGAAAAGGCGAATATCAGTCTCCATCGCCGCTTCGAGGAAATGCTTGACAGGGCTGAACTCCGGCTCAGTTTCGACAAATACACGGGCTCCGTGGAGGATTGGCAGACCGAGCTGCGGTCAGAGCTTGGTGACTTGCTCGCGGTGGACTACGCGGGCGGGGCAGTACCCGAGGTGGAGATACTCAGCACGCGGGATATGGGCGACTATGAGCGGCAGTATATCCGCATGACTGCGCCCGACGGGGTCATCGTTCCAGCCTACAAGTTGGTGCCGGAGAGCATTGACGAGCCCGTCGGCGCCGTGCTGTGCCCACACGGTCACGGTCCGGGTAAGGTCATCCCGGCCGGTGTGGAGCAGGACGTCAAGGGCCGGCCCATCGAGATTAAGGGCGAGCGGGACTATGCCGTGCAGGCGGCCAGGCAAGGTTACATCGCCATCTCGCCGGAATTGCGCGGGTTCGGCGAGTTGATGTTAGAGGATGACTTCGAGGCCGATCTCGGGTGCAGTTGTCAGCAGCTCAACATGCGCGCCATTATGGTCGGGAAAACGATTCTCGGTATGCGCGTGTATGACAGTATGTGCTGGGTGGATTATTTGCGGAGCCTCGAGGAGGTGGACAACAGCCGCCTGTATATCAGCGGGCAGTCCGGTGGCGGCACCGTCACGGTCTTCTCCGCCGCGATGGACCCGCGGTTCGCTCAGGCCGCGCCAAGTTGCTACTTCTGCACATTCCGCGCCTCGATTCTGGCGATGCGCCACTGTGACTGCAACTACGCGCCGGGGATGCTGGACCTCTGCGAGATGTACGATGTCGCCGGTCTCATCGCGCCGCGACCGATGCTGGTCATCGCCGGCGAAAAGGATCCCATCTTTCCGATAGCGGGCGTGTACGAGGCCTACGAGAAACTGCAGACTGTCTATGCGGCCTTTGGCGCAAAGGACAATCTGGAGCTTTATGTGGGTCCGGAGGAACACCGCTACTACAGCGCGCGCGTCTGGGATTTCTTCGTCGAACATGCGGGTGGCAACTAATACGGAGAATATTGGAGCTAAGACATTCGGGCAGGCTCCACGGGACGGTCTCGGCACTTGATCCAACCCGGCAAGTGGCACCAGGATGGGAGCAATCATATTAGACCAGCGGCTGGGATGCTCCTTATACAAACTGAGGTGATACTGTATGCGCGAATTGATCATGACAGGCCTGTTCCTGAGTATGGCTGTGACGGTGGTTGTTGCTGACCTGGATGTGGCAGCACTGGCCGAGGCCTACAAAATCTATGACACGGCGCGCCGGGATGGGAAAGGCTTTTCAGAGAGCGCCGACTCGAGCACTCTGGGATGGGGCGAAGGGGCGGTCATAACTTCCTATATCAATATGTGGGAAGCTACGGGCGATACCTACTGGCTGACCAAGATCAGCGAGCATTTTCACCGCATCATGGCCAACGCTTCCGACCCTAAAGGAGACGGCTATCTGAGCTGGTATACTGCCGCTTACAGTACTGCAGCAGCATGGGCGGAGCGTCTGCATAACGTATCTGCTGCTGAAATCGGGCCGGAGGTCCAAAAGATCAGTAAGCGCGAGGACGCCGTCAAATGCACGGGCCATACCTACCTGATAGACTTTCTCGAGAGCGCCCGGCGGTTCCGAATCGTGGACCGGAACACCCATGCCGTAGTTGCCGACGGCCTGGAACATGACGGCACCGAGACCGAGGTCACACAGATTGAGCCCTTCACCCTCATCATCACCGGGCAAACTCACCAGGGCGACCGCTTCCTGGTACGGACCAAAACTCCGGAACCTGCCCGATATATCGTCCACCAGGGACTGTTTCTGTATCCGGTGGCCCGCTTCATAGAGACGGTGCAGGCACGCCCCGACCTGCAGGAGCAATTCGGCGCCGCTGCCGAGGAGTTTCTGCAGTTCATCAACCGTCACGTGTTTGAGAATAGCGAACGGGACTGGCAGGACATGGGCGAAATGGGTGGCGCCTACCGTTCCGAGGCGATAATCACCGGCCGCGCTCCGAACCGCCTCATACCCCACAATCAATATGCCGAGATAGCCCGGGTGTGGCTGGTGCTGGAGGGTGTCAAAGGTGCGCATCCACTGATAGCCCAGCGGGCCCGGCAGATGGTGCGCTATTTTCAAAGCCACCTATACCTGGACGAGGACAATGACGCCTACTACTGGCGCTACTCGAACTGGATCGAGTACGGCGAGCCGATGCATCACTTCGCCCCCGACCGCTACGAATCCACCGGCTATGGCAACATAGATGTAAAGCTGGCGGTTGAGGCGGCAAGGCGTGGTGTGATATTCACTGACGAGGATATGGGGCGCTTCGTCAATACCTGGCTGCGGGTGATGTGGAACCAGGACAAGGATAACCCACTGATGGCCTCGCGAGTTGACGGCATTGGGTCGCATCAACACTCCCCGCTGACGACTGGCTGGGCGCAGTTGTCGCAGTGGGACCTGCAGGCGTATGAACTGGCTCTGACCGCCTTTCTGGCTCAGGAAGAAAGTAAGAAGATACCGACAGCGCCGACAATCCTGCTGTCTGCTGCCCGCGCAGGACGGCTTGAGAAACCATGATCCGATACGGGAAAATGCGACGTAAGCAAACGGCGCAAATGTCGCACTTGGATTGAGGCTCATTGCAGGCGACGCCAAAACGTTCGAAGGGCGGAGTGGATAATGATGTTTCCGGGGCTGTAAGCGATGCCTCTGCAGGACCGCCCGTAATACCTGCGGGTTATGTGCGGGGTATCTCTGAAGTCAGCATGCCCGTGCAATTTCATGGCCCGCGTAACAAGCTACCAGCATTAGGAGAGAGTGATTCCATGATCCAAATGGCCCAGGCCTCGGTAGATATTGTGCCGCCCGTCGGTACACCAACGAGCAGCCGGACAGGTGCCGGCATTGAGAAAGTTATCGGGCCACTGAAGACCGTGGTGACCGTCCTGGAGGGTGACGGCCCGACCACCTGCGTAATCACATCGTCAATGGGCGTGCAGGCGACGGACGTGTCGCACCTGCTGCGTGCGACCGCCGCCGCTGCGCTGAGTATCCCGTTCGAGCACGTACTGCTGTTGTCTTCTCACAACCACTGCACGCCGTCGCTGCAGTTTCAGGCATACCGCACAGGTTGCTCGGGTCAGGATACGCCCTCAGCGGATAATGTCACGCCACTTGGCAGGGAACTGGCCGGGCTGCTAGAGCGCGCATGCCGCAGCATACGGGGCCGGTTGCAGCCCGTCACGGTGCACTGGGCCGTCGGCCATGAACGTCGCATTACGTACAATCGCAAAGGCCGCCGCGCAGACGGCACCACGTTGTTCATGCGCGAGGAGGATCGCATCCGCTATGGGCGCGACTACACCGGCGACATTGATGACGAGGCCGCAGTAGTTGGCTTCATCAACGACGCTGGCGATCCCGTCGGCTTCATCACCGCATTCACGGGCCATCCGGTCACCGCATACCACCCTGAGCGCATGGTGGCATTTGGCGAGTGGCCCCAGTTGGCTACAGACCATCTGAGTGAGCACTT
>Ga0180431_10006386_pt1 | contig 14003 bp, 8 predicted proteins | sample SS_ome_11_FD_132459 | JGI IMG/M metagenome (GOLD analysis project Ga0180431, IMG submission 132459) | Hypersaline lake sediment archaeal communities from the Salton Sea, California, USA - SS_1_MS_1 metaG | ecosystem: Environmental > Aquatic > Non-marine Saline and Alkaline > Hypersaline >... | reverse complement strand
TCGCCGATCGATTGAGGGCAGCGGGATTGATCTCTGATGCCGAGCTGTTCCGCCGCTACGTCCAGTATCACGGGCTTGATGCTGGCATCGAGGTCGGCGAGTTTATCCTGCGCCAGACGATGACAATTCCCGAGATCGCGCAGGCCTTGCAGAAAGGGCAGCGCCCTGAGCAAGTCGTCACCGTGCAGGAGGGACTGAGGCTGGAGCAGGTGGCGGCCGTGGTGGCGGAGCAGACGGGGATATCGGCGGCCGATTTCTTGGCGTTGGCCACGGTTGGGTGGCGCGACGCTGGCCTTGCGTTCGATTTTCTCGCTGATCTGCCCCCTGGCGCTACGCTTGAGGGCTTTGTCTTCCCCGATACCTACCGCCTCCCAGAAGATGCCACTGCCCGTGATCTATTGGAGCGGATGCTGGAGACATTCGCGGAGCGGGTGTCCCCAGAGATGCGTGCCTCCGCGGCGAACCGGGGTCTGACCGTCCATCAATTGGTCACTTTGGCTTCCATCATCGAGCGGGAGGCTGTGCTGGACGACGAGCGGCCGCTTATTGCCGGCGTCTATGCCAACCGCCTGGAGTCGGGATGGTTTCTGGGTGCCTGCCCCACCGTGCAGTACGCGCTGGGTGCACCGGCGGAGTGGTGGCCTCAATTGACGCTCGAGAACACGGAAATGGATTCGCCCTACAATACCTACCGCAACCTGGGCCTGCCCCCTGGTCCCATATGTAGTGCGGGGCTAGCCTCGCTACAGGCGGCTGCCTTTCCGGCTGATACGGACTATTTCTTTTTCCTCGCCGACTGCACGAAGAAAGACGGCAGTCACATGTTTGCCGTGACAGAGGACGAGCATCTGGCAAACTATGGCATCTGCGGTGGACAGATCCCGTAGCGGCGCAACACGCAACACGCAACACGCAACACGCAACACGCATCACGCATCACGTATTACGTATTACGTATTACGCACAGCGTGTTTCGTTCTACTGCTGGCTGCCTGCCAGTTCCCAGCCCCGGTTCAGCCAACCGTCAAGATCGGACTCGTTGCCCCCTTCGAGGGGCGCTATCGCTACGTCGGCTATGATGTGATCTATGCAGTCCGGCTGGCGGTGCGGGAGGCCAACACCCTCGGCGGGGTGGGGGGCTACAGCGTCGAGCTGGTCGCCTACGACGATGGGGCTGACCCTGTGATGGCGGTCGAGCAGGCCCGCAAACTGGCCGTCGACCCGGCCGTCGTCGCCGTCGTTGGCCACTTCCGCGAGGAGACGACTGTCGCTGCGTCAAGTGCCTATGTGGACGCCCGCATATCTCTTGTCGCTCCCGCGGTGCTTGCCCCGGCGCTCGCAGGCGGGGAAGCGGGCATTTCTTCCTATCGCGTGGGGCCGTCTGCAGATGCGATGGCGAGTGAGTTGCTCCAGCATCTCGCTCGCCTGGGGCGCGACCGGGTGGTGCTCCTGACTGAGGGGGGGCCGCTGGGGGCAGCGTTGCAGCGAAACGCGCCGGCAAGCTTTATCATTCTCTCCGTGTCGCCACGGCACCTGGACTGGCTAGCCCGGGTGCAGGATTCGGGTGCGCGTGTGATCGTGTGCGACCTTGATCCGGTGACATCCGGCGAGGTCGTCGCTGCGCTGCGAGGCGCCGGCTGGGAGGGCGACTTTCTAGGCGGGCCAGAGTTGGCGGCACCCGACTTTGGCGCGGTCGCGGGCCAGGCCACCCAAGGGATGGCCTTTGTCACGCCATGGCCTCTCCCGGCTGACGTGCCCGGTGGCGACGATTTCGTCACGGCCTACCGCGCCGTCTCGAAGGGCGTGCCCCCCGCCCGGTTGGCCCTGCCAGCCTACGAGGCTACGTGGCTCCTGCTCGGGGCGATCGAGCGCGATATCACTGCCCACGGGGATCCCACCCGTGACGGGGTCGCGGACACCCTCTTGGGTGCCAGCCGCACCGGTCCGCTCGGCCTGATCACGTTCGATGCCAGTCGTGCCTGGGGAGATGCACCCCTGTACTGGTATCGCGTTGGCGCTGACGGTGCGGTCGAGCCCATGCGTTCGGGGGTCACCGCACCGTAGACTCATTCTGTGACGCGCCGGTAGAACAGCGGCAGGGCCTCGATTGGGGCATCGCTGAAGGTGTGCGCGCCCAGCACGTGAGCGCGTGCCGCTGCCAGCTTGGCCTCATCGTTGGCATAGATGGTGAACAGGGGCGTGTCTTTTTGTACCTGGTCGCCCACCTTGTAGTGCACGATCACGCCGACGCTGTGATCGATTGGGTCGCCCTTCTTCTTGCGCCCGCCTCCGAGATCGACTACGGCCATGCCGATCTCGGCCGCGTCCACGGCAGCCAGATGACCGCTGCGCGGCGCAGGCACTGGCTCGATCAATCTGGCCTGCGGCAACCGCTCGAGATTTTCGATCGTGTCTACGTCGCCGCCCTGGGCTTCCACCATCTCCTTGAACTTGTGCCAGGCTGCCCCGGAGGCCAGCGTCTCCTGCGCCAGCGCCAGTGCAGAGTCTGCGTCGCTGGCCTTTCCGCCCATCAGCAGCATCTCGGCTGCCACGACCAGGCAGTGTTCGCGAAAGTCGGCCGGCCCACCTTCGTGCAGCGTGCTGATTGCCTCCCGCACCTCCAGCGCGTTCCCTACTGCCCAACCCAGCGGCTGGTTCATGTCAGAGATTAGCGCGACTACCTGCCGTCCCGCCTGGCTACCCAGGCGCACCATCGCCTCGGCCAGCGCCTCAGCATCCTCCTGAGTCTTCACGAACGCGCCGCTTCCGGTCTTGACGTCCAGCACAATCGCGTCGGCGCCAGCGGCGAGCTTTTTGCTCATGATGGAACTGACGATCAGAGGGATGGACTCTACGGTGCCCGTCACGTCGCGCAGCGCATATAGCTTGCGGTCGGCTGGTGCCAGATCAGCGCTCTGTCCAGTCAGCACGATGCCGATCTTTTTGAGTTGAGCCTTGAACTCGACCTCGCTCAGGTTGGTCCGGTAGCCAGGGATCGACTCTAGCTTGTCCACCGTCCCGCCGGAAAAGCCCAGCCCCCGGCCGGTCATTTTGGCGACTGGCATCCCGCACGCTGCGACCAGTGGCGCTACGACCAGGCTCACCTTGTCGCCAACGCCGCCGGTCGAGTGTTTGTCCACAGTGATGGGGGCGATGTCCTTCAAGTCGAGCATGTCACCGGAGTGGGCCATCGCGAACGTCAGGTCGACCGTCTCACGGTCCGTCATGCCGTTCAGGAACACCGCCATCAGCCAGGCAGCAGCCTGGTAATCGGGTATGTCACCGCGCGTGTACCCCTGGACAAAGAACTCGATCTGCTCTTGCGAGAGTTCCTGGCCATCGCGCTTGTGGGTAATCACGTCGATTACGTTCATTGTTACCTCGACTTTCTAGTGTCAGGTACAGCCTGCGAGGCTAATTATATCACAAGTTTGCCGGGATGGGGAAATTGCACGCAGGTGTAAATCCGGCTATAATGGGTCAATTCACTACATTGTGGGCATGGAGGGGAGTGGGCTATGATCGAGGTCGATGCCATCCTGACCGGCGGCACTGTCGCCACGATGAACGATGATTTTGAGCTATTCGCTCCGGGGGCAGTAGCTGTCCGCGATGGGCTCATTGAGGCTGTCGGTCCAGCCGATCAGATTGCGTCCGCGTACGCAGCGGACGAGGTGTTGGATTGCGGTGGATGTGCGGTGATACCAGGTCTGATCAATGCTCATACGCATGCGTCGATGACGCTGCTCAGGGGCGTGGCTGATGACCTGCGGCTGGATGTCTGGCTGATGGGTTACATGATGCCTGTGGAGCAAGAGTTTGTACGACCTGATTTCTGCTGGCTGGGCACCCAGTTGGCCTGCGCCGAGATGATCCGCTCCGGTACGACCTGTTTTGCCGATATGTATTACTATGAGGAGGCCGTGGCCGATGCCGCTGCCCAGGCAGGCGTGCGCGCTGTCTGTGCCGAGACGGTGCTGCGGTATCCTACCCCCGATGCGTTGAGCTACGACGAGGGACTGGCACACACTCGCGACTTTATCGTGCGCTGGAAGGGACATCCACTGATCATGCCCGCGGTTGGACCTCATGCTCCCTATACGACCACGCCGGATCTGCTCCAGGCGTGTGCCCGTCTGGCGCTCGAGTTCGATGTCCCTCTCCATACCCACATCGCCGAAACTGCCCAGGAGGTGGAGGATCATCGGACCGAGTACGGGATGCCGATGGTGCCCTGGGTGAAAAAGTATGGCATTCTCGAGGCCAAAGTCATCGCTGCCCATTGTGTTCACCTGGATGAGGGAGAGATGTACACGTTGCTGCATCACGGAGTGGGTGTGGCGCACAACCCGACCAGCAATCTAAAGCTGGCCAGTGGCTTTGCGCCGATCGTTCGCATGCTCGGAATGGGACTCAACGTGGGCATTGGGACCGATGGTCCGGCCAGCAACAACGACCTGGATATGTGGGAGGAGATGCGGTTGGCGGCCCTGTTGGCCAAGGGCGTGACCTCGGATCCGACGGCGCTGCCGGCGCGGCAGGCACTGGCGATGGCGACCATCGGCGGGGCACGGGCACTGCACGTGGGTGAGTCTGTGGGATCGCTCGAATCGGGCAAGCGGGCCGACATCGCCGTCGTGGACCTGCGTCGCATCCACAATACGCCCCGGTTTGAACGCGATCGAGACGCGCTCTATGCCCAACTGGTCTATGCCGCCAAGGGCAGCGACGTCCGCGATGTCATGTGTCAGGGGCAATGGCTGATGCGTGCGCGGGAGTTGCTCACGCTTGATGCGCAGGCGCTCACCGCTGATGCCGCCAGTATCGCACGCAAGATCGACATGTTCCTCATCCAGCGCGAGGAAAGCATCCTCAGCAAGCTGTTGGCCATCGGTCAGGTGGCCCAGAAAAAGACGTTCGAGGTCCAGGTCAAGGTGCATTTGACCGACAAGGAGCCGGTCGAAAACCTCTTGAGCAGGCCAGAGGTGGGCATCCTAAAGCCCTCGCTGCGTCGCCAGTACGACACCTATTTTCTGTTCGATGACCCCTACCGCAGTCGCCTTCGCTATCGGGAGGACGAGTTGCTGGGCGACGATGGTGAGGTGCAGGATGTGTTTTACCGGCTCACCTTGATCACCGAGACGAAGGAGCGCGAGTACGCCAGATCCGTGCTGCTTTCGCGCTCCCGCTTCGACGCGCCAGCGAACCGGAGTCTGCGCTTCTATCGAGAGTATTTCCAGCCGGTCGCCGAGGTTGCGGTGCACAAGGAGCGACGACGATATCGCATTCGCTATGGCGGGACCGACTTTGCGATCAATCTGGACCAGCCGCTGAAGCCGGACTTGCAGGGCGTCTACCTGGAGATCAAGAGCCGCACGTGGTCCAGGCAGGACGCGGAACTGAAGGCGGAGTTGATTGGCGAGCTCTTGGGTCTGCTCCCGGTTGAGGAGCCAGAGCTCGTGAAGCAGGAATACGTGGAGCTGGCCGTCGCGGCTGAACAGCCTGGCGAAGAGCAAGCACCCTGAGCCTGCCAACGGGGCGCATCTTGAGCTTGTCGAAGGGGAGCACCCTGAGCTTGTCGAAGGGTGCGGATCTTGCCAAGCCCTCGTCCTTCGAACACGCTCAGGATGGCTTTCTTTACCTGCTCCATTGCGCTATGTTCGAAAGGAGGCGAGATGACAACGCAGATTCAGGAATTGTTGGGCACAGATGCCGAGACCCTGCTGAGCTACGAGTGCCAGGGGATCCCCGCGGATATGTTGCATCTGCCGGGCCCCGACTTTGTGGACCGGGTGATGGCCCAGACCGACCGTTCCCCTGTGGTGTTGCGCAACATGCAGATTGTTCTGGATACTGGCCGATTGGCGGGCACCGGCTATCTATCGATCCTCCCTGTGGACCAGGGGATCGAGCACTCTGCCGGGGCTTCCTTTGCCCCGAACCCGATCTACTTTGATCCTGGAAACATTGTCAAGCTGGCGATCGAGGGCGGGTGCAACGCCGTGGCCTCGACACTGGGTGTGTTGGGCGCTGTGTCGCGCAAGTACGCGCACAAGATTCCATTCATCCTCAAGATCAACCACAACGAATTGCTCACCTACCCCAGCATCCACGACCAGACGCTGTTTGCCAGCGTGCAGCAGGCCTTTGATCTGGGCGCGGTTGCCATCGGAGCGACTGTGTACTATGGGTCTCCCGAATCGCGTCGCCAGATCCAGGAGGTGAGCGAGGCGTTTGAATATGCCCACGAACTTGGCCTGGTCACCGTGCTTTGGGCCTATCTCCGCAATCCGGCGTTCAAGCACGAGGGCGTCGATTACCACACCGCCGCCGACCTGACCGGGCAGGCCAACCACCTGGCCGTCACCATCGAGGCCGACATCGTCAAGCAGAAGCAGGCCGAGCGCAACGGCGGGTACACCGCCGTCAGCTTTGGCCGCACTCATCCCAAGGTCTACAGCGAGCTGACCAGCGACCATCCCATCGACCTGGTGCGCTACCAGGTGGCCAACTGCTACATGGGTCGGGTTGGCATGATCAACTCGGGCGGAGCCTCCGGGGAGAATGACCTGGCGCAGGCAGTACGCACGGCGGTCATCAACAAGCGGGCTGGTGGCATGGGTCTCATCTCTGGGCGCAAGGCGTTCCAGCGGCCGATGTCTGAGGGTGTGCAACTGCTCAACGCCATCCAGGACGTGTACCTGTCTGGCGACGTTACCATTGCCTGACTCATTCGCTCGAGGCAGACCACACGCCATGACTTCGCATAGTCATTATAGCAGACAACTAGACCCTGTTGGCGGGCTATCCCAGACAGAACAATAGGCTATGCGAAAAAGGGAGATGGGTTCTAGCGCGACGCGGCCGTCTCCAGCAGCGTGGTGCCGATCTCGACCGCCGTCTCGGGTGACTCTGCGTGCTCGACCAACACCGCGATGGCATAGCGCTCCCGGCCGCTTCCTGAGGCTGCGCCGATGAACCAGGCATGTGGCCGCTGCTCCTTGCCAGCGACGGCGGCCCCCCAATGGCCGGCAACGTCCTCTCCATAGCTCTGCCAGGCGGTGCGCAGGGCCCGCGCCTCTCCCGGCGCTAGGACACTGCGCGCCATCCCGGCGCTGGTCACTTCCTGCCAGCCTCCCCCTGGCTGCTCGACCCGGAGTACCATCCGCGGCGCTGGCATCTCCCCATCGTTGGCCAGCGTCGCGGCCACCAGTGCCATGTGCAAAGGCGAAAGTGTCAACCTGCCCTGCCCAGTCCCCTCGGCGCGTAGATCTGCCTCCGTCGATATCTCCACCGGGTCCCAGTCGGCAGCCCCGGTGGGAATCCCCAGCGAGGGTGGGGTGGTGAGCGCCCAGCGCTCCACCGCGGCCCCCAGGCCGCCTGCGCCCAACTTTTTGCCCAGGTCCGCAAACGGTGCTGGGCAGCCGGCGGCGTAAACATCGCCCATCATCGCTCCGGCGGGAGCCGTGCTGCAACCCACCGGTGTGCCGTTCACGGCGAGCGTCGCCGTGGGGTGCGCGGTGAGCGCGGAAAGTTCGACCAGGTTCCGCGACAATGCCTCGGCGATGATCACCGTCTGCAGTGCTACCCCCGGCTGATACAGGCCCTGCGTGGCACGGTTGACTAGCGGGGCGGTGGGGTCCTCGCGCAATGTTTCCCATTCGTCGTCCAATGCTTCCGGGTCGAACGTCGGGCTGGAGCCCAGCGCCAGGATCTCGCCACTCATGGCGTCGAGCAGGACCACGGCCCCAACGTGTCCCTCCAGCGCTTGCTGGGCCGCGACCTGTAACGTCGTATTGAGCGTCAACTGTACGTCGTATCCGTGAGGAGGGCGGTGGAGCAATTCCTGCCACGCCGCCTGCCAGCCGCTGCGGTTGGCCTCCCCACGGAGTTCTTCGTCCAGCGCCGCCTCGATCCCCCCTGTACCGTAGCGCAGGCTCGCATAGCCCACGGCCGGCGCCGCCTCCGGGACTCGGTTGCGGCGCGCGACCGGGCCATCCTCCGCAACCTCCACGTCGGCCAGCACTGCCCCTTCCCGATCCAGGATACGCCCCCGCACGATCCGCTGCTCGTAGAGGACACGGCGGGGGTTGTCGTCGCGTGCGCGCAATTCCTCGGCCCGCACGACTGCCCAGTAACCGCACGTCGCGATCAGGACCGCCAGCGCGACTGTCAATGCCCATGCCACCTTGAGCGTGGTGGGCCTGGTCAGATGGTTCGTGATCCGGCTTGCGAACTGGCCGGCAATCTGGTCAGCCTGCATCCCCACGTTCTCCATGGCAGACATAGGACTCGTGACCGCGGACGCCGGATGTGCGACCGTGGACCTGGGACTTGGGACATTGGACGTAGGACTTGACGGACTTGATACCCGGAGCAGCAGGCCCAGCGCGATAAAGCTGGTCAGGAGCGAACTGCCACCGTAAGAGACGAAGGGCAGCGTGACGCCAGCGATGGGCGCTAGTTTGGCATTTCCGGCCATAATGACCCAGGCCTGGATCACCCAGCCAGCGGTCAGCCCCGCGGCCAGGAATCGCTCGAATGGAGGGATGGCGCGGGCGGCGACGCGCAAACCACGGAACAGCAACACCCCGAACAGTGCGACGACGGCGACCGTCCCCGCTAGGCCGAACTCTTCCCCGATTGCGGCAAAGACAAAGTCGGTGTGCACGGCCGGGATGTACGTCGGATTGCCCAAGCCCAACCCCTGCCCCAAGACCCCGCCGGCTCCAAAGGCCAGCAGGCTCTGCACGATCTGGAATGCCCGGTCGGCCGCCTCCGGCCAGGGGTTCAGCCAGCCATCCACACGCAGTGCAACCCGGGCGGAGAGCACATAGCCCAACACGCCAACCGTGACGAATAGCGCCAGCCCGGCCACGACGTATCCCCATTGATCCGTGGCCAGGTACAGCATCGCCAGGAAGGTGAAGAAGAACAACATCGCCGCGCCCAGGTCCTGTTGCCACACCAGCAGGATCGCCGCCAGCCCGAACATCGCCAGCAACGGGCCGACGTACGCCAGCGGTGGGATACGCCACCGCCCCACTTTCCATCCCTCCGAGACGAGCAGTCCGCCCCTCTCGGCCAGGTAAGATGCCAGGTAGACGACCATCAGGAGCTTTAGCGGCTCGGACGGCTGAAAATATATGCCCAACGCGCCCAGCCAGAGCCGCGGGCCGTATCCCGAGGGGTTGACTCCCAGGACGAGCGTAGTCGCCAGCAGTGCCAGACCTCCAAAGAGCCACGTATATCGGAACCGCCGCAGCCAGCGCAGGTTGCGGCTCAACCGCACCAGGATCAGCAGCGCGGCGGTCGAGACAACCAGCCACACTGCCTGCCGTAGGAGAAAGTTGATCGCCAGCCTTCCGATGAACAGCAACCCCCAGCCGGTCAGCAGCGCGCTCGCAGGCAGCAGGAAGGGGTCGTGATCTGGGAGATAGCGCGAAAGAAGGACATGCGCTGTGCCGAAACAGACGACGAAGGAGAGAAATGCGGACGCCAGCCGGAATACGTCCGATCGCCAGTTGGCGGTGCCTGCGAGCGACCACCTGCTGATCGCCAGCGTCACACTGCCGACCAGAATGAACGCGGCGGCGATGAGCAGCAGGCTGCGCTCGCGTCGGATGTTGATATCAGTAGAACTGCGCATGTGGTTGTGGAGTTTGGAGTTCGGAATTTGAACTTTGACCTTTGATCCCTGGATAGTCCCCCTGTTAAGTTTTATTGAAAAGCTGGTATAAACAAACCATCATGTGTATGATACATTATATTGGGCACGCCATCTGGACCGATTAGCATCATCTCTTGGCCTGGACGATATCCACTATCACCCAAAACACCTATTGCAGTAACTGATGCATCGTTTGGATTAGAATTCAATTCTCTTGCTGTATATGCAATTATATCGCCATTATTGACGATGCTGCCAACATCTAATCCCTCTGCAGTTCTTGCATGCTGGATAGTTAATTTTAGACCTTGCCCTGTCCCTTCTGTAATTAAAACAGTCAAAACACCAGGTCTGGCCTCAACAATTCTTCCGGGTCCCATCACCCAATTAATTTCATAGCCATCGTCGGTACATATATCTAAAATCCTATGACCATAACATGTACCATATCCCTCTCCATTTGGTTTGGGAATATCTGGAAAAAATTGCCAAAATGATTGATCTTTATTTGGACCATAGGCCACTGTGCAAAAAGTAGAAGTCCCATTATCACAGCAGGCATTATGGTGTATAGCTCCTTCCTGGAATGCAACATATAATTGAGGGTAAGGATCAGGTGTAGGTGTTGGTGGAACTGGTGTCGCTGTGGGTGGCAACGGGGTTGAGGTTGGCGGTCGAGGCGTCGACGTAGCCGTTGGAAGAAGGGGGGTATGTGTTAATGTGGGGCGAGCAGAGGTAGGTGTAGACGTTGGAGGTACTGACGTAGATGTTACCGCTAGAGATTCTGACGCCAATGTGGCTGTGGGTGAAGCTTCTTTTGATCCACATCCGACCGAGAGAAAGATAACTGCAACCAGGCTAACTGCTGTCTGAAATGTATTGCGATGGTTCATCAACGTTTTTTCCCTCCGCTAAAAGCTCCCACAAACCATAGTGGTGTTACGAGGTGACAAACCGCCTAATGGCGCAAAGCGGTCGGTCCGAATGGTCCGAGCTGAGCCGCCAGGCGGTACAAGCTCACCACACTTGCCCAAAATCTGGGCAGCAAACCCAATCCAATCCCCCAATGACTCTTGATAGCCTGGTAGGCTCCAGCGAGTGGTTAGGGCGCGCTTTTTTGCCACTTTTTTGCCAAGCGACAACACATCAACGCTGGCGACTAGTACCTCGCTCTCAGCATTGTCAATATCTGAGTCACCCCCGACTGCGTGAAGTGTTCCTTTCGGACTATGAACTCTTCTCCCCCAAGAGTGAGCTGTATGTGGTTCTTCGAGTCACGAAACGCAGATAGTGAATCCCAAGAATAGTTCCACGAGAAGTATCTATCAAAGGTGGCTTCAAACCCCTCATCAGAAAAGCACATGGTCTCTGAACTGACCCCCAAAAGTTGGACACTTTTTAGGCGGTTCTTAGTTCAAACTCGAGGGCAGAACATGCTCCTCCCGCCACTGCGCCTCGAATTCGGCTGGAGTGAGATAGCCCAGCGAAGAATGGATCCGCTTGTGCATGTACACGTCATCCAAGAAGCGGCCGATCTGGTGATATGCATCATTATAGTCCAGGTACTCGGACAGGTCAACCTCCTCTTCCTTGATGGTCCGGATCAGACGCTCGGCGTAGCCGTTCTGCCAGGCTTCGCCTTGGGCGTCTTGAAGGACCTGGTGTAGGCCGTGGCCGCGTACTGGACGCCTTGTAGGGTAAGAACCGTGCGCCTTGACATGTCGCCATGCCAGGTTTCACTGAACTTCCCTCCGAACCGGACGGACACCTTTAGGCGTATCCGGCTCTCCAATTTTCCCTCAGTCGTTTCGTTGCCTCGCTGAGTCGACCGGCGTGCAAGTCGACGTGACATTTCTTGCATAGTACGAGTGTTTTGCGTTGTCTCGCTATCATGTGGCTTTCCCACACCGTTTTGCCCTGCAGGTCTTTCAGCTTCCTGATGTGATGGACCTCAAAAGGCTCTTCCCTTGTTCCACACCATTCGCACTCGCTGGCACGCAATCGCTGTCCCAGTTCCGTTCTGCTACGAAACTGCCATGTACTGGGAATGCGGTCCAGGATCTCATCGTAGGAGATTCTTTTGCGCTGAAGTTGTGTGGTTGACGACACGAGCCGATACTCCTTGGTTGTGCTGTCCCTCTTCTTGAGCGTAACCGCATAGTGGTTGGGGCCTTTCTTCAGGCTCTTGGCGACTTTCTTTACCGTGCTTCTTCGTTTGTCTGCCAGAGTACGCATAAAACTGCTGGTCGTAAGCCACAGAATCTGCGAGCCCACGGAGGTCAAGTTGTCCGCGAGAGCATAATAGCCCAAGAAACCCCTGATTTCTGCGTTGTACACCATCAGAATTTCTAGCTCACTCAGGTACGTCAAGTTACCCCTGCTTTCACCGTGCCAGTTCTGCGTGTTGCCGTACGCGCGTGCGAACTTCTCGCATTTGTCGCGCGGTATCAGCAACGCCAGTTTCTGACTGCATGTGCGTTGGATCACTGGACCACGCGTGGTGCGATACCTCAGTCTGCGCTCGCCACGCCATCGTTGGATGTCATATCCCAAGAATCGCACGCGTTTCCTGGCGTTGGTGATCAGCGTCTTTTCCGCTGATAGCTCCAGGTGCAGTTCCGTTGTGAGGTAGTCGGCGAGCCACTCCTTGATTGTGATCGCATCCGCTTTGCTGCCTATGATCCCCACTAGGAAGTCGTCAGCATACCTGCAGTAAGTCATTCTCCTGAAATCGTGGTCTTGTGGGTCCGATGCTGGTGTAGCCAGCATTTGTGCGGTAAGCCGTTTGTAGGCCGTCCAGTCGCCGGTTTTCTGCGCCGCTTTCTTGACGTTCCGACGCTGGTTTACCACCTGCTTATACTCCACTCTAAGCTTTCTCTGCTTGCCGCTGTTGAACTCAGCAATCTTGGCTTCCATTCGCCGATCCAGTTCATTGAGGTATGCATTCGCGAGGATGGGGCTAAGATTACCGCCCTGAGGTACCCCTGAATACGTATTATGGTATTGCCAGTCTTCAACGTATCCAGCCCTCAGAAACTGTTCAATCAGATGTAGGAACCGCTCATCTGTGATGCGTTGTCTCAGGATGCTCAAAAGGGTTTCATGGTCCAAGCTGTCGAAGCAAGCTTTGATGTCTCCTTCGATCCACCACCGTGTCCCGGTCATTTTCTTGACCTGTTCCAAGGCAGTGTGACAACTCCGTCCCGGTCGAAAGCCGTGAGAGTGGTCGGAGAATGTCGGTTCGTAGACAGCTTCAAGAATGAGTTTCACCACGGTTTGGAGTAGCTTGTCCTCGAAGCATGGAATGCCTATTGGTCGCATTTTTCCATTGGCTTTCTTGATGTAGGTGCGGCGAACAGGCGTCGGTTTGTAACGCGATGCCTTGAGGTCAGTGATCACCGCGCAAATGCGTTCCATACCCATACCGTCTACGGTCCTGTCATCGGTGCCTTTCGTCATGTTGCCTGGGATGGGCGCGATGCTCTCATAGGCCATCAACCAAAGGTTCGTATTATACAGCTTTTGGAACAGCTTATCGAACTTGACTTCTGGCTTTTGGGCCATCCGACTGAGTGTTGTGAGCAATACGTTCGGGTCCTGCACTATGTGCTCCTCCCATATCGCTGACATCTGGAAAATCTGCTTGCCTTCGCCCTGTGATCGGCACTACCGTCTCCTTGACGGGGCGTTACTCCCGCGACTACTACGCAAGCTCCGTTGCCTGGTCTGATTTTCAGGCTCCAAATGAGCCATAGCACTGTGTGCGCTCAGACTCGGGCAATCCCCGTTTATCCATTCATCCAGGTGCGCTCGATTTAGGCGCCCCGTTCGGATCGTTGCCCCTGATATGTCAGGATGCGTCCCTTGGGCGGAGATAGAGGGTCGCGACCAACCGCCCCTCTATCCAAGAGAGAGTGGGTGTCACCATCTTTCCCACCCGATACCACTAATCCCGCTCGATCCTGGGGTTCAAGCGGTCTAGCTTTCGCCATGTCGAGCTTGCTCTGAGGGAACCCGACGATTTGATGGAACCCTCGCCTCCCTTCTTCACCACGTCACGCTTTGTCCCCATTGGTCTTTCGACCTTTGGGTAAGACGCTGAGCAGTTCCCTCCTCCGCAGGGAACGGAGTGTCACCTCCACTGAAAATGAATGGACTTACGGGCGCGCGATCGGAGTGATGGAGCTCTGGAGCTGGGTGCTTGGCCAGTGCGCGATGGAGAGCGGTGAGCGTCAAGGTGTGATCCAGGCTCCGCCCCAGGTGCCACCCACGGACACATCGGGTGAAGACATCCATGATCACGGCCAGGTAGACGAAGCTGTACCGGAGCCGG
>Ga0180431_10006385_pt1 | contig 14009 bp, 17 predicted proteins | sample SS_ome_11_FD_132459 | JGI IMG/M metagenome (GOLD analysis project Ga0180431, IMG submission 132459) | Hypersaline lake sediment archaeal communities from the Salton Sea, California, USA - SS_1_MS_1 metaG | ecosystem: Environmental > Aquatic > Non-marine Saline and Alkaline > Hypersaline >... | reverse complement strand
TGATTGGGCCAATGATGACCAGCCGTATCCCATGAAGGTCAAGAAGGGTAGCCTAACCTCTATCCCTTACTCGATGGAAATTAACGATGTCCCGATTTATCTGGTTCAGAACCACCGGTCACCGGAGCTATTCGAGCGAGCCCGAGACCAATTCGATACCCTGTATCAGGAAAGTGCCACTCATACGCGCATCATGGCGATTTCAGTACATCCATATATCACCGGCGTCCCGCATCGGATCCGGTACTTCGATAGGATTTTTCAGTATATCAAGTCCTATAATGATGTCCTTTTCATGACCGGCAGTGAGATTCTCGACTGGTATAAGTCAGCCAGCCTATGAGTGTCCATTGTCTCAACGGACTGAACTGTCCCACGTTTGCCGACTGCCTGCACATCATATTCCCCGCCAAGTAATCAGGGCGCTAAATGGGTAACAGTCACTTGTCCATGATACCCATCTAACGCCCCTGGTAAGCGGAAATCCAAGAATCTTTATCCGGTTTTACCGCAGCTTACTTATCGGCAGCTCAGCTACTTCAATTTGCTGGCATAGTCATACTCGGTAGGAGGAACATACTTCTTATCGGGTTCCACATACTCTTTGTGAATTTTTTCGCGGTCATCTACGCCGACGTAACAGAGAACGAGGAGTCCCTCCTTGTTATCCAGGTTGATAGCTCCGTGTATTTCTCCCCTGGGGATATAAATAAAATCGCCTGCCTGAAAGTCCATTTCTTCGATGGCACCATCAGGTCCGATCATCATCCGGTCGTGACCTCGAATTTTAAACATGGCTAAGTCGACATTGGAATGATAGTGGCGCCGGTTCCAACCTCCGGGCGGCATAGTTGAGGTTCCCATGATGAAACCGGGGTGCTCTACCGTCTGGCTGTTGATGCCAAAACCGGTGATAAGAGGCTCTGCGTATTGTATATCCTTTTTCGGAATGCGGACAACTTTGGCGCTGGTATCAGGGCTTTTTGCGGCTGGTGACGCCTTAGTATCCCCGAAAACAGTCCCCGCTTTGTCCAGGCTGCCGATTCCTATGTAGCAAAAGATAAGTTCGTTGGATTCGCCGACACCCTTGGCTCCGTGTATTTCTCCCTTGGGCATATACAGAAAATCACCCGGCTTGTATTCGATTTCCCGCATCTTGTCATCAGGGCCGACCAAAAGGTGGTCGGTTCCTTTTATCTTGTATTGCCCAACGGGACATTCGGTATGGTAGTGTCGGTCGTTTCTCATGTCTGGCCCCGACATGGTATAACCCATTATCATGGGAGTACCCCCCGGAACCGTATCATCACATACACCAAAGTAGATAGAACAGGGGGGTTCATAGGTTTTGTTTGCCATTAGATCCTTAAGATGAACCATTTTTGCCATTTAGCTTTCTCCTTCTATTTATATTTCCTTAAGCGCCACGGGTAACGCGAATTTATCTGGTTAACCATCTACTACTTCGTATCCTGCCTTTTCCAGTGTAGGTCCTCCGCCATAGACAAAGATTATCTCGCATTCTTCATCCGGGCTCTCGTTAAAAAATGAGTGAGGAGCATTTTTGGGAATAAAGTTGACATCCCCGGGCACCATATCATAACGCTCGTCACCAACGAGAGAAACACCCTTCCCGCGCAAAACCATGAGTACTTCTTCGGCGTTCGGGTGTCTGTGCATGGCGTGACGTGACGAGCCACCCGGGGCAAACACGGTCCTGCCAAAGGTCAGGTATTCGGCCCCCATATTTTCTTCGGTAACCAACCACCTTAAATCCATATCGTTAAAGCCGCGGCTTGGAACCAGGCTCTCATCCGGTGCCGTGTCTTTAACACTGGTCAAAAGATTTTTCGCCATTATTTTCTATGTGCCTCCTTTGATTTTCTAATTATTTTTTCCGGAATTTCACACTTGACATTGTCACCACACGGGATGACTACAATCAGGTCTCGCGGGAGCAAAACGCTAATCTCGGAACCTACTACAATATGATGCTCAGGTGGACCGTTTATATCAATAAGCTGACCACCTATTTCTACCTCGCAACTGATGTACTCCCCAAGGAAAACCGCACTCTTCACCACACCCGTGAAGCAGTTCTCGTTATCCTTTGGCATCTTTTCCAGTATCTTTATGTTTTCAGCCCGGACTCCTATTTTTACTTTGTTACCCGCGGGAATATCCTCCAGGTCCTTACTGGCTAATCTGCCTATTTGGGTTTCTACAACTTTTTCACCTTGCCGATTATCATCTTGCACTACGGTTCCATCCAGGAAATTGATTCGGCCAACGAAGTCGGCGATAAATTCATGCTGGGGTTTCAGGTAAATTTCCTGGGGTGTTCCTACCTGGATTAACTCGCCGTTGAGCATAACGCCGATACGGTCAGATACCGCGAAAGCTTCCACCTGGTCATGGGTAACATATACCGCAGTGGCTCCGATGCTCTTCACCAATCGGCGTAACTCTACGCGGGTTTCAGCTCGAAGCTTTGCATCAAGGTTGCTCAATGGTTCGTCCAGCAGGACGACATTGGGGTCTTTAACCAGGCAGCGGGCGAGGGCCACTCTTTGCTGTTGACCGCCGCTTAGCTGGGTGGAAGGGCGGTATTCAAAACCTGCCAGTTGCACCAGTTTACAGGCTCTGGTTACGCTTTCCTCAATCTCTGTCTTGGTATACTTACCACCGGAGCCATGCTTCATGGGAAAAGCTATATTATCAAAGACATTCATGTGAGGCCAGATAGCATAGGACTGGAAGACCATGCCGAGCTTACGCTGGTGTGCGGGTACCAGCTTATTCCGGGCTTTGGAATATACCATCTGGTCGCCAAGCCATATCTCGCCATCATCCGGTGTTTCCAGTCCGGCAATACATCGTATGGTAGTTGTTTTCCCGCAGCCGCTGGGTCCCAGAAGACTAAAGAACTCACCATCTTTGATTTCAAGGTCCAGGTCACGGATAGCTTGAACCAGCCCCCGGGATGTAGTGAACGTCTTTTGCAAATTTTTTATTGTTACTGACATAACCTACTAGTCCTCCTGGAGCATAGTCTGTTTCGCCACTATATATGTTAGTACCATGGTAACTATCATCATAGGTACCGCTATGGCAGCCGCATCAGCAAACCTCGCCTCTTCAGTCCATAACATCCATAATGCTACGGCAATAGTCTGGTTACCGGCGGCATGGAGCATCAATGCCATGGTTGTATCACGCATGGTAGCTACAAAAAACCAGACAAAACCGCGGGCAAAGCTTGGCCACAACAGCGGCATGACAATGCGGAAGAAAGTTGTTTTAAGACCGGCGCCACTGGTAGCGGCCGCTTCTTCAAGCTCACGGTGAACCTGCAGGAAAGCCGAACTCATCAGTCTGGTGCCAAAGGGCAGAGAACGTGTCACCCCGGCGACGACAATGACCCACACAGTACCATATATGGGAACCGGCATCGAAGCATAGATGAAAATGAGTACCAGTGCCAACACAATACCGGGTACCCCGATTATGACAAAGCTAAGCCGGTCTAAGAGCCGGGCACCGGCTATTTTACCCCGTACGCTTAACCAGGAAATAAGCGTCACCAGGAAGGTGGCAATAACGGCAACGGAAGTGGAAATTATCAGCGTGTTTTTAACGGACTTGATCAGATAGGTAGCCTGGAACATATTCCGGTAAGCATCGAGATCAAGTTTGGAAAATGTAGCTATAGAGAACCGGGCATACGGCGGTGCCAGGCTTGTCCACAGCAGCGTCATCAAGGGTAATAGTACCACGATGATGAAATACATGGACATAAGCGTCGTGGGGAGGTATTTCCACTTGCCCAGGTCTATCAGCCGGGGGCGATACCCCTTCCCGGTCATTGTGGCGAAGCGGTCGGCGTTGCGTACATAGCGTCCGTAAACATAGATAAGGACAGCCGCAATGATTAGGAGTATCACACCGTAGGTGCTAGCTACACCATAATCGGATAATTTCCCGCCTTCCAGCGGATTGATAGCATAATATATCGCGGAACTGAAAACAAAGATACCTTTCGGTTGCCCCAGCATTGCCGGTATCTCGAATGTCTCCATTACGATTACTATGTAATAAATAACTGCGGCAAATAGCGCCGGGCCTAACAGTGGCATGCTAATACGCCTTAGTACGGCAAATGGTCCCGCGCCACTGGTCCTGCCTGCTTCTTCGATAGACGGGTCGATTCGGGAAAACGTACCGGAGATCATGATGTAAATCAACGGGGCAATGGTAAGCCCCGTAATGATAATCATGCCACCCATGGAATATACATTTAACGGTCCGGTACCCTCCAGCCCAAAGATTGCTCGTAATATTACATTAATGAGACCATTGGTAGGGTTAACCAGTTGAATCCAGGCCATGCTGGTGATAATCATGGGCATACCTAACGGTGCCAGTATCAAGACAAACATAAGTTTTCGAGCCGGCACGTTAGTACGTTCCAGAAACCAGGAAAAGAGTGCTGCGATACCAAGACCGACAACTACGGCTCCTATGGCATAGATGGCAGTATTCTGGAAAAGCCGCAGCGTAATTTCCGAAGTAAATACCCTTGCCAGATTTTCAAGGGTAAAATTTGTTGCTTCGAAGGGTAGCTTCCCCTCGGTACCTCTTACCGCACTGAAAAGCAACATTCCGATGGGGGGAATTACCAGGTAAGCAGTAATAATTAAGACGATTCCCAGAAGGATTTTTCTTGCGTTTAAACCTGCAAACCTTCTGGTGCCCTCAATTACTTGCCTTACTGATGCCATTCTACATTTATCTCCTCAATGGCGGTTTGAAAGCACACAACATGGGAACTATCATTTATAGTTTACTGGTAGTTGTGCAAATTCTAAGTCTAATCTTCCCGGGACTAGTTTCCATACTCACATATAGACCAGAACCGCACTTGGAGCACCGCACGACACCTTACCGCCATGCGGTGCTCCAAATTACATTGACTATTTCAGGGCTGAAAATCCAGCCCGGCTAAGAGCGGGGGGATATGCTATTTAATACCCCAGCCCATAGCGGCGTTTACCATTGCGTCATATTGGTAGTATGATTCGAGTTCCGCCTGTTTTTCTACAATGCGGAAGAACCGTATCCCGTTTTCGTGTAACAACTGCTGTACCGGAGTGGGATAGTCTGAGGTAATGATACCGCGAGCGGCATTATCTCTAAGTGAGTCAGTTCCTTTCGGACCGTGCAACCAGATATTCAATAATAGAGCGGCATTGGGATGGTCAACTCCCTTGATCATTACCGTTCCGGTAGGAGTGGTAGCGACCGGACCAATCTTGGCTATCTGAAGTGGCGCACCATCGGCTTTCATCATTGTGTACTGGGGACTGCGGAAGAGACCAACCATGCATTCACCACTGGCTACGCGACCCATCGCCTCAGTGATAGCGGTGGAACCCATGATTTCCTGCTTGGCAAGGGCTTGCAGGTAAGCGACAACGTTATCCGGGTTTGTTTGCCAGTCGGTATATAAACCGACGAACTGAACCGACTGGGTTCGAATGGATATTTTATTGCCTTTGTACATCGGTTTAAGCAGGTCGTTCCAGCTCTTGGGAGAATCCGATTCAGAGACCAGATCGGTGTTATATACCCAGATCATGGGATCATCCATCAGGTTAATCAGATAACCATCCATGAGGAATTTGCTTACCTTCGAGCGTCCGGGGAAATACTTCTCCCAGTCGAATTTAATCAGAAGATCACGCTCAATTAACGGTTCGATATGGGTGGTATTGCTCATAAAGAGGTCTATGGTAAGCTTGCCAGTTTCTGCTTCAGTAATAAGACGGGCCGGTAATCGGCTGAGGCTATGGCCAAACAGTTCAACTTCAATACCAGGGTACTCTGCCATGAAGTCTTTAGCTAACCCTTCCCATTCTGAAGTGGCGCCGGCTATATGCCAGACTACTTTTCCCTCAGCTTTAGCGGCTTCGTAAAGCGCCTGTATTGCCTGCTCGCTCTGGGCTACTGCCGAAGGCGAGGCGGGCGCCGGGGCTGGCGCAGGCGCCGCTGCAGGTGTTGGTGCTGGCGCGGGTGCTGGTGCTGGCGCTGTTGCCGGCGCTGGCGCTGGCGCTGGTGCAGGTGCGGGTGCCGGCGCTGGCTCTTGCTGAGCGCAACCGATAACACTAAAGAATAATGATGCTACCATTACTAACATAAAAAAGGACCATATAACTTTTTTCAAAATATGTTAACCTCCTACTTAAATTACACCTTCTGCAGGCATGATAACTTCCTCAACGCATTAGCAACTCCTTTCTCAATTCACTTACTTTCCCTTTCACAATTATACATTGTTAAGTCAACAGTGTAGCTTAAACAAACGTAGAAATCCCCTGAAAAGCATTACCCTTTGTAACCTTTATTGCATCGCGGGGTTGTATTGATGGAAAGAATATATGCCACTCCGCCTCCAACCTACCAGACACCTAGAAACACCACCTTTTCCCTACCTAACTCTCCCGATTACGCTTACTCACCTTAACAATATGACTCATAGCTTAAGAACAATAACTCACCGCATCATCAATCGTACTGTTCTAACACGATACCAGTATATAGTTCTCTTCTCTGAACGACCTCATTTACCTAAAAATGACATCTACCACTAATGACTATGATAGCACCATTTAGGTAAAATTTAGGTAAATATCTTGTAACATATTGGTTACGCATGTCAGTCAATACGGTTAAAAAGTAAGGTGTAACCCCTGGTCAGGACAGGACAGGCAAAAACCGGCTTGGGTTTCACCAACAGATGCATTGTTGCTTTACCGGTCAGCAAGGTTTTAAGATAATGCAGTAGCAATTGGAGATAGGTGCCACATGAAAACCGGTGTAGACCAATGGGTCGAAGAATCTGGTGAAAGTATCCTGAAATATATTGGTGTCAAAAAGGGACAAAAGGTACTGGATTTTGGCTGTGGCTCGGGTAATTACACAATTCCTGCGGCAAGGGTGGTTGGGGAACAGGCTTTGGTGTACGCACTGGATGAAGATAAACAAACCTTAGATCAATTAATGAGTAAGGCTCAATCGGTCGGGTTGAAGAACATCACCAGAGTGGATACATCAGATAAAGCAACAATTAAGTTAGTTAATGAATCCGTTGATGTGGTTCTTCTTTACGACGTTTTACACTATTATTATTTTTCAGAAGAAAAGGACAGGAGAAAACTGTTGTCTGAAGTTTATCGGGTGTTGAAGCCCGATGGACTTCTTTCACTTTATCCAACCCATCTTGAGTCACATATGGAGCCAAGATTAAACGATGTTAAGGGAGAAATCGAGGAATCAAACTTCTGCGAAGAAAATGAATACACCGGCATGATTATGGTCCACGATGGTAATCTTGAGACAGGGCGTGTGATTAATTTCAGAAAGGGAAATACTATTACAAGGTAACACTCCGGCTTATTGTTGCCTGACAATTTGAAGGACTTTGCAATTCCATTGCACTGAACACTACATCATCAGGTGAAACAAGGCTATAAAGCGAATTCTACACCCATCCATGGCAAATTTCTTATAAGAGAAAACGGACCGGTAACCGCTTATAACCCTGGCAGTTATACTGTGCTTATGCCCAAAAAGCGAACATCACTCTATAATTTTGTTTTTATCGCTTACAGGTAAATCTCGCCCGATGATGAATTAACAGGCTCGGGTAACCCCCGTCTTCTGGAACTACTCCACGCTAATTACCAGTCTATTCCAGAGTCCGGCACCCCATTTAGCAACAGCCCGAGCGTCCCTATATACTGGTCATGATTCCCATATTTTAGACGAGCCGGAAAAGTCATCACTTGACACAATTAAGTGATAGATATATAATAAATATGGTCATAAGGGCATAATATAGATATATATATTATCTTGTGGACATAAGTCCATTACAATTGAAGGAGATTCACAGATACTATGGGAAGACAACCGTTATGGCGGCGAGTGGGTTTTATTCCTCAGGTTACCTACTTCAAACCTGCCGGCGTGCGCCTGTCTCAATCGCAGGAAATATGCCTTGCCATTGAGGAAATGGAAGCGGTTCGCCTCAAGGACATTGAAGGACTGGAGCAGGAAGAATGCGCTCAAAGGATGAATGTCTCCCGGACTACCTTTGCCCGTGTTCTAAATATGGCCCGTCAGAAAGTGGCTGACGCCCTGCTCAACGGCAAAGCGATAAGGATTGAGGGCGGTAATTTCGAGATGGCGGCGCGCCGCTTCATGTGTGTTAATGGCCACGAATGGGATGTCCCGTTGGAAGTCATGATGAACACGCCTACTCAGTCCTGTCCCACCTGTAACACTCCAACCGTCATGCCCATCTGGCCCTGGCAACCGGGACGGGGCCGGGGCAGTCAGGGAAGACGCCGTCGAGGAGGACGGAATTGGTGAAAAGATTCTCCATGTCTTCGATGAAGCTTGGGAGATGGCATTAAGGTAAGGATAGAAGGGAAACATGGCATCGCAAGCAGAATTAAAGTTAGTAGCCGCAGACATGAGAGCCGGAGGTCTGCACTTTTCCCGGACTGAATTGCGTGCATTATCTGAGGATGTAGTGGCGGATGCCCTGGCAGAGAATCATTGCCCGGTAACCCGACAGAAGAAAGATCCACGGTTTGAAGAAAACCGGTTGTCTGCACAATCGATGACGATGGGGTTTTTACAATGGCAGGTCAGTTAACTGAGAGCCAAATCAATGTTGATGAGATATCCAGTCGACGCAGCACTGAGCAGCGTCGGTTAATCCTGGAAATTATCCAGCAGGCTGACGGACACCTTGATGCTAATGAGATCCACCGGCAGGCTTGCCAGAAATCGCCCAGCATCAGCCTATCCACAGTATACCGCAACCTGCAACTATTCAAGGGACTTGATCTGATAGAAGAGCACCAGTTCGGCGGTAGTCGCCGTTACTATGAAAGCACTCCTCAATCCAAGCATCACCATCTGGTATGCCTTGGCTGTGGGCGTGTATTTGAGTTTAAGTGCCCATCGGCAGAGAAGCTGAGGTCTAGAATCAGCAGAGAAGAAGGATTTAAGATAACTGACGCTGAGGTCCGCCTGGTAGGCTATTGCCCTGAGTGCCAGCGAAGATTGTCAAATACTATGAAGAACACCAAGAACCAATTGGTGAAAGGGAGGTGAACAGGATGCCATTTGGAGATGGAACTGGACCAAGAGGAATGGGACCGATGACCGGGAGGCGCGCGGGTTACTGCGCCGGTTTCGGCCAACCAGGCTTTGCTAATCCCATCATGGGAAGAGGATGGTCTGGTTTTGGTTGGGGAAGGCGATACGGATATCCCTATGCCGGGAGTTATGGAGCCGGAGTCCCTTATATGGGACATGGTTATCCATACTACGGCAGAGGTTACATCCCATCCTACGGGTATCCGTATAGATATCCGTGAACTTCATTAGTATCAGGATGAACTAAGAAAAGGTAAGACTGGCTGATTATGTGGAAGGAGGTGAGCAACATGCCGTTTGGAATGGGACCGGCTGGCTGGGCCTACGCATACCCATATGCTTACCCGTATCCTTACGCTGTTACTCCCTATCCGGCGTGGCCATGGTGGGGTGGCTGGCGAGGTGGCAGGGGCCGCGGCTGGGGTCGTGGGCGCGGCTGGCGCTGGTTTACACCCTACTGGTACACATGGTGGTAGAACCACCAATAAAATCTTCTAGAGAAGGTGAAATATGCCTAACGGATTTGGAAGAGGCGGAGGCTTCGGTTTCAGAGGAGGTATGGGGTTTGGCTTCCGCGGGAGCTCTCCTCCCTGGCCCTATGTGGGTATCGGTAGAGGGGGACTACCAAGACATGAGTACTTCCTCAGCGGGGCGATGGGAGCACCGGCTCAATGGCCATACCAGCAGGCTCCCTATACCGCAGCGTCACCTGCTTTTAGTAATACACCCTTTGCCCCCCAGGTAACCCCCGAGCAGGAGCTTGATTTCCTTAGAAACCAGGCTGAGACGATAAGTGAACAACTCGAGCAGATAGAGTCCAGGATGCGTGACCTGGAAAGTGAAAAGTAAAATACAATCAAAAAGGAGGTATGTCATGCCAGGATTTGATGGTACCGGTCCTTGTGGGATGGGCCCGATGACAGGCGGTGGCAGAGGATTCTGTAGCCCTTGGAGAACAGGGGCAGCTTATAACCCGTACGGAGCTTTTCAAGGGATGGGATATGGTTATCCCTATTATGGAGCAGCCCCGGCAGTTCCCGGTGCTATGCCCTTTTCCCCGGTGATGACCCGCGAACAGGAGCTTGACTTTCTAAAAAACCAGGCTCAGGTGATGAAAGGTCAGCTGGAGCAAATAGAGTCCCGTATTCAACAACTTGGAAGCGAAGCTTAAGCAGTATCCCCCCAAAAGTCAGTTAATGCCCCCCAGCTTGCTGAGGGGCATTATGGGGAAGGGAGGAAGCGAGACCAACCTGCACTGCGACTCATCCCGGCAGATTGCTGGGAGTTATTCTCGCCGGATTTTTGTAAGAAGGAGCACTAGATGAAAATCGCCATTTCGGCTACCGGCCCAACCCTGGATTCCAAAGTTGACCCTCGCTTTGGGCGGTGCTTGTACTTTATTATTGTCGACCCGGAAACAGAGGGGTATGAGGCTCTTGATAATACCAGTTCCATGGCGGCTGGTGGCGCCGGTATTTCTACAGGCCAGGTGATTGCCGGTAAAGGAGTCGAGATAATCCTAACCGGCAATTGTGGTCCAAATGCCTACCAGGTATTGTCATCTGCCGGGATTAAGGTTATAACCGGCGTCTCCGGGAAAGTAAAGGATGCCATTGAAGAGTACAAACTCGGCACCTATTCGGCAGCCCAACAGCCCAACGTAGCTGCTCACTACGGCATGGGTTAAGGCGGAAAGATTAGCAGAAGCACGGGCGCAGGAACTTGCACGGCAGTATGGCTCGTGCCTGACTCGCAGTATGGGAGGGAAATGATACTGCTAGTTGCGCTATCACCACAACCTGCCAAACCCTGAGCCGGAAACAGAAACCCTTAAAGCCTAATCACGGGCAAAACTGGTACAGCAACTGGCTGAAATTCAGCGCCGTAGAGGAGTTGGAAAAGAAATAAAAGTAAGAGCATGAATACTGAAAATACGAAACGAAGATGGTGGGAGGATAAAAGTATACGATGATAATATCTGTTGCTAGTGGTAAAGGGGGAACAGGTAAGACCCTGATAGCAACCAGTCTTGCCCTCGCCCTGAAAGATACCCATAATGTGCAGCTACTTGATTGTGATGCAGAAGAACCCAACGACCACGTTTTTATGAAGCCGAATATTACCCGCAGTGAAGCGGTTTCTATACCAGTCCCGAGTGTGGATGAGGCGAAGTGTACTCATTGTGGTAAGTGTGGCGAGGTCTGCGCCTTTAACGCTATAGCTGTGACAAAACAGAAGGTACTCATCTTCCCTGAGCTTTGCCATGGCTGTGGAGCCTGCAGCTATCTTTGCCCGGAAAAGGCTATTTCCGAGGTACCGAATCCTATCGGGGTAATAGAGTCGGGAAATGCGAGCGGTGTAGATTTTATTCATGGCAAACTTGATGTCGGTCAAATGATGGCACCACCGATTATCAGAAAGGTGAAAGACCTAATTGACCGGGATAAGGTAACTATCATTGATTCTTCTCCCGGTACATCCTGCCCGGTAGTGGAGGCAATCAAAGATAGTGACTTCTGCCTGCTGGTAACTGAGCCCACGCCATTTGGGCTGAATGACCTCATCCTGGCGGTAGAAACAGTAAGGAAGCTCGGCATGCCCTGTGGCATCGTTCTCAACCGTGCCGGGGTCGGTGATGGAAAAACAGAGGAATATTGTCTTAGAGAGAATTTACCAATCATGCTGACTATTCCTCTGGATACCGGTATTGCCGGTTTCTATTCCCGGGGTATTCCATTAGTTGAAGGAATGCCGCAATATAAAAACAGCTTTGTTGAACTTTACGATAAGATTGGAGGGGTGGTAAATGAAGGAATTAGTAATTCTAAGCGGTAAGGGAGGAACGGGTAAGACCAGCGTCGTAGGCTCGTTTGCCGCTATCGCTCAAAAAAAGGTAATGGCCGATTGTGATGTTGATGCTGCTGACCTGCACCTGATACTCTCCCCCTCGTCTCAAGAGGAAAATGAGTTTCGGAGCGGGCAGGTTGCGGTTATCGATGAAGACAAGTGTATTCAGTGCGGTCTATGTCAGGATGTATGCCGCTTTGACGCCATTAGTGACTTCAAGGTTGACCCCATTTCCTGTGAGGGTTGCGGCTTCTGTTCGCATGTGTGTCCGGTTGAAGCAATTACCATGAATGAATGCAAAGCAGGGGAATGGTTTATTTCTACTACTAAATATGGCCCGCTGGTTAATGCTCGACTGGGAATAGCCCAGGAAAACTCCGGCAAGCTGGTAGCTCTGGTCCGGCAGCATGCGAAAGAGATTGCGGAGCAGGGTAAGCTTGATTATATCATCAGCGACGGGCCTCCAGGCATCGGCTGCGCGGTCATATCATCCTTATCCGGTGCCGACCTGGCCCTTCTCATTACCGAGCCAACCCTATCCGGAATTCATGACCTGGAACGCGTGCTCGATGTTTGTCATCATTTTGGTATTCCGGCGCTGGTTTGTATCAACAAGTTTGACCTCAATGAAGATAACACTCGCCAGATTGAAAATTATTGCCTCAAGCTGGGGGTAGAGGTAGCCGCCAAAATACCCTTTGATACTATAGTCACCGAGGCTCTGGTCCACAGGCAGCCTGTAGTTGAATACGACGATGGTAAGGTGAGCCAGGAGATAAATAATCTCTGGCAAAGAGTTACCGAGGTGCTTGCTTGAAAAAACGTAATGTGGGATATAATGCCCGGCGTTCCAGCAATTTTATAGGTATGTTAAGAAATACAAAATATCAGGAGGTCTATAATTAATGAAATACGCGGTACCCATGAGCGGAGATTCAGTGGCGACGCATTTTGGCCATTGTGAGCAGTTTGCCCTGCTTGATGTTGATGAAGATAGTAAGCAAATAATCAGCAAAGAGCTTATCGTATCCCCGGGACACGAGCCGGGGCTTCTTCCGGAATGGCTGGCAGAGCAGGGCGTCTCCTTGGTGATTGCCGGTGGGATGGGCTCCCGGGCTCAGAATCTTTTCCAGCAATATCGCATCGGAGTCATTATCGGCACCATGGAAAAAGACCCGGAGAAAGCGGTAATGAGCTATCTAAATGGCCTACTGGCTACAGGTAGCAACATATGTGACCACTAGCAATAATCGCTACTGGCAACTTTCGAAATACATGGAGGATAAATTCGTGGTAACTGAAGAGCAAATAAGAAATGCCGGTGAGAAAGTCCTGGTTCCCGGTGTGAAACGAAGTATCACTGATCTGAACTTGATTCAAGAGGTCGCTCTTTCCGATCACAAGGTCAAAATCACAGTGGCTTCGGCAGCACTGAGCAGCGATACTCAAGAATGGGTTAAAACCAGGCTAAAGGAAAGTATAGATAAACTGCCTGAAGTGAAAGGTTTGGAGATAGCATTTACGGAGGCTAAACCAGCCGATTTGAACAAGATTGACAACATCATCGCCGTGATGAGCGGCAAGGGTGGGGTGGGCAAATCACTGGTAGCCGGTCTTACGGCAATTGCCTTGAGGCGCCAGGGATACAAAGTAGGTGTTTTAGACGCTGATATCACCGGACCCAGTATTCCCAAGATGTTTGGCGTGACTGGCCGACCGACTGGAAGTGACACTGGCTTTTTACCGGTACCATCCAGGTCGGGAATCAGTATGATGTCAATCAACCTGCTGCTCCCCAGCGAAGATGATGCCGTCATCTGGCGTGGACCTCTAATCTCAAACACCATCAAGCAGTTTGGCAATGACGTTTTATGGGGCAAACTTGATTATCTCGTCATTGACCTGCCTCCGGGTACAGCGGATGCCCCCCT
>Ga0180431_10006384_pt1 | contig 14009 bp, 10 predicted proteins | sample SS_ome_11_FD_132459 | JGI IMG/M metagenome (GOLD analysis project Ga0180431, IMG submission 132459) | Hypersaline lake sediment archaeal communities from the Salton Sea, California, USA - SS_1_MS_1 metaG | ecosystem: Environmental > Aquatic > Non-marine Saline and Alkaline > Hypersaline >... | reverse complement strand
CGACGACAGGCAGGTGCATTGGGTGAAATACCAGCCAGATTTCGGCGAAGTGCAGCAACGGATGATTGCCTGGTGGGACCAGGAGATCATTGATCGTGCGTGTGTGCAGGTGACGGCACCGTTGGCTCAGCCGCGTGAGATTGGAGGTCCGGAAGAGATTCGCGAGCGCTGGCTGGATATGGAATATGTTCTAAGGACGGCCGAGGAACGGATTCGTTGTACCTACTGGGCCGGCGAAGCGTATCCCATGCTGATGCCTAACCTGGGCCCGGATGCGTTCGCGGCGTACATGGGCGCGGAGTTGATATTCTCCCCGGGGACCACCTGGGTCAAGCCGATCATCCACGATTGGAGCAATCTTCCATCTCTGGATTTTGACTTTTCGGCTCCCTGGTGGCAGAAGATGGAGAGCATGTGCATCGAGGCTCTGGAGTACGCGCAGGACAAGTTCTTCATCTCGCTGCCTGACGGACATGGGGGGACCGACGGCCTGGCTGCCATGCGTCGGCCGCAGATGCTGTGCATGGACCTCATAGACTACCCGGAAGAAGTTCTGGCGGCGATGAAGAAGATGGATGCGGCAAATGCAGTCTATTATGACCGTCTGTTCGATATCTTCGCCCCCTACCAGGAGGGAGCATGCGGCTTTGTGCCTGCGTGGGGGCCGGGCCGGACCGCCACCAGCCAGTGCGATTTCCTCGCCCTGGTCTCGCCGGCGATGTCGGAGAAGTTCATCATGCCGGGCATCCGCGAGGAAACCAATGGGCTCGATCACTGCGTGTTCCATCTCGATGGGCCGGACGCACTCGTGCATCTTGACATGCTGCTGGAAATGCCCGGCATCGAGGCGATACAGTGGGTGCCCGGAGCGGGTAATCCGACGGCCAGCGGCTGGCTGCCATACCTCAAGCGGATCCAGGAGGCGGGCAGGAGCCTGTGGCTGAGCGTATCGGGACCGGCTGAAGTGGAAGTGCTGATGGAGGAGCTGGATCCGCACGGGCTAATGATGCGGGTGGGCGTCAAGACGCCGGAAATGGCTGATGAGCTCGTGAAAAGCGTGGCGAAATGGACGCGCACGCGTGTCTAATATGGCGTGGGTTGCCACAGGGTCAGTTCTGCTCTATGATGCATTCGGACAACTTGCAGCATCTTTGCCAGACCAGCGTGGTGTTCGGCCTGAAGCTCTTTTTGAGGATACTCATCAACTACGTGATAATCGGCCTGCTGATGGCGATACCGTCATACCGGCTGGGTTTGAAGCCCGTTTTGGCGGCGACGGTTTTTGGGATCGTCACTGTGTTCGGGCTATACCACTCGACGGTCGCGTATCTGTCCGCACGTCTGCGCCCCAAGTCGCGGCAGGAGCCCGCAGCAGATGACTGAGAGCTAGTCGCGAGGATATACTAACAGCGCCTGCAGGACTGGGAAGTCAGTCATTTTCTCCGCCACCTCGCGCACCTCCGGAGGCAGGTCAGAGTCGGGTAAGAATGTTGAGTTGGCGACAGCGACTGCCAGTTCCATGAGCTTGGTGACCTGCTCCTGATCGGTTAGTGCTCTGACCGACATCAGACGATCCAGATAGTCCGCCCACGGCGGGCCGTCGCAGGCGGCAATCCCCGCCAGATGCAAGTCGTCCACAGCCTGCGAGCGCCCCGGGACCTCCGCGCCCTCCAGCAGCGCCTGCGCCGCCGCCAGTGTAAGTTCAACCACTGCCGCCGCGGCGAGTGCGGGGTACTCATTATCCCCCTCGAGCCACTTCTCTATGTCCACGCGCATCTCATCTGCGAGCGTATCATGCCCCGCCATAGACAGCCCGGCACGCGTGCGGGACAGTGTAGCTATGGAGCTCCGTGATTGGGGGATATCCGGTAGCGTTTGAGGTATTTTGTCATCCTCGAATTCCCAGGTGGCAAGCGACATCTTGATGAGGTTGACGAAGGTATCGTCTTCCGGCGGGATAACGCCGATGCCACTGGCACAGAAGCCTGCGGCTGCCACAGCATCGTCGCGCTTCAGGAATATCTCGCCCAACTCGCGGTAGAGAATCTTAGCGTTGGGGAAAGACACCAGACAGTGCGCAAGCCCGAGGCTCGCCTGCCGGTAGTTGCCACGTGCCAGTGCGCGGATTGCTTCCTGGAATACCCCCCGCTGACGCGCCAGTTCCGAGATGGGGCCGAGGAAGTTGCGGCCAGGGACGCCCAGCAGCTCGGCGACCTCGTGGGCGTCCTGGATCTGGGCCTGTTCATCCGGGGTCAATTCGCGCCCGACCGTCATCAGGCCGAGGGCACCGATGCGGCTTTGGGCCGCTGCTAAGAGACCGATCTCCACAGGTGGCGCAAGCATCGTTGGTGGGGCAATTGCCAGTGGCGGCGGTGGCGGTGGTGGCTGCGCAACCGCCACGGTACAGCAGCCGATGGCGACAAGGAGTAAGGCGCAAGCAGTTTTTGCCATGTAAGTGAACCTCCACAAGATGCAATCGTGCCAGGCGACGTACATATCGTCGGATACTCAATCAGTCTCGCTGTCCCGGAATAGGGTCCCGCTGTTGGATCAACTTGAGAGCGACACCGCAACCTCACTTCGCCGACTATTGCGCGTTGTCCTGCGCAGCGAATGAATTACCTGGGCAATGAATTATGGGGCCAGTGAACTATCGCTGCACGCAGGAGTCTGTATGATGAACAGAGAATAGCAGTATAGCGCAATCGGGAGATTATAGACAGGGAGGATAAGGAAGATGGCTAGTTTGAAGGGTTCTCAGACCGAGAAGAATCTGCTCGCCTCGTTTGCAGGTGAATCGCAGGCTCGCAACCGCTACACGTTCTTTGCTTCCGTAGCTCGCAAAGAGGGTTACGAGCAGATTAGCGCGATTTTCGCGGAGACCGCGGACAACGAGAAGGAACATGCAGAGGTGTTCTTCAAGTACCTGGAGGGCGGCGATGTCGAGATAACCGCCACCTATCCCGCCGGCGTCATCGGGGATACGGAGGCGAACTTGAGGGCCGCGGCTGCCGGTGAGAAGGAGGAGTGGGGCACTCTCTATCCGGACTTCGCAGCGACCGCCGAGGAAGAGGGCTTCGCAGAGATCGCGGAGTCGTTTACCGAAATCGGCGAGGTCGAGGAGTACCACGAACGTCGCTACAACATCCTCGCTGACCGGGTTGCCAATGGCGAAGTCTTCAAGCGCGACGAGCCGATCAAATGGAAATGCCGCAACTGCGGATATGTTCATGATGGGACGGAAGCGCCGGAACTGTGCCCGGCCTGCCAACACGTTCGTGCATACTACGAGCCCTGGGCGGAGAATTACTGAGCGCGCAACCGTGGGGCGTGTCAGGCACAACGACCTCGGGCTGGAAGCTGGGACCGCGATTCATCAATAGTGGGACACAGCGCAACGGGCCGTCCGCAAGGGGCGGCCCGTTTTCTTCATCGGCACAGGCTCATATCGCGGCGGCCGGCTTGCGCAGACGCCTCAAGCCCATGTCATCCCCGTCGGGGCTGCCTTGATGTAGCACTGCTTGAGGAGCTCGATGGCCTTCATGAAGCCCTCGTTCGGCGTCATCAGGCTGTCCTCATGCTCGATGGACAGCGTGCCGTCATAGCCGGTCATCCGCAGGGTGCTGATGATGTCATTCCAGGTGGCCGCGCCATGGCCGTAACCGACCGTGCGGAAGATCCACGAGCGGTTGATCTCATCGCCGTAGTGCTTGGTGTCCAGGACCCCGTTGACCTTGGCGTTCCAGTCGTAAACGAGCACGTCCTTGGCGTGAAAATGCTTGATGACATCCCCGTGCTGCTGGATCCAGCGGATCGCTGCTGACGGCTCGATGCCCTGCCACCAGAGATGGCTGGGGTCGAAGTTGCAGCAGATTCGCTCGCCACAGGCCTCGCGCAGCTTCATCATTGTCTCGGGATTGTACACCAGGAAGTTGGGGTGCATCTCGAAGCAGACATTGATGCCCCTCTTATCAATGTAGTTGTTCTCCTTCTTCCAGTAGCTGATGGCCACATCCCATTGGTACTCGAGCGCTTCGAGATGGTCTTCCGGCCAGGGGGCTACGACCCAGTTGGGCACCTTGTCCGTCGGCGAGCCACCGGGGAGGCCGGAGAAGGCGTTGATCTCGGTCACGCCGATCTTCTCCGCGAGCTTCACGGCATCGCGCCAGGCATCATGATGGACCTTGGCCGTCTGCTTGTTCGGATGCAGCGGATTACCGTGTACGCTCAGGGCCGAAAGTGTCAGGCCCCGGCTCTCAATGGCCTTGATGAACGCGTCGCGCTTGGGCTTCGACGAGTTGAGTGCCTTCGGGTCGCAGTGGGCGGTGCCGGGATAGTTGCCGGCTCCGATCTCGACGGCTTCCAGGCCGCACTCGCAGAAGAAGTCCAGCACTTCCTCCAACGGCTGTGCACTCCATGCTGCTGACAATGCACCGATCTTCATCTCAGTTACCTCCCTGAATGATGTTGCGGGAAAACGCTACACTCACTTTCGATTTCGCTTCTACGGGCTGTCGGTCAGACGTCCGCCCATGCGCCATCCATGCAGGACTTCTCGACTGCCGCCAATACCTTCTGTATCTTCACACCATCGCTGAAATTGGGGTGGGGGGATTCGCCCTTGTCAATGCCGCAGAGCAGGTCATTGATGGTGTTGATGAAGCTGTGTTCATAGCCGATATTGTGACCGCCGGGCCAGAAGCGGGGACCACCATCGGGCAGACCCTGGAAGGGGTGGCAGTCGGCATTGGCGATGATCGTCGCAAAGCCTGCCTCCTCACAGGGGTCCTCGGCGTTGTAGTAACCGAGTTCATTCATGCGCTCGAGATTGAAACGGATACTGCCCTTGGAGCCGTTGATCTCGAAGCAGTTGGAGTTCTTGTGCCCCGGCGCAAAGCGGGTGGCTTCAAATGTCCCGATTGCCCCGTTGGCAAACTCGGCCAGTGCGACCGTGGCGTCATCCACCGTCACGTCGCCCATCTCGTCGGAGCCGCCGCCACCGAGGCCGCCGTCAGTGCTTGTGAGCTTGGGCCGCTGCTTGACGAATGTCTTCCAGGATCCGCTGACCCGCTCGATGTCTCCGGCGAGCCATAGCGCCAGGTCAATGCTGTGGGCCATCAGGTCTCCCAGTGATCCCGAACCGGCGATTTCTTTGTCGCAGCGCCAGAAGAGCGGTGCCAAGGGGTCCATCAGCCAGTCCTGGAGGTAGGTGGCCCGCCAGTGGTAGATTTGGCCGAGGAGGCCCGCGTCAATCATCTGTTTGGCCAGCCATACCGCCGGAATCCGCCGGTAGTTGTGACAGAGCATGTGGACGACACCGGCCTGCTCGACCGCTTTGAGGGCTTCTTCGGTCTCGGCAACGTTCATGCCCAGCGGCTTTTCGCAGATGATGTGCTTGCCGGCCTGCGCCGCCTTGAGCACCATCGGCACGTGCATGTTGTTGGGGGTGTTGATGTCAATGAGGCCGATGTCGTCGCGGTCGAGCAACTCGTCGAAGTCATAAACGGCTTCTTCCCATCCGAGGTGCTCTCTGGCCGCGTCCACCGCCGCCTTCGTTCGCCCGCAGACGGCCTTCATCACCGGTTTGATTGGCACCTCCGGGTAGAAGAACGGCACCTGCCGGTAGGCATTGCTGTGAGCCCGGCCCATGAAGCTGTAGCCGACCATCCCTACTCCAATTTCTTGCATCGCACTATTCCTTTCTTGCCGCGAGTCGCCATGCGGCATGAATTATTGTCTCGCCGTCTTTTGCGCTATTATGTATTCTCCGTACAGCCACAGTCCCCTCCTTTTTTTCCTGGTGAGAAGATCTCCGGATCTTATCGCCTGACACCTGCAAGCCACCAGCAAAAAAGCCCACCAGTTGGGGTGGGCTTCTGGATATTCGCTGTCTGGATTGCGGGGGCTTAGTTGCTCTTCGCGGTCATATCCTGGGTGGGCGGCCTGGGCTTGTGGTAGGCGCGATAGCCGGGGAGGATTTCGGAGGTGCCGAGGCGGCCGGCGAGGTTGGAAAGCATCATCAGCTTCCCGCCCTGCAGCACCGCGACCCCGACATGCTGGGTCCCGCGCGTGCCATACGTAAACGGCCAGACAAGTATGTCGCCGGGCCGGGCGAGGCCATCTTCGCGCAGTTGGTAGCCCTTACGAGGGAGGCCGTCCGCCCAGTTGGCGGCATCACCGAGACCCCAGCCGAGGGCTTCGGCCATGGTGCGCGCGCAACGGTTCTTCACATGGGTGACGCGACCGGTGCCCATCTTCTCGACGGCCTGCTTGATCTCCCCACTGGCCGGATATGTCAACACAAGCTGCTCGCCGAACATGGCTGTTGTCATGCCCTCGGTGAAACTCTTGCGCCACTGCTTCAGACGCTCCAGACGGCCCGCGGCGTCTTCAGAAGAATTCGGCGAAGAAGCAGTAGGCTCAAGTTGTGCGACGCGCATGTGGCCGACAAACTGACCGTCAACTGGGACCTCCGTGGTTGCCTGGGCGGGACCGTATTCCGGTGAAGGTAACGGCATCATCGCATAGATGCTGTGGGGGCCTGTATAGGTTTCGGGGACGGTCTGTGTGACCGGCTGCAGTTGGCAATCTTCTTCGTCAGCACCGAGCGCCGCGGATCCTGCCAACCACCGCAGGGTGGCGTAGGCATCCGAACCATAATATCCGTTTATGCAGACGGCGTAGATCTCGGCGCGCAGGTCCTCTCCGTCCTCGGTCGGCGTGAGGCTGTTGATCCAGCCCTCGAAGCGCGTATCGGGATAGTCATCAAACACGATGGCCACGGGACTGCCCTGCTGGTAAGAGCCGAGGTATTTCGGGGAGAGGTCAGCGTATATGCGGGCCCATTGCGTGTTGGCGACTGTCAGGAGTTGTTGGCCCTCGGCTACACTTTCACCTTCGGGGACGAGTTGCTCGACGACAACTCCGCCAGTTGGGGCTGTGACGGTCTGGTATCTCGGTTCGCCCAGCCTTGTCAGTGCCTGGGGCACCGGCGGTAGGGGCTGGGTTCGCTCCTGCCGCTCGCGTGCTGCAAGGCGCTGGATATTCTCCATTAGCTCCAGTGCACGGGAGTTGCGCTGGGCATTTCCAGTCGGGACTGTGGGGTCGGGGAATTGCGGCTCGGGTCGGGCCTGAGTATTGGGCTGCGGTTTGGCGGCTGTCTTGTGGCCTCCGGGAATCTTGCGCTCGACGCGAGGCTCCGTGTCCGGCTTCTTGGAGGCCTTGGCCGCCTCTGCCTTGGCCTCGGCCAAAGCAGCACGGGCGGCATCCATCTCGGCCTGGACGCCGGCCTGCTCTTGGCGCAGGTTAGCGATGCGGCTTGCGATCTCATCGCGTTGGCGGCTCAGGTCGGCGGCCTCGGCTTCAAGCTGCGCGCATTTTTCCCGTGCCGGGATGAGCGCTTTCTTCGCCAGGACGCCCTGCTCAAAGAGCTTCTCTCTGGCATCGAGGTCCGCCGAAGCTTGCTGAAGCTTGGAGTGGATCGCTGCTAGCTGAACTGCCAGCTCCGCCTTCGTGCTGTCCAGTTCCGGCAACTGGGCCAGCACAGCGGCAAGGTCTGCCGCCTGCTGCCGTGCTTGCTGCTCAGCGGCCTTGAGTCTGCCGAGGTCGGGCTGCGGACTCGGCTCGACCGCGGAGGTAGCGTCATTATTTTGGCGGGCAAGCCCACTCTGTTTCGGGATCGGTGCCGGCTTGGCGGTGGAGGGAGCAGGCGGGCGGACTACCTGCGGGGGTTGAGTTACCAGTGGCTGGGATGCAGTCGGAGAGGGGAAGTCAGGAAGGTCGCGGGCGGGCTGGAGTATGGTCAGGGGGCGATCCAGATAATGCCGGGCTGCTGCCTGCGCTTTGGCGAGGTCGGGTAGTATTCCGATATCATAAAGCCGCAATAGCGGCCAACCGGCGCTGAAAAAGCCCTGGGGCGGGTAGGTGTACTCGACGATTGCCGGTTCGTGTGCGCGGATGGCGTAACTCGATCCGAGCGCGCCTCGGTGCTTGAGGTAAATGCGCGGATCCACGGTGCCGCTGCCCACAATCAGCCGGCCCCGAGGGATCACCATCAGCTCCTGGCGCTTGGCCGTCTGCGGCTCCGGGAATAGCTTGCCGGTGTCGGTCTTTGCTGCCACAATGCCGCCGCCCCACCGTGTGGGCACCTGCATGTTGTCGGTGAGAGCATGCGTGGGCGCAGGTGCTGCAAGTATGCAGACGACATATAATGCCGCCACACATACATGCAGACGCAATGGTAAATACCCAAACAGCGGCGTCCTGATTGTATGGGCCTCAATTTTGCTCATGTGGTTTTCAGTTAGACAATTATACTGCCCGGGGGGTTCATTATGCAAACGCAAATTGGGGCGCTTCGGTGCGCGGCAGGGAGAGCCCCCGCGCGGCTGATGATCCCGGTAGTACAAGGTCCGCATGCGGGCTATGGACGCAGGCTCAAATCTGTGCTAATCTTAGCGTAGGTTGCCGGAGTGGCGGAATTGGCAGACGCATGGGACTTAAAATCCCAAGTCCTTCGGGACGTCCCGGTTCGAGTCCGGGCTCCGGCACCATCAATATACCTGACTTCGGCGGCGGCGCGACAGCCACAACCCCAGCGCCAGGAGCATCAAGCTCGCCGTCGCAACCGTCACGGCGAAACCGATGTCATAATCCCACGGCTCGAAGCTCAGCCGCACCTCGTGCTCCCCTGCAGGGACCGGCATCTGCATGAACATGCCCCCCGGATGGGCCAAACCCAAATTCGCCGGTCTTCCGTCCAGCGTCGCAAACCAGCCCGGATAGTGGCTCTGCATGATGAAGAGCGTTGCCTGGGGTGGCGCGGTGAATTCGAGCAGGAATGCGCCGGGGCCCTCGATGTGACATCTGACCGGCTGGAAGTCGTACGGCCCACCGGTCGGCGCGGGACGTGGATAGCCTCCTCGGCCCGGCACGGTTTGCTCGCATAGGTAGAACGGCCCCACGCAGTCCGGGTTCTCGTAGAGGTAGGGCTGCCGGGAGTCGGGCTGCAGCCACGGTGCAACCAGCGGCTCAGGCGGCACAGTCACCCACTTGATGCCCTGGCGCGTGCAGAAGTCGGCGAGTTCCTCGGCATTGGCGGACTTGCGGTGGAGGTGTGTGTCCGTATAGATGGCCGGCAGTGGCAGGATGGCATCACCGACCAGGGCGCTTGGGACTCCGAAGACCGCACAGGTGTTAGCTGCGAGGCGGTCGCGCCAGTCAGCGACTCCGCCGGGAGCTGCGTCCTGCGGCGGATATGTCGGCGTTGCCGGCGCCAGACAGGCCACCCTCTCGCCGAGATGAACCGTGCGGCTGCGGCAGACTTCCGCTGCACGCGGTGGCTGGGTCCAGAACTCCGCCGGCACCGTGGGGTTGAGTACGCGCCACACAAGCAGCAGTTGCACAGCCGTGCAGATGACTGCAAGCCATGCCAGTTGGTTCCCGCTCCGCCCGGTACGCAGCAGGATGGCCGCCATCGCCAGTAGAATGAGACCTGCCATGATTAGCTCACCGATAATGCCGGCAGCAATCGCGGCCGATGGGTTACCGGGTGTGAGCAGGTGGGCTGCAAGGACGGTGAGCATAAGCACAATCGCCACCACGATAGCGCTGTGCAACCGTCGGGGCTTCATTGCACCGGCCCGCAGCGCGCCCTGCAGATAGTCAGCCGCCAGGAGAGCGAGGCCCAGCGATACGAGTAGGACATTACGCGCCGGGACTCGGAAGAATGATAGCGGTGGCACGTTGGCCAGGAAATGATACAGGGGCGTATTGCTGCCCAGCATCAATACCCCGCCGACAATTACTAATGCGCCGCCATAGCGCTTGCGCAACGTCGGGGGCCCGCCGGCTGTGAGACACAGGATCGCCAGCAAGAGCGCCGCGCTGCCGACGTAGCCGCAGCTTTCCCAGTACGCCATCCCCATGTCAGGTTTGAGGGCGGCTGCAGGCAGCAGGAAGCGGGCGAAGTCGGCCCACTCAAAGCTCCCTGCCGTGACGAAGTCATAATGTCCTGCCGGCTGTGGACGGGGGAATCTGCGGGCGTAGTAGTAGAGTGGGACGAGCTGCGCGGCCGCGATTGCTATGCCGCCCACAACCACGAGTGTCGCTCTCGGCAGCAGCGAGTTGAGGCGGCAGAGTCGGCCTTGCCTGCTACGCCATGCGACGAGGCCATAGATAGTGAGCATCAAGAGGCTTAGCCAGACATACTGAGGCTGGCCACCGAGCAAGCTCATGCCGAGAGAGCCTGCTCCGGCAAGGGCCCAGGGCCACGGCCGGTCGCTGCGCAGCCACTGAGTACCGAGCCAGAGCATCGCGAAGAGATGGCTCAGGCCCATGACGATGTTGATGTGAATCTGGTGAGCGGCCATGACGCCGCCCCCGCCGGCGCACAAGGCCAGCAGCACGGCAGGGAGCGGACTCAGACCGAGCACAATTCCCAGGAGGTAGGCGAATACGCACGCTGCCAGCAGATGGAGCACAAGGGAAGCGCGGTAGGCCGTGGTCCAGTGCAGGAGGCGGTAGAGGATGAGGTTGGGGGGATATAACATCGCCGACTGGCCGCCGGCATGTTGGTAGTAACCACTGCCCAGGTCGTTGTTCCAGAGCGCGAGCCGCCCCTGCTGCAACCACTTGCCATAGTGCTGCATCTGTGGCATCGTCTCACGCCCGGCGTCGTCCTGATAGGGCAGCCGCCCGAGTAGGAAGGGAAAGCTGACAGCGAGACAGTAGAACAGCAGAATGACCGCTGCGCAGACATGCGCACGCCACGATATTGCCGACTGCATTGCAGGAGTTGGCATGGTCACTGTCGAAATTCACCAGAGATACCGGAGAAACCTTCCGGAGGTGAAGGCATGACACGTGATGACGCAATGGAACTGCTGCAGGAGCACATCACCAGCCCCGTGTTCTTCAGGCACGCGCTCGCCGGTGAGGCCGCGATGCGTGCCTATGCGCGACGCTTTGGCGAGGATGAGGAACTGTGGGGGATAGTCGGGCTGCTGCATGATTTCCATTGGGAGCGCTGCCCGGACCTGGCAGACTGCCCCTTCAATGGGGATAAGATACTGCGGGAGCGGGGCTGGCCGGAGGAGGTCATCGAGGCTGTGCTGGCTCATGCCGAAGATGGCGGAGAGGCGCGCGACACACTGATGAAGAAGGCCCTCTTCGCCGCAGATGAAATAGTCGGCCTTATCACAGCCACCGCGCTTGTGCGCCCCGACAAGCGGCTGGCCGGCGTGAGGGTTGAATGTGTCATCGAGAAGATGAAGGACAAGTCGTATGCCGCAGCCTCGAAGCACGAGCGGATCATCCATAGCGCAGAGCAGCTTGGCGAGGAATGTAGCGATCACCTCGCCCTCGAATTCGCCGATCACATCAATCTCGTACTCGATGCAATGCAGGCTGTCGCCGGCAACCTGCCGATCTAGAGCCTTGCCGGCAAACCTGCCCGGAGGTGAAGCCGTGACACGCGATGACGCAATGGAATTGCTGCGAGAGTACACCACCAATCCCAACCTGATCAAGCACGCGCTGGCCGTCGAAGCCGCGATGCGTGCCTATGCGCGACATTTCGGGGAGGACGAGGAAACGTGGGGGATAGTCGGGCTGCTGCATGACTTCGACTACGAGCGCTACCCCGACCTTGGCGATCACCCCTTTAAGGGCGCGGAGATCATGCGCGAGCGCGGTTGGTCGGAAGAGATTATCGAGGGCGTACTTGCACATGCTGATCATACCGATGAGCCGCGCGACACGCAGATGAAGAAAACGATTTTTGCGGTTGACGAGTTGACCGGCCTGATTGTGGCTACTGCACTTGTTCGGCCTGACAAGAAGCTCGCCAGCGTGAAGGTGAAGTCCGTCCGCAAGAAAATGAAAGACAAGTCGTTCGCAGCCACCGTCAAGCGCGATGACATTGTCCGTGGGGCAGAAGAATTGGGGATCGAGCTTGGCGAACACATCGGGATTGTGCTCGAGGGCATGCAGGAGATTTCGGAGCAGTTGGGTCTGTAGCGCCCCGGCTTCATAGGCGGGCGAAGCTACACCTCAGGGGGCGTCGTGAAGAATGTCTGGGAAACGCCTATTCGCTGGACCCCGAAGTGAACGGCAACGTCTGCTGCTGGATGCCGAGCAGATGATCCTGCCACGTCACAGTGTGGGACTATGCGGGCTCGGCGTCTGCGTGCATGCGGCTCTGCAAAGCGCCGGTCTCACTGTTGCCTACTCGCCGCTTATGGGCTTGTTTAACGCGGCTTTCATGCTGCAGGTGGACGAGGACTTCTCCCTCGCGGCTGCCGTGGACGGCCGCTGGACACGGCTGGACCAGACGCTCGCAGAACTCGGCTTCGGCGCGGCTAGACTACTTGATGCGCCAGTTGCGGACGACCTTGTGCAAGCGGAGCTGACTGCGGGCCGGGCCGTGTGTGCGTTCGGTTGGGGAGATGCAGTTGCCGACTGGTCGCTCATCTGTGGCCTGAGTGACGACGGGCTGGAATGGTGGGGGTATGAGTTCTGCAGCGAGCCAGTCCTGGTCAGCTCCACCGCGGAATGTCGAATGCTGCTGGCAATAGGGGAGATGTCGGGGGAGCCCAACTTCGCGGGGGCCGAGCATGGCGCAATAGTGGCGGCTGGGCAACTGAGCGCTTCTCCGACGGGGCCAGTCGCCGCCTATTTGGAATGGGCCGAACTGATGCGTGGCGATCGCCCATTCCCCGACGGCGCGGCCGGTGATGAGATGATTGGCCGACACGAATGGCTGACTCATGTGCTGCTGGATGCCAGAGCCGCTGCGGTCGCTTTTCTTGAGGATGTCGCTGACCGTGCTGAGCCGCCTGTCGCCGCCGACCTACTCCAGGCCGCCGACTTCTACCGGAGGTCTTTAGAGAGTCTGGAGGCACGCCAACCGCATCTGTATGATCCAATGATTGCTGCCGGAATGCGCGACGGGGACGTCCGCGCCGATTGGGCGGAGTTGCTCGAAACTGCGGCCGGTCTTGAGACCGAGGCGCTGCGGCTTGTGGGGAGGTCCGCCCGTGGGGGTGCACTCGACTATTGGCAGGAGGATGCCTGATGCGGGCAAATGGCGGAATCGTAAGGCGTCTGCAATGGGGGGCAATGGGAACGGAATGGGAGCTTGCACGCCTCTGATTGAACACTAGTCACGTCTCTTGCGTCAGTACCGCTGAGCCGTGGGGTAGGCGCAGGCGAGGACCTGACGGCTCACGCGCGCACAGGAAGATAGCCGGTCAAGACCGTGACGAGTTGTATGCGCTCGACCAGGCGTTGGGAGCCCGGTGCATCCCGACTTTGCCATTTGCCGCACCCGATTCGTAGCAGTTCGCACGAACAATGTACACAAATACCAGAAAGGAGTATGCGTACTATGTGTAGCTCTGACGAAGTAGCCAGTATGCCGCTGATCGGGGAGAAGGCCCCCTCTTTCGTAGCTGAGACCACGCAGGGAACGATCAATTTCCCTCACGACTATGAGGGCAAGTGGGTGGTCTTCTTCTCGCACCCGGCCGACTTCACTCCCGTGTGCACCACCGAGTTCATGACATTTGCCTCGATGCAGGATGAGTTCAAAGAACTCAACACTGAGCTGCTCGGCCTCTCCATTGACAGCACCTACAGCCATATAGCGTGGCTGCGGACAATCAAGGAGAAGATCGAGTACAAAGGCATGAAGGATGTCGAGGTCAACTTCCCCGTCATCTCCGACCTCACCATGGAAGTCTCCAAGGCGTTTGGGATGTTGCAGCCGCAGGCGAGCACCACTCAGGCAGTTCGGGCCGTGTTCATTATTGATCCGGAGAGTACCGTCCGGGCGATCCTGTACTACCCGCTGTCCAATGGCCGCAATATGGAGGAGGTTAAACGCCTGCTGATTGCCATGCAGCACAGTGACGAGCACGGTATTGCCACGCCGGCCAACTGGGAACTGGGTGATGATGTCATCGTGCCGCCGCCGGGTTCGTGTGGAGCAGCCAAGGAGCGTTTTGAGG
>Ga0180431_10006380_pt1 | contig 14009 bp, 16 predicted proteins | sample SS_ome_11_FD_132459 | JGI IMG/M metagenome (GOLD analysis project Ga0180431, IMG submission 132459) | Hypersaline lake sediment archaeal communities from the Salton Sea, California, USA - SS_1_MS_1 metaG | ecosystem: Environmental > Aquatic > Non-marine Saline and Alkaline > Hypersaline >... | reverse complement strand
CTCAGTCTCCTCTGGGATGCTCTTGAATATCCTGCAAATCTGTGTCCGCACGACCCTCTGCACCGCGTAGCCATTGCCAAAACACAAAAGATCCAAATCCGACGGTCAGGTAGCTGACTACGATGCGCCAAAGCAGGATGTAAGATGGTGTTAGCTCCCTCGGGACGTAAATGGACATGACAGCCGCGGAAAGTACCTCCGCGACCCCGGATCCGCCGGGAGTGGGTGCGAAGTATAGCAGAAAGACGATAAATGTCTGGAGCAGCAGTACATCGACAAACGGAGCATGGATTCCCAACATCCTCAGCACCACGTATCCGGCCAGCAGCCTGTTCGCAAACGCGAATCCCGTGAGCGCTACGCCCCCGAGGAGCGACAGCCAACCACTGACGCGGAAAAACGCCACCAGAGACTCATGTGCCCTGTCGATACCACCTCTCAGACCTTCGATGCGCTCAGCGAGTTTCTGATTGCCGCGTTTCTCGAACAGCGATACGAGGCGTCGCGCGATTCGCCGCGCGACTCCCGGGAACACGATGAACAGCAGCATCACCGACCCGATCGTAACAAAACCGCCGAGGCTCGCCCTGAAAAGATCGTTGAGCGAGACACCGGCCAGCACACCGTGCGCGCCCAGAGATTGACCAGCTCCGAGGAATACTGCGGTTGGCCCTGCCGCCGAAAAGAACAGGACAGTCGCAATCAGGCTCATGAGCGCTGTGATCATTGCCTGGGGCAACGGTAGGCCATGGCGGTTCAGTGTGTAGATCATCATTGGACCTGAGCCGGATTGCGCCGGAGTCACGTAACCCGCAAACGCGGTCATCCCACCAGCAACGAAGCATCCTTTGAGCGGAATGTCCCGTTTCAAACGCCGCGCGAAGACGTATAGCCTCAATCCACCACCCAGCCAATCCATTGAGGCGAGGCCTAAGCTGACGATCACCCATGGCCAACTGAGCGACGACATAGCCCCGAGGAACTCCTGCAGGTTGTTTCCGTATAGCAACATGCCGACAAAGCCGACAACGGAAATCAGAGCGAAGAGCTCGAGCCCTCGGCGAATGAGCTTTGGTGTGATCGGGGATGCCATTGCGTCGGCCAAGCTAGACCTAGAACTAACCGCAGTCAACGCCTGACCTTGTTGGGATGTCAGCCTCGTAACTACCTTCACGCAATGCGCTCCGAGCATATCGTCGTAAGGGGAGCCCGCCAGAACAATCTCAACGGTATAACAGTAGAGATCCCGAGACGGGCACTGACGGTCATCACCGGTCCTTCAGGATCCGGCAAGAGTTCACTTGCGTTCGATACGCTCTACGCAGAAGGACAACGCCGTTACGTAGAGTCGCTTTCCAGCTACGCAAAGCAGTTTCTCGACCGCCTACCCCGCCCCGCCGTAGATGGGCTCGACGGGATCTCGCCTGCGGTTGCAATCGAGCAGAAAAACCCCACGACATCGACGCGATCCACGGTCGGTACCGCCACCGAAATCTACGACTACATGCGGCTGTTGTGGGCGCGCGTCGGGCACCAGTACTGTCACGAGTGCGGTACTCCACTCATCACGGATTCGCCCACGACGGCGGCAGATCGTCTACTGGCTGATTGCTCGAGCCAAACGGCCACGATCTGTTTCTCACTGCCTCGGTCAGAGGGAGTCGGCCATGAACAGATACGTGACAGCCTGCTCGCGTTGGGGTTTGCGAGGGTCCTGATAAATGGCGAACCCCATCGGTTGCAGGAACTCAACCCCAAAATCAGACTCGACAGAGACGATGCTTTGGTGGCGGTCGACCGAATTCCTGTGAAGCCGGACAATCGCTTGCGCTTGGCCGATTCTCTCGCCACCGCCTTCTCCGAAGGAGAGGGACAGGCATTGGCAATATCAGAAACATCGTCCTTCAGGTATTCGGAACATCCTCGTTGCACGAAGTGCGACACGGCAGCACCCAGGACTACGCCCATTCTGTTCTCGTTCAACAACCCCCACGGTGCTTGTCCGGCGTGCAATGGGTTTGGCGCGGTGCTGGAATACGATGAATCCCTAATAGTCCCCAATGTTGAGCGTTCATTGGCCGAGGGGGCGCTGGACCCTTGGACAAAGCCGAGGTATTCGCGGAAGCGCAGAGCCCTTAAGGATACAGCGGCCGAACATGGAATACCGTTCGAAGTGCCGTGGGACCAGTTGAAGGACACACAGAAGCGCCTGTTGTTGTACGGAAAAGCCAAACGCTTCTTGGGAGTGTTCCCGTTTCTCAGGTCTTTGGAGAGAAAACGTTACAAGCAGTACATACGCGTATTCTTGCGCCAGTACCAAAAGGCACATACATGCCCTGAATGCCACGGCGCCAGACTCAGGCCGGAAGCACTAGCAGTGAAGGTGGACGGTAAAACGATTGCCGAGATGGCAAGGATGTCAGCAGATGACGCCGCAGAATGGTTAAATGGAGTAGGGCTGACCAGCTATGAGCAGAAAGTAGCCGATACCATACTCCGCGAGTTGCAGCACCGGTTGCAGTTTCTAAGAGACGTTGGCCTGGGTTATCTGACTCTCGACCGTCTTACTCGCACACTCTCCGGCGGTGAAGCGCAGCGCATCGAACTAGCAAACGCACTCGGCTCGAGCCTCGTAGATACCCTCTACGTGCTCGACGAGCCCACTATTGGACTGCACGCTCGTGATGTGGGACGCCTCCTGGCTTTGTTGAAGCGGTTAAGGAAAGCTGGCAACACGGTTGTAGTAGTTGAGCATGACCTGACCGCGATCCGTGAGGCTGACCATATGATCGAGCTGGGGCCGGGGAGCGGAGAGCACGGTGGTGAGACCATGTATTCCGGACCGGTGGACGGTGCTGAAGCAGCGCAGACTCTCACCGGTCAATACCTCAGCGGTGCTAAGCGTCTAATGACCCCCAACGCCCGCAGAAGTATCGGCCATCAGCGACTCGTAGTTGAGGGTGCCACACTTCACAATCTGCACGAAGTGAACGTAGAATTCCCGTTGAACGTCTTGATCGCTGTGACCGGGGTCTCCGGATCCGGAAAATCAACTCTGGTCCACGATATCCTGTTCCGCCAGTTGGCGAACCGCCTCAAGGGATCGCACGGCGCCAAAGAGCACCTAGGTGAGCCGGTCGGAGCCATTCACGAACTCGACGGCTGGAAAGCTCTGAGTGATGTAGTTCTCGTAGATCAAGCTCCGATTGGGCGCACTCCACGCTCCAACCCTGTCACCTACGTGAGGGCATTCGACGAAATTCGCACTCTGTTTGCTTCCCAACCGCTTGCGAAAGCCCGTGGGTACTCGCCGACCACGTTCAGCTTCAACGCGGTGAACGGTGGGCGCTGCAAGACGTGCGATGGTGCAGGACATCTGCAGATTGAGATGGTCTTCCTGGCAGACGTCTTCGTTCCTTGTGAAAGCTGCGGCGGTTCGCGGTTTGAGCCTGAGGTGCTCGACGTGAGAATCAAGGGGCTCTCGATCCACGACGTGTTGAACCTCACCGTCGATGAGGCCATCGTGCGATTCCGGCACCAGGAGAAACTCGGCAGAGTACTCTGGTACCTGCAGCAAGTAGGTCTGGGGTACCTGCGACTCGGGCAACCCGCAACGACTCTATCGGGGGGAGAGGCTCAGCGCCTGAAGATCGCACGGCAGCTGGCCGGTGCACGGCGGAAGCGCGAACGCCGCCTTTACATACTCGATGAGCCAACCACCGGACTTCACTTGCACGACATTCGCACTCTGATCAAAGTGCTCGACCGTTTGGTTGATTCGGGCCACACCGTGGTCGTGATTGAGCACAACCTGGACTTCATCAAGCGCGCCGATTGGGTGATCGATATGGGACCCGATGGTGGGCCAGACGGGGGGCGCGTCGTAGCCACCGGGACTCCTGAACAGATTGCCGAGACGGACACGCACACTGGGAGGAGCTTAAGGGCGGTAGGGCGGTAGGGCGGTAGGCGGGCCACAAAGCTACCGACCGCGTGACCGCCGGGCAGGGTTGTGGAGTGGACGGGTACCGCCCCGGGGAGTGGTTGCGTGGGGTAGCATGTTGACCGCTAACGCGTGCATTGCAATCTTGTTGGTATGCGCGCACCCAAGATCGTAGTCTTCATCGCCGTTTTGCTGGCAAGCACCGCCATCGCCCAGGAACCGTCGGCACTCGTCACAACCTCTGTGTCGTCCTACACGCTTCGTCCTGGAGACGTACTGCTGATAAACGTGTGGGGTCAGGAGTCTTTTTCGGGCCAGTTCCAGATCGACGAAAATGAACAGTTCCTATATCCGGTGCTCGGAGAGATGAGCACCAGGAACCTCACGGTGTCGCAGATCCGTGACACCCTCACCGCGGGGCTCGAAACTCTGTTCAACAACCCCTTCGTTACGGTGTCACCGCGATTCAGGGTTTCTGTGCTCGGCTACGTTCAGAATCCTGGGTTGTACACGATCGATCCTACGCTGACGGCCATCGATGTAGTCGCGATGGCCGGTGGTCCGGCGGCGAATGGCAACCTCAAAGACATTCGACTCCGACGGATGGAGGCGACAGAAAGCATAGACTACGAAGAGGCGGGCACTCGAGGAAGGACGCTCAGGGAGATAGGCATTAGATCGGGGGACCAGATATTTGTGCCTCGACGCGCCTTCACGCGTCAGGATCTCACCCTGCTGCTACAGTTCGCTCAGCTCGCTCTCACGGTCGTGCTTCTAATCAACGCACTTTGAGGGACACCGCTTGCGCCACAGGTAGTGAAGGATTAGAATCTGTCTCCGCGCCGTTATGGGCGGGCGGGTGGACGGGCGGGCGGGCGGTAGGATGAGCATATTCCGGAGTAGCTCAGTTGGTAGAGCAGACGGCTGTTAACCGTCGGGTCGGGGGTTCGAGTCCCTCCTCCGGAGCTTGGTGAGTTCAGAGTTCAGAGTGCAGATTGCAGAATGGAGATCGAGCCGTTCTGCACTCTGCATTTTGCATTCAAAGACCGAGGGTGCACCTGCGGTTACCCTTTCCCGGCGGAGATTTTCAGTCATGGTGTTTGGCACCTGGAGGAGGTATTCGTGAAAATCAGGGGCAAGCTGCTGAGGTCTCTCATCAACCAACGCGATAACGAGAGCGTTTGATGCGAGGGTTGAAATCAGCTGGTCAAGCACAATGGTGTCTTTCGGTTCATGGAGTAGTCCAAAACTTCTTCAGGCTGGGAAGGCATCTACTGCGAGCGACGGACCACTGGTTGTTAGACGACCGTTCGTTCAAAGAGTGGAGTGCGGCCACAGCTGCCATCGAGTGAATTACTACTGCACTCGCTTCATTGCCATAATCTGGCACTGAGCAACCCGCAAACAACTCAACTTGACAAGGCCTGGGATGTCGGTCCTCATTCGGGGGGCGAACAATGTGGTTCCCGAATCTGACGGAGATGATTTACTCATGAAGATCCAGTACCTCGAAATCGTGACTCGGGAGGTCGACGCAGTGTGCGCCGCGTACGACGCAGCGGCCGGTGTGCATTTCGGCGCGCCGGATGCTGCGCTAGGCAACGCACGGACGGCTGCGCTGCCGGGAGGAGGCCTAGTCGGCGTGCGTGCCCCAATGCACGAAATGGAGGAGCCGGTTGTGCGGCCCTACTGGCTGGTGGAAAACACCGAAGCTGCCGTCGCTGCAGCGGTGGAGGCCGGAGGCGAAGTGGCGCATCCGCCGCTGGAAATCCCCGGGCACGGAACGTTTGCCATCTACATCCAGGGCGGTGTCCACCACGGCTTTTGGCAGCTGTAGGTGCGCCCGCTGCCCCCACACCAGGCAAACGTTTGGCGACCACTTCTTGGCGACCGGCAGGGTGCACAATACGGGGCGGCCACTCATAGATTTGTCGAACCTCGATCAAGCAATCTAGGAGCGTCGTGTTATGACGTCGTCGCAGAAACACGTCAGATATTCAGTTCATCCGGCTGTGGCCATGGCGCAGGCGATCATCAGGAACCTGGGCGAAAAGACTGGTCATTCTCTGGAGCAATCGACGAGGCAGTCCTCGAATGGCTGCGACTGGCTTACAAACTAGACAGCTGAGGTCAAAGGACGGCGGGTCGTGGCACCTGTCGACAAGCCGGCATGTGCTCGGTGAACCGCCGGCCGCTGCCCGCCCGCGCTTTCCTGAGCGACGTGGAAGGTGACGAAGTGCTGGACGCGATCGTAGTTGAGGGGGAAGCGATTCTATTTTTACAATCGGGCTATCATGCTGTTCCACTCGAGCGACGAAGTCTTCAAGCGGGCGCACAGACTCTGCTGCGCCATTGAGAGAGTAGCTAAGGCATCGTGAGCGCGACCGCCATTGCAGTCGTTCCCGTCGGCGTTTGTTGAAGAAAGGGCGCAACACCCGTGAAGTCACCTCATCACCTCGAGAGATTCGCAGACCTCACCTGGCAGGACCTGGATGAATGGGCCGGTTCCACAATCGTGAGCCGCGGCGAGTCGTACAAAAAGCGCGTGGTCAATCTGTGCTTGGCTCCCGAAGGTAGCCTGGTTGCCGCCGTTGCTGGAGCGTGAGGTGGTTGTGACCCAATGCTACACCGACCTCGTCGATCACCTGTTGTCGGTCGGGAGAATCGACGACGCTCGCCGCTGGGCCACGGCCGGGTACGAAGCTACGATCGACAACCTGGGTGGAATTGCTTCGGGCTTGCAAAAGCGCCTGCGCAAGATGGCCGAGCACACGGGCGATATGAAGCTAGTGGCGGCCCACAGGGCGCTCGAGTTTTTTGCGAGCGAAACGCCAGCTCGTATTTCGCGCTGCAAGACGCGGCGGAGGCTGCCGGAGTCTGGACTGCGGTGAGGCCAGTCGCAATGCGTTTTCTGGAAACTGGCGCGCTCCCGCGACATCTGACTGAGACAGGTGCCGAGAACAAGCGCGGTGCAGGCAAACCGACGTCCTCAGAATGGCCTCTGCCTGCGACAGGCCTCGCGCTACCGGCATACGCTTCGTCGCGGGCGTCTTCCCCCAACGCTGGGACCTTGGTTGAGATTGCTATCCTGGAGCAACGGAACGATGACGTGGTCAGTCTGTTGGAAAAGGCGGGCGGTGCGCGGAGAGCGGGCGCGTGGGGCTTGGGCGACAAGGTCGCTGATGCGGTCAAGGGGACTCACCCGGAGGTGTCGCTGGCTATCTGGCGTCAGAAGGCCGAAGATCTGATAGCCCACGTGAAACCGTCAGCTTACGAGAAGGCGGGCACATATCTGGTGCGCATAGCGAGCCTCTTGCATGATACGGCCAGCTCGGACGAGTGGCGGGCGTATTTGCAAGAACTCCGGGCCGCGAACAAACGGCGTCCCCGCATGATGGGTGTGCTCGACTCGCTCGAGCGTAGGCGACGGCGGATTGTGGATTCCTGAGGCGGCGACCAATTCCACTTGCTCCACGGCAAAGGTGGGAGTTTCTTGATAGTCACGGAGGACGATCATGCCGGAACGCTCGAAAGACTGGCTCCGCCAAGCCGAATCGGACTTACGACATGCCCGCAACTCAGTCGCGGCTGGTGACCACGACTGGGCTGCTTTTGCATCACACCAAGCCGCGGAGAAGGCGATCAAAGCTCTGTTTCAGAAGCGGCACTCCGACGCCTGGGGCCATACGCTGTCGGTTCTGTTGAGCAACTTACCTGAAGGGGACAAACCTGAGGAAGCGCTGATCCAGTGTGCCAAGGAGTTGGACAAGCACTACATACCGACGCGCTATCCGAACGGCTTCGAGCGGGGCGCGCCCGTCGACTTCTATACCGAACGCGAGGCGACGCACGCTATCGCCAACGCGGAGGCCATATTTGAGTTCTGTCGAGATAAGATCGGTTGATTGCGCTTTGGTTCGAGCGCGAATGGACGAGTACGCCGCCTGGCTGTTCCGCAGCAGGCCGGAGGTGCTCGAAGTCGTCGTGTTCGGCTCCTTCGCCGAAGGCACGTACGCTCCGGGCAGCGATCTCGATGTCTTTCTCCTGTTGAGCCAGTCGGGGAAGGACGTCTGGGACCGTGTCCCGGACTATCTACCCGGCGCATTTCCGGTCGGACTGGACCTGTTTCCTTACACGCGCCGTGAAACGGAGGCGTTACGACCATCCTCGTTGCTAGATGCCGTGGCGGCAAGTGAGTGGCGGTACAGGCGCGGGTGACCCGACGGCGGCTTCAGTTCTGACGGGACCTTCTTACACTCCCTCCTCACTACGTGACAACGCTCACCGCGGCCTCCCAACGCAGAGCCCCACCGTTTTCGTCACGCGTGACTCAACGGATACCGAGAGGGCCTAAAATGCGGTGGCATTCGCAGTCACGAGTCTTTCAATCGTTCGTTGTCACCAGTCAGACGGTCAAATCCGGAGGTCATACGGAAGCCTTTGGACAATGCAGGTTACGTAACTGTTTACATTGCAACAGCTTAAAACGTCCGACCCAACGGTGAATAACCGTCGGGTCGGGGTCAACCTGCGGCCGCTTTGTGGCCTCGACGATCTCCCAGATGTCGTACTCCTTGTTCTTGAACTGGAATGCCGAAGTGCGGGCGGCGCACCGAAGGCGGCGAGGGCTCGCCAAACGCGCGGACGGGCGGACGGTTGCTCCTCGCAGACACCGCAAAGTAGATGTGAGGCTTCTCTTCTTGGGAATGTTGCCATCACTATCTCCTATGCTGTTTCAACTGTGGGTGTCGTGGATCTGCGTTGCTACGCAGGGTGTTGCACGCGGACGCATGCATCAGCAACAGTCGGCATTGGGTCTCTACAGAGAGGGGGCACGGCCTCCGCGTGGCCGCTGCATGCCGTACCTCACAAAACGACCGCCGAAACAAGGCGATTGATGTCTTGATGCGATCAAATGGAAACACGCAAGGCAGGATATGACCGAACGCAAAGTGGGGATCGCATCACGCGGTTCCCCCTTCTGTATTTTGCATTAGCTTCTCAAATCCATGATACCTTCACTGCAATTGTGCACACGGTGTAACGTTGTCTGATGCTCCTCGCAAAAGTCGCTCCTTCGAAAGGAAGATCCCGCCTGGCGATTCGCTGCCAAGATTGGTCTGCACTGACTGTGGTTTCATCTATTACGAGAATCCCAAGCTTGTGGTTGGATCGGTCTGTGAGTGGTCCGACCGGCTGCTGCTCTGCAGGCGGTCGATTGAACCCAGGTCCGGCTTTTGGACGATACCGGCCGGATATCTGGAGCTGAATGAAACGACTGAAGCGGGAGCATGCAGGGAGGCGTGGGAGGAAGCACGCGCGCGGATTGAAATAGACGCTCTCCTGGCCGTGTACAACGTTCCTCACATCAGCCAGGTACAGATCATGTACCGTGCCCGCCTGTTGAATCCGGAAGTAGAGGCCGCCGATGAGACATCGGAGGTACGTTTGTTCTCATGGGAGGAAATCCCGTGGGGAGATCTCGCCTTCCCGAGTGTCGAGTGGGCATTGCAGCATTTTCGCCAAGTCAGGGGTAAGTCCAACTTCACGGTCTTCACCAAGACACACGGTACGCAATGAAACCACACCTCGCGGTTTCCAACCGGCGATATATTCCACAATTGCACGACTGCTGCTAACACGGGAACTAGGGAGTAGGTTCGTGGCGGACGAGAGGGATCTTCTTATTTCGTCGGGCTGCTTGGACAGGAGAGCGTTCCTCAAATGGAACGCCTTAATAGGATCAGCGCTGGCATCAGGCACCTTTGCCGGGGGTCTAATCGACCTCGGCGAGTCCCAGACGCTCAGTGGGTCCAGCAACTCGGGCACGCGCGTCGTGCGCGTGGGTTGCCCCGGTCACAACTGCGGCGGTCGCTGTCTGCTGAAGGTACACGTCGAGGATGGCGTCATCACTCGCATCGATGGCGACGACCGCCCTTCGGATACTGTAGCCGATCCTCAGCTGCGGCCCTGTATCCGCGGGCGCGCGTATCGCCGTAGGCAGTATCATCCCGACAGGCTCAAATACCCGATGAAGCGCACCGGCCCTCGCGGAGCAGCCGAGTTCAAGCGCATCAGCTGGGACGAGGCGCTGGACACGGTGGCCGGCGAGATCGCCCGGATCAAATCCACGTACGGCAATTCGGCCCTCTACATACCGTATGGCACGGGAAGCTACAGCAATACCAACGGTAGCCACGTAGCGCGCAGGTTGCTGAACCTCTACGGCGGGTGCTTGGGCTTCTACAACAGCTATAGTTGGGCCTGCATAAGCCAGGCTACACCCACGGTGTACGGAACCAGTCGTGTGGGGAGCCAGCGACAAGATTGGCTGAACGCCAAAGTAATCATCATGTGGGGGTGGAATCCCACCGAAATGCGCGACGGCACGAACAGTGACTACTTCGTGCGACTGGCCCGCGACCGAGGGGCAAAGGTCTACTGCATCGACCCACGCATGAGTTTGAGCAGCGTCAATCTCGCCGACGAGTGGATTCCCATTCGGCCCGGCACCGACACGGCCATGATGAACGCAATGGCTCACGTGATGATTACCGAGGACCTCATAGACCGCGATTTCATCGACCGATGCTGTGTTGGATTCGACTCGAGCCAGATGCCCGAGGGAGCGGAATCGGCGGAGAGCTACGAGGAGCATATTCTGGGCAGGCGCGACGGCGTTCCCAAAACACCAGAGTGGGCGGAACGGATTACGGCTGTTCCGAGCAGTACTATCGCCGAGCTTGCACGGGAGTATGCCACCAATAAACCCGGGGTGCTCTACCAAGGCTATGGAATGCAGCGTCGCGCGTACGGTGAGCAGTGTGTGAGGGGTGGTGCGGTGTTGTCCGCAATCACCGGCAACATCGGCATTCCGGGCGGGTGGGCCAGCGGATTGGCGAACCAAGTGCCCGACGCGCCGTTCTGGACCGCTTTCCCGTCGGGTCGGAACCCCGTCACAGCACGTATCCCAACCTTTCTCTGGACCGAGGCGGTGCTTCGCGGCAAGGAGATGACGGCCGAACAGGGGGTGAGAGGCACCGGACAGCTGGACAACAACATTGAGCTGATCTACGCCGTCGCCTCGAACGTCCTGGTCAACCAGCACGCCAATGCGAACCGATCCGCGCGTATCCTGGAAGACGAATCTCTGGTGAAGTTCATTGCCGTGCAGGACAACTTCCTCACGCCGTCCGGTCGATACGCCGACATACTATTACCGGTGTGCACACAGTTCGAGACGTACGGGGTCGAGGATGGGTGGAAGTACGGTGAGGAGGTGTTCCTACAACCCAAGATCGTGGAACCGCCGTTCGAGGCCAGGAGTGACTACTGGATCTGTTCCCAGCTCGCTGAACGGCTGGGTATCCAAGAAGAATTCACGGAAGGACGCGACGAACGGCAGTGGGTTGAGTGGATTCTCGATCGATACCGCCAGACGCGGTTTCCCGAGCTACCCAGCCTAGACGACCTCGAAGCTTCAAACAGCGGCGTCTATGTGAGGCCGGTGACGAAGCCCGCGGTGGCTTTGGCGGATTTCCGCAGAGACCCCGCGGCGAATCCTCTGCCGACCCCATCGGGCAAAATCGAAATCTTCTCCAAGATGCTCTATGACTTGAACGACCCTGAAAAGATACCGCCGGTTCCCAAATACATAACCGAGTGGGAAAGTCCCTTCGGCCCCGAAGCAAACGAATATCCATTACAGGCAATGGGTCACCATTACATGCAGCGGGTGCATTCGACGCTTGACAACGTGGATTGGCTCAATGAGGCCTTTCCTCAGCGCGTGTCGATAAACGCCATCGACGCCGAGGCCCGGGGAATCCAGAACGGCGATGAAGTGGAGGTCTTCAATGCGCGCGGCACGATTCGCCTGCCTTGCAGGGTCACGCAAAGAATCCTGCCGGGGGTGGTGGACATTCCCCAGGGTGCGTGGTGGACGCCTGACGAAACGGGCGTAGACCGGCGCGGATGCGTCAATGTTCTCACCTCGGAGCGCTGGACTCCCTACGCATTCGGCAACGCTCAGCACACCATCATGGTGGAAGTGAAGAAGGCGAGCTGAGTGATGGCGCGCCAGCTGGCTTTCTACGTGAATTCCCACGCGTGCGGCGGATGCAAGGCGTGTCAGGTAGCCTGCAAAGACAAACACGACCTGCCGGTCGGAATCCGCTGGCGTCGAGTATACGAGGTCACAGGCGGAGGGTGGCAGAAGGATGGTGATGCCTGGCAGTCCAATGTAATCGCATACAACCTGTCCATCGCGTGCAATCACTGCGAAGACCCGATCTGCGTCTCGGTCTGCCCCACCGGTGCGCATTATAAGGGAGATAACGGCATCGTATTCATCGATCCCGATAAGTGCATTGGGTGCCAATACTGCGCCTGGGCGTGTCCATACGGTGCACCACAGTATGACGAAGCAGCAGGCGTGATGACCAAGTGCGACCTTTGCGCCGACGAACTCGCAGTCGGCGGCACACCAGCCTGTGTTTCGGCCTGTCCCTTGAGGGCCCTGGAGTTTGGCGAGCTAGAGACGCTACGAGAGAAATACGGCAACGTTGCGGCCATTCACCCTCTCCCTCCAGCCGAGACGACTCGGCCTGCGATCGTATTCAAGCCTCACAGGCACGCTGCTCGTGCGGAAGCCGAAGGTGCGACGATCGGCAACTTGGAGGAAGTCTGATGCCCGCCTGGTCCCTTCTTCTGTTCACGCTGATCGTTCAAGCGTGCGTTGGCGCATTGGTGTGGTCGGAGTTCCTGCATCTGTCGGTTGCCGGCCACAAGCGTTTGGCCCCCCCGGACACGATCCGTTCCACCACGATGATGGGAATCACTATTGGTATCGCAGTGGCCGTGTTGATTTCGATCCTGCACTTAGGGAGTCCTATCAAAGCAGTTTTCGTATTGAACAACCTCGGGACTTCCTGGCTGAGCCGCGAGATCTTCCTGTTGATTCTCTTTGGGGGCGGCGTTGCACTTGCGACAGTGATGTGGCGGCGAGGATGGGGCTCGGAGACATCCCGCATCTTCATCGGCCGGATGTCCGCGGTGCTGGGGCTAGTGCTCGTGTATGTCATGGCACGGCTCTATATGCTCCCCACTACACCGGGCTGGAACACGATTGCAACACCAACTTCGTTCTTCTCTGCCAGTATCGTCTTGGGCGGTTGCGTGGTTTTGGCTTCAATGTTGCACCCGAAGAGTGCATCGCTGTCTCGAGAGAATGCGCGAGTGGTAGTTGTGTGGGCTCTAATGATTTGCCTGGGTGTTGAGATCGTACTGACACCACTTCAGGCCGGCGTTTTATATGACCATCCAATGCTGGTCGAGCGCAGCGATGGTTTCGCCGTGTTGAACGTGCTATTGGGGCTGCGGGTGTTGAGTGTCGCCATCGCATTGGGATGTCTGATCAAGTTACTGACCGGTTCTACCGAGCGGCACAGACGATGGCTGTTCACGACCATAGTGCTGGTTCTGTTTGCTGAGATTCTGGGACGCTACATCTTCTACACATACTACTATCGCATCGGTGTCTGACATCGGCGATAGTCTCATCTTTCACGCAAGAGCATCGGTGCTGTACTTCCTGAGCGATGCCTACCTGAACGTTCCTCGAGCAGACGTGATGGAAACGATGTGGTCTGGCGGGCTACTCGAATCTTGGCCGCTCGACCGCACCCACACGGATGCAGCTGCAGGGCTCGAGCGGATGGTACGGTTCACTACCGACTGGACGCCCGATAGCATGGCTCTTCTGGAATGGGACTACATGCGGCTGTTCATCGGAGTCGGGAAAACGCATGCTCCGCCCTTCGAGTCTGTCTACCTGAGCGAGGAACATATCCTGTTCGAGAGAGAGACTCTGGAAGTGCGGCAATGGTACGCGAAATACGGTTTGCGAGTACCGCAGCTGCACGTTGTGCCGGACGATCACATCGGGTACGAGCTCTTCTTTGTCGCACGACTCAGTGACCGTGTCGCGTCCCTGCTGGATAGTGGCGAGACGGAGGCTGCGACTGCTGTAAGAGAAGACTGCCGGCGCTTCGTTGAAACCCACCCG
>Ga0180431_10006379_pt1 | contig 14012 bp, 10 predicted proteins | sample SS_ome_11_FD_132459 | JGI IMG/M metagenome (GOLD analysis project Ga0180431, IMG submission 132459) | Hypersaline lake sediment archaeal communities from the Salton Sea, California, USA - SS_1_MS_1 metaG | ecosystem: Environmental > Aquatic > Non-marine Saline and Alkaline > Hypersaline >... | reverse complement strand
CGCCTCGACGAACTGCTCGGACGAGAACTCGTGTAGGTCTTCCTCGCGTTCTCCTACTCCAATGTACATCAGTGGAACGTTCAGTGCATCCCAAATCGCGAGAACCACGCCCCCCTTTGCCGTTCCGTCCAGCTTGGTGAGCACGATCCCTGTTAGTTCGATCGCCTCATGAAAGCGGGTCGCTTGGGAGATCCCGTTCTGTCCCGTGGTGGCATCCAGGACGAGCAGGCGTTCATCCGAGCTGCGTCCGAGCTTCTTCGTCACGGTCCGCTCGATCTTGCGCAGCTCTTCCATGAGGTTGTGTTTGGTCTGCAGGCGGCCCGCTGTATCCACAAACAGCACGCCACCGGTGCGCCGCACATGATCCACAGCATCGAATACCACCGCGGATGGATCGGCGCCCGTACGGTGTTTTATTAAATCGGCGTTCACCCGTTGTGCCCACGCGGCCAGCTGCTCGATGGCTGCCGCACGGAACGTGTCTGCTGCAGCCAATGTGACTGGAAGGGAAGAATCGCGCTCGCGTAGATGAGCCGCCAGCTTGGCGATCGTCGTCGTCTTCCCCGAGCCATTCACCCCGGAAACAAGGATCACCGTCGGCTCACCATCGCTTCGCAACGCGAGTGACCGCTCGCAATCGGCAAGCCGAAGCCGGATCGCTTCCTTAAGAGAGACAAGAAGCTCCTCACCGCTGAGATGTCCTCGAGCCTCTGCGGTGAGTTCAGCGATCAACCCCACGGCCATTCGAGCACCGACATCGCCTGCAATGAGAATCTCTTCAATCGCTTCGAGTTCCGCGTCTCCGACCGCCCCGCCGTGGACGAGAACCTCCCCGATCGCACCAACGAGTCCCGCTCGGGTCTGTCGTAGGCCGCTTCTCAACCGATCGATCCAGGCCATCACATTGCTTCCGGGACGGACATTCCCAGGATTTCCAAGCAATTGTGCAGCACGGTCTGCACGCCACGCAACAGGGCAAGACGGGCCCACATCAGCTTTTCATCGGTCCCGATGACACGGTATTCCGTGTAGTAGGGATGAAAGGCCCTGGCAAGGTCCAGGGCGTAGCCGGCAAGCAGGTGAGGGGCGAATCCAAGCGCCGCCTCCTTTACCACGTCGGGGAAACGATCAAGTTGTTTGATCAGGTTAAGCTCCTCCCTCGCTTCAAGTGGGGAAAGATCGACCTTGGTGGGACTCACTTCGGGCATACCGGCCTTGCTGAAGATTGAAAAGATCCGCGTGTGTGCGTACTGAATGTAGTAGACCGGATTGTCCATCGATTGAGCGCGAGCCAGATCCAAATCGAACTCCAGGTGGCTCTCCGGCTTGCGGGCAACCATGAAATAGCGGACCACGTCACGTCCGAGCTCCTCCACCAAGTCTCTGAGGAGGATGAACCGGCCGGCACGTGTCGACATCTTCAGCGTCTCACCGCCCTCCTTGAGACTGACGAACTGGTGTGAGGCGTAGTCGAGGAAGTCTTCCGGGTAGCCGAGGATCCGTAGCGCTGCTTTTACGCAGGTTTGCTCGGCGTGGTGATCGGCACCCTGGACATTGATCACTCGGTCGAATCCGCGCTCGTGTTTGTTGATGTGATAGGCAATGTCCACCATCAGGTACGTCGGACGTCCGTCGCTGCGGATGAGGACCGAGTCCTTGGCACCACCGTGCTCCTTAGCCTTGAGCCAGATTGCACCATCGGCTTCGTAAACCCCGTGCTTTTCTCTGAGCAGCTTCAAGGCAGCGTCGACTTTCCCTGCTCTATGGAGATCAGCTTCGAAGAACCAGAGGTTGAACCAGACTCCCAATTCTGCGAGGTCATTCGTAATCCATTTCTTCATGCGGTCAACTGCCGCATAACGAAAACGGTCTTTGGTATCGTCGTCAAACTTGGGGAACGAACGAGCCAAATCCTTCTTTAGATCTCTTGCAACGGAAATCAAGTATTCGCCTTGATAACCATCTTCGGGAATCTCGTGACTGTCTTTGTATTGCTCCTGATAGCGCACCCACAACGATTCGGCGAGCAAGTCAATCTGCTGACCCTCATCATTGCAGTAGTACTCGCGCGTTACTCTGTATCCCAGAGCGGCATACAGGGAGGCGAGCACGTCGCCGAGTACGGCTTGGCGACCGTGGCCGACCGTGAGGGGGCCAGTGGGGTTTGAGCTTACAAACTCGATCTGTATCTGCGTCGGGTTTGACTGCACGGCCCGCCCAAATGTGTCTCCGGCCTCGAGAATCTCCCGCAGCTGAGACTGAATCACGTCTGAACGCAAGAAGAGATTGATGAATCCTGGTCCCGCAATCTCCACCCGAGAGAAGACGGTCTCCGGAAGTTCGTGGACGAGACGTTTTGCAAGCTCGCGTGGAGACACCTTGGCCCGTTGTGCCCCGACCAGAGCGATATTGGAGGAAAAATCACCGAATTCTGAACGGTCGGAGCGCTTGATCTCAATGTCGACCAATGGGTCACCCAAACCCAGCTTTCGCCAGGAAGTGGCAAGCAGTCCCAGAATATGTGCCCTTAATGATTCAATCATGATGTCACTGGATACGGAATTCGGCGAAGGTGAAAGACGCTACTTCTCGATGATGAAGCGGATACCGGTCTTCTTGTCTCCTGCGATGGTCAATTCCATGAAACCGGGGATGACTCTGATCGCAGCCTCACGATCATCTTTTCCCAACAACCGTCGCACGATAGCTATCGCCTTCACCGTTTGATTGACTGCACCGGCACCGATCGCGTGAACCTCTACAATCCCCTCCTGTTCCAGTGCCCCTGCGATCGCTCCGGCCACCGAGTTTGGGTTTGAGCTGGATGCAACTTTCAGGGTCTCCATGCCAGCCTCCCGTCTTTCTGCTACAACGTGCGTCCAAAACCCGATCGATCCAGTATAGTCACTTCCTTTTGCAGTGTCAACGGAGCACTGTACCCAAGCAACATTTGCACCCCCCGCCCGTGTAGGCAATGGCACGGGAAACCACCCGCTGGGCGCAACGTCCCGCAGGCGTGTCATTGATATAGCGGATTAGGCAGATCGCTTACCGCCTCGGCTTTTCGCAGAATCGATGCCACAGAATCACGCCCAGGACAAGGCACATTGTCCCACCAAGGAATCCCAAGCGCAACGCGAGATCGTTGCTGTCCGTGGCTTGGCCCACTACCCCTTCGCAGACATAGAGCCGCAATATCGCGACGCCTAGGATCATCAAGAACCATAACAAAACTGCAATGCCCGCCTGCAAGAATCGCCGTCGTATTCTCATGGGTAGACCCCCAATAGGGAGGTAGGGAGCGCGGATAGCGTCGCAAGACAGATCGTCCAGAAGAGCATGGCACCTATCAGTGACATGGGCTCCTCGACATCCAGATCCAGGAGTCTGACCAACACAAACGTCAGCAGTGTGGGCACAGCGAAGAGCGCTGCACCAAACCAGGCAGGAGAGAAGACCAGTTGCACAAATGGTGGATCTATGAAGATCGGATTAGCAGGCGTCAGACTGGCAAAGGTCATACTAAAAGGCAACAGCAAACCAAGGTAACGGCTGTGAGCAAGGATCGTTCCCAGGAAATACCGTTTCAAGAGCAGGACCACGGCAATCACCACCGCCAACGTGCCGAGATTGAGGAGAGGGACCAACCACGTGGCCAGGGCGAATGTGTAGACCAACGAGTAGAACACAGCGGCAACAGCCCCTCTTTCCGGGATGCCGATACGCCTCCAGAAACCCAGTGGCGTGGGATACACCGTATTGCAGTAGCGCAGGGAATAGTCTTGCCCCTCTCCTGCTTCTAGTGCCAGCCAGGCGGCGTGCAAATTCCTTTCCCGATCCAGAATCACTTTGGGGAAGAAGTGAGAAGAACCATCGCGAGCCGAAAGGCAGCCGCCTTCCATTTTGCGGCCGGAGATTGCGCCGTACCACACGTCGAACGAGCGGACTCCCTGCTCCCACATCAGATCAACCTCTTCTGCTGATCGCACTGCAATCCATGGGCTGCCGATGTACTCGGTACTCTTGACGGTGGGCCAGGTCTCGGCACGCTCCGAAGCGGCAAGACGCCTTGTCACAAGGATCTGATTGTGGCGTCCTTGCCACTGTGCTGTCGTGCCAACAAAGGCGACGCAGATCGCCTCCCCAAAAACGTCGCTTGCCAAGCAGAACGGACGCGCCTGTTGGCCTGAAAGCTCTCCCAGAACGTGGGACGCGCCAATCGGTGTTCCGTCGAATGCAAATTCCTGCAGGGCTAGGCTCTCCACGTTGGGAAGCCGACCGGCGGATGCCCAGGCAAGCCACACCCTGTCTCGGGCAACGACGAACTGCATCAAGCGGATCCCGGGAGCGGGTTCGCCGAGGAGAATCGGCTGCCCCGCAGTTCCTCCGGTTACGGTGGCAAGAAAGACCCCGTTGTCCTGTCCTATCTCTTCGACCCAGCCGATGAGAGTCTTGCCATCGCCGGCCACTGCGATTTGAGGTGAGGCAATGCGGGAAGCGTACGAGGAAACGCGCAACGGAAAGCTGCATTCTGTTGTCCCCGGATCGTAGGCCGCATAGTAGATGGCTGGCAGTTCTTCCACGCGATCGATCCACACCAGGTGAATCCTTTTTTGAGCATCGATTGCCGCTTGCAGCCGACGCGGCGACCTCCACGCGCACGTAATGGTGGCCGGTATCGAGAAGCTCGAATGATCGTGAGAAACCTCGTGTACGAGGCGCGGCGGCTCGCCGGCTCGCTCCATAATCCGTAACAGATGGACGCCTTCGTCAGGTCCTACCAACAGGATGGGGTCACGGGACCGAAGGGACACTCCGCCGATCGACAGCGTCTCCGACCAGCCGAGAGCCCAATCACCTCCCCAAGCCGTTCCCCCGGCCAACAATGCGACGAGCAAACATACGCTGACTCCGGCCCGGCCTCGGCGCCTATGCGGCAGAAAGATCGCTTCAACGTGCCTTGGCGATCTTCGGATCGAGGGCATCGCGGAGACCATCGCCGAGGAAATTGATGCACATCACCGTAATGAAAATCATCAATCCGGGGAAGAAGGTGTACCCGAAGTTGGTGGCAAGATAGGGCTTTCCGCCCATGAGGATGTTGCCCCAGCTGGGCGTGGGTGGCTGCACGCCGAGGCCGAGGTAGCTCAAGCCGGATTCTGCCAGGATCGCTCCCGCCACCTGCAGTGTCGCGTTGACGATGACCGGGGCCATCGTGTTGGGGATAAGATGGCGGAGGATAAGCCGGGACGTGCTGGCGCCGATGGCGCGAGCCGATGCAAAGAAATCCCTTTCCTTCAAGGAAAGGACGTTTGCCCGAACGATCCGGGCGATTCCGGTCCACGACAGCAGGGCGATGATCAGTATGATGTTGAAAAAGTTCGGCGACAGGATCGTGACGATAGTGATCGCCAAAAAGAGGAACGGGAAGCAGAGAACAACATCCACTAAACGCATGAGGAATTGATCCATCCAACCACCGTAGTAGCCGGCGAGTGATCCGACGACGACCCCGATCGATACACTGATCGCCGCGGCGACCAGCCCGATTGTCAGCGAGATTCGCGACCCCACCAGCACGCGACTGAACAAGTCCCTTCCCAGATGGTCAGTACCGAACAGATGAGACATGCTGGGATGCTCGTTGCGCTCTCCTACGTAGGGCTCCTTGTAGTCGTAGCCCACCGCGTCAACGATGAACGGACTAAGGATCATGGACAGGTACAACAAGATCAGCACCACGAGGGCGACCATCGCCATCCGATTCTTGCGCAGCTGTCGCCAGAAGAGCTTGAAATAGCCCTGCGATTCAAACGTGTTGGGTGTGGTCGTTTCTTCAGTCTGTCGCTTCATTTCTGCGCTCTTTCCTAGTCGTATCGAATGCGTGGGTCAAGAAAGCCGTAGGTGAGATCGGCGGCGAAATTCCCCAGCAGGGTGAGAATGGCAGAAAGGGTAAGGATCGCCATAATCACCGGGTAATCCCGCAAAGACACACCCCGCCAGAAGAAATATCCCATACCCGGCCAGGAGAAGATCTGCTCCGTGATCAACGCTCCGCCGAGTAGCACCGGGAGCTGAAGTCCGAACAGCGTCACCACAGGGATCAGCGAGTTCTTCATCATGTGCTTGGAGATGACCCGCGATTCGGACAGCCCCTTGGAGCGGGCGGTCTTCACGTACTCTTCGTGCTTAACCTCGAGCACCTGCGCCCGCATGTAGCGGGTGATCCCGGCCATGTACGCGGTTCCCAACACAACGATCGGCATGATGATGTGTCGCACGCGGTCAAGGAGATCCCCGCCGCCGATCAGCTCCTTCATCCCGTAGGAGGGAAGCCACCCCAGCGTCACCGAAAAGAGGTACAGCAAAAGCAGTCCGAGCCAGAAATTGGGCATCGAGATGCCGACAAAAGCAAAGGTCGTTACACCGTAGTCCAGCAGGGAGTATTGCCTAACGGCGCTTACCGTTCCGATGGGGATGGCAAGGAGGTAGGCGAACGCAAGGGCAAGGGACATGAGAAGGACGGTCGGCCCGATTCGAATCTTGAGAAGCTCCCACACCGGGCGACCGTAGTTGTAGGAAATCCCCATGTCGCCGCGAAAGAAGTGGCTTACCCAGTACCAGTACTGGATGTGAATCGGCTGATCCAACCCCATCCTCGCCCGGATCTCGGCGAAGTCGCGTGGGTCGATCGTCGGATCGAGGTAGATGTCCATCGGATCCCCCGGCGCTGCGTGCATCAGAGTGAAAACGATCACAGTGATGACAAACAGGGTAGGAATCAGAATGGAGGCTCTTCGAACGACGTAAGTTAACACCCACGCACCTTCTTCTGCTCGACCTGCTTGTTCTTCGTTTTTGGCATACGCATTAAAACCTGGGTGGGAGAGCCCACATGGCTCTCCCACCCAGACACCCTAGCTCGACAGGATCTAGGCTTCAACCTCCCATTGCCAGAGGTTTTGGTACCAGCCCTGTGGGTGGCACGGGAAGAAGTTCTTCAACCCGATGTCCTTGCGGCTTCCGAACTTGCCATCCTGATAGCACAGCCAGACGTAGGGCATGTCCTCGACCAGCTTCAGGGCAAGCTTTGTGTATATCGGCTTGCGCTCCGCAAAATCGACGTGCAACAGCCCCTCTTCGATCAGCGCATCGACCTCGGGGTCGGAGTACTTGAGCCAGTTGAAGGCGTCGGGATAGCTCGTGCTGTGAAAGATCGACGTCGCGTCCGGATCGGAGCCCATACGCCAGCCGGCAACCGCCGCCTGGAACTTGAATCCCTCCATCAGATAGTCGTAGTAGAAGGCGTTGGTGTCGAGGATGCGGATGGTGGTGCGGAATCCAGCGTCGTAGAGCTGCTGCTGCAGAATCTGGCAGATGTCGGCACGGCGCGGATTCGGGTGGTTGGTGGAGATTTCGAAATCGAACATCTCTCCGTCCTTCGTCCACACCCCGCCCCCTGAGATCGTGCCGTCCTCCTCCTTGTCGATCGTCCAACCCGCCGCCTCCATCAGTTCGACGGTCTTTTCGAGGTCGTAATTGGGATGGCTCTCTGCGATGGCGTCGTCCCAGTCCCAACGAAGCGGGTGACTCGGCCCGTTGCAGATTGAACCGAGACCGCGCAGCACCTGATCGATCATCTCTTGCCGATCGATGGCGTAGCCGATGGCCCGCCGCACACGCACGTCCTGGAACAGCGGGGTCTTCTCCGGATCGAGATTGAAATGCAGGTAGTCATAGACGAGATACGGGAAGAGGAGGGCCTCGAGCTGCGGATCGGCGTCGGCGTCGAAGTACTGATCCTCCGTCAGCTCCATCGCATCGATATCACCGGCCTGGAGGGCCAGGAACGCGGCATCCGCGTCGGGGATCATCACGAAGTACACCTTGTCGATCCCGGCCGAGGTGGACTGACCGTCGGTGGCGACGGGATTCTCACGCGGATTCCAGTAGTCTTCGAACTTCTCGATCAGCACGTACTGATCTGCGACCCACTCGACAAATTTGTACGGCCCACTACCCACGAGTAGACCGAGATCGAGCGTGACCCCTTCCTGCTTCTCGTAGCCGTTTTCCTCGAAATACGGCTCGTAGACGTGCTTGGGAAGAATTCCCGCCGACCCGACCGAATAGGTCAGGAACGTTGCCTGGACACTGTCGAGCTGAACCTGAACCGTGTAGGGATCCAGCGCCTTCACTGCGACGTCAGCGAAATCGTCGGTCTCTCCGTCATGGTAGGCCTGAGCCCCCACGATGGTCTTATAGTTTCCAAAACGCACGCCGGGGTAGTCGGGATGGATCCAACACTTGAACGAGAAGACCACGTCTTCCGCGGTCAGCTCTTCACCATCGTGGAACGTGGTGCCCTCACGCAGGTGGAACGTCCACGTGTACGTGTCCTCATCGTACTCCCAGCTTTCGGCAACGCCGGGGATTGGATACATTTGGTTGTCTCCCTGGACTATGCTTTCAAAGAGCACCCCGTTGATGGCACTCTCCCACGTCCCTGTAGCAACGTTGGGAAGAAGGTATCGCGGCTCGGCTCCCATTCTGATCCTGATCGTGCTCTGTCCAAACACAAACGAAGCAATCAGCAGAACGCTGACCACCAAACCGATTGAGCCAAGAACCCATCTGCTTTTCATAGGCTTTTCCCTCCTTGTCTATTTCTATTCCTACGCCAATCCCTGTACCTGCGTTGCGGACTCATCCCGCTTGAAAGACGACTCGGCGATCACCTCCTTGTTCCTCTTCGTCTTCCGGTCTTACGACACGCTGCCAATTATCTTCGCATTGTAAAGGATTCAATGCGGGAAGTGAAGTCGCGTAGCGGACGTGCAGGCCCCGGGCCGCGGACGGATGAGGTCTGTTTTCGGCCGCTTGCACGCCGGGAATAAATCGGAGGGTGCGGCGAGCATTATGATGCATCCAAGAAGCGACAAACTTGTTTCCAGTCTAGGATTTTGGTAATCTTTATCCTCGCGAGGGGGAATACCGATGGAGAAGATCGAACGCACATTCATTGAAGAGGAGATGGAGCAGTCCTACATCAACTACGCGATGAGTGTGATTCGCGGCAGGGCGATTCCGGACGTCCGCGACGGCCTAAAACCGGTGCAACGCCGTATTCTCTACGGAATCCACGAACTCGGCCTCACTCCCGGAAAGCCGCACAAGAAGGCCGCCCGAATCGTCGGAGAAGTGATGGGGAAGTTCCACCCTCACGGGAATGAGGCGATCTACGAAGCCATGGTGAACATGGCGCAGCCGTTTTCCTATCGCTACCTATTGGTAGACGGCCAGGGCAACTTCGGGTCAATCGATGGAGACTCTCCGGCGGCGATGCGTTACACCGAGGCCCGTTTGGCGCCATTGGCTACCGAATTCCTCAGAGAGTTGGGAGAAGAGACCGTCGATTGGATGCCGAACTTCGATGATTCTCTCGAGGAGCCAATCGTCCTGCCAGCCAGGGTACCGAACCTGTTGATGAACGGCGCATGGGGGATCTCTGTCGGCATGACCACTCAGATCCCTCCCCACAACCTGGCAGAGCTCATAAACGGCATCATCTATCTGATGGGCAATCCGCATGCATCCCTGAAGGAGATCATGGCCCACATCCCCGGACCGGACTTCGCCACCGGCGGCCTGATAATGGGCAGGGAAGGGATTGAGGAGATGTATCGGACCGGACATGGGAAGTTCACGGTTCGTGGCAAGGCAACCATCGAGGACAACCAGATCATCATCAGTGAAATCCCGTATCAAGTTCGCAAATCGACGATTGTCGAGGCAATAGCCAGCAGGGTTCACTCGGGCGACATAGACGGTATTGCCGATCTGCGCGACGAGTCCGATCGGTCGGGGATTCGCGTGGTGGTCGACCTCAAACGCTCGGCAAACCCCAATGTCGTTCTAAATCAGATGTACAAGTACACCTCGCTTGAGCGAAGCTTCGCTGCGTTCTTCCTCGTGATCCTCGACGGCAACCCACGCACTCTCTCGTTGAAGGAGATCCTAAACAGCTTCATCGACTTCCGACGGCAAGTCGTGCGCCGGAGGACCGAACACCGTCTGGAGACGGCCCGGAAACGGGCTCACATCCTCGAGGGCTACCGGATCGCCCTGTCACATATCGAACGAGTCATCGTGGTAATCCGTGCGGCCAAGGACACCGCCACGGCTGCCGCACACCTCAAAGAGGAACTGGTGCTGTCTGACGAGCAGACCGATGCCCTCCTCAAGATGAGGCTGGCTCAACTGACTGCACTTGAACAGGAGAAAATCGACGCCGAATACGAAGAAAAGGTCAAGGCCATCGCCGAGTACGAACGGATTCTGGCAAGCGACGTTCTTCTCGATGAAACCATCAAGCGCGAATTGCACGAGATGGAAGAGCTCTATGGCGACGAGCGCCGCACGCTCATTACCGACGACGACGGAGAGGTTGATTTCAACAGTCTCATCCCCGACTACGATTTGATGGTATGCGTGACTCACCGTGGGTACGCAAACGCGCCCCGCGAATTCGATTTCAAGAGTCAGGGCCGGGGCGGCAAAGGAGTCATTGGACAACGCACGAAGGAAGACGATTACATCTGTTGCACCACGATCGCAAACGCGCGCGACGAATTGCTTATCTTCTCCGACCGCAGACGGGTCTACCGGACACAAGGCTACAAGCTTCCATCCATGCGAAGGGACGCCTCCGGAAAGAACCTGCGTACTATCGTCGCCCTTGAACAGGATGAAGTGGTTCGGGCGATTCTCTCCGTCTCCAGTTTCGCAGAAGAGAAAGACAAGCTGTGCCTGATGGCGACCGCCAATGGAATCGTCAACAAGAACCGCCTGGCAGACTATGTCAACGCACACACCAACGGAATTATCGCCCTCAATGCCGACGAGGACGATCGTTTGGTGGATGTTAGTGCAACCCACGGCGGTGGCGAGGTCATCTTGGCAACCCATCTTGGCAAGGCGATACGCTTCCGCGACGAGGACGTTCGCCGCACCAAGCGGCCCTCGCGCGGGGTGATCGGAATTCGTCTCGAAGAAGGCGACCGCGTCGTCGGAATGGCGGGAATCGACCCGGATATCACCATGGACAAGAAGCTGCTCATGGTAACTGAGCACGGCTACGGCAAACGCGTTTCCCTGGTTGACTTTCCGCTGCAGGGACGAGGAGGCAAGGGAGTTCTCGGGATCAAGCTCGACCGTGACTCCGGAGCGTTGATCTCGATCGGGATCGTCTCCGACCAAGACGAGATCATCATCATCACCGAACAGAAGGTGATCCGTATCCTCGCCGGGGAGATCAACACCTATGGACGATATGCCCGCGGAGTCAGGTTGATGACCCTTGACGAGGAAGATCGCATCATCGCTGTGGTGAAGACGTAGGAGCCAATGCCCAAGCCGATCGAAGACATCATAAAACAGGTCGAGACAGGGACTGCGGATCTTATTCCCCGCGATGAATTGATCCAAAAGCTCGAACACGCACAGGAAGCGGGGAAACCGCTGCGGGTGAAGCTGGGCATCGACCCGTCGGCGCCGCACCTCACCCTGGGACACTCTGTTCCGCTGCGCAAGATGCGCCAGTTTCAGGATCTCGGTCACATCGGTGTGTTGGTGGTGGGCGACTTCACCCGCCGCATCGGTGACCCGTCCGGCCAGTCGTCTTCACGCGCGCTGATGACGGAAGAAGACATCCACCGCAACATGGAAACCTATCAGGAGCAGGCGTTCAAGATCCTCGATCCGGACCGAACCGAGATTCGATATAACTCGGAATGGCTCGGCGCGCTTACTTTTGCCGATGTTATCGAGTTGTCTTCGAAGTACACCGTGGCCCGGATACTGGAGAGGGACGATTTTGCCAAACGGCACAAGGAGAATCAACCGATCAGCATTCTCGAGTTCCTCTACCCGCTCGCCCAGGCGTACGATTCAGTGGCAATCCGAGCCGACGTGGAACTCGGGGGAACCGATCAACGGTTCAACCTGTTGATCGCACGGGACATCCAACGAGAGTACGGACAAGAACCACAAGTGATCCTCACCGTTCCTCTGCTGATTGGGACGGACGGAGTCCGTAGCATGAGTCAGACAGTGGGGAACTACATCGGGCTGGATGAACCTCCCAGCCAGGTATTCGGCAAGCTGATGTCAATTCCCGATGAGCTGATTGCCGACTACTTCTTCCACCTGATTGGCGTTCCTTCCGAACAGATTGCCGATCTATCTCCCCGGGACGCGAAGCGGCGCCTGGCATTCGACATCACTGCCACGTATCACGGAAGCAAGGCTGCAACAGCATCCCGCGAGGAGTTCGATCGAGTGCACATCCACCGCGAGCGCCCGTGCGATGTTCCCCAGGTGTCTCTTGACCGCACGCTGGTCAAGGAGAACGGAAAGATCTGGGTAATCGATCTGCTTCAATCATCGGGGTTGGTTGCAAGCCGGGGAGAGGCCAAGCGGCTGATCGCTCAGGGTGGGGTGAAGGTGAACGACGAGCGGATCGAGTCGGCCGATCTTGACCTACCGTTCGATCCGCCGGTCCTCGTGCAGGTTGGGAAACGGTCGTTCGTCGAACTCGTGTAAAAGAAGCCGGCGCCACGCTCACACGCGGCGCCTCGTCGTCTCCTCTCTCGTGCAGTCGACTAGCCGGTTGCTTGCTCTTTCTCCTGCGTCGGCGCAGCTTCTGCAACAGTGTCGATACCCTCGGGAAAAGCCGGGGTCTTGAGGATGATACTCCGCGGGCACTTCTCGATCGCTGCCGCGGCCACCATCTTCTTCTCCGGATCGAAGAACGGAAGATCCTTCTCGTCGTTCCACGTCACCTCATCGTGTTCCGAGGCTTTGACACAGAGTCGACAATGGATGCATCCTACCGAGCACTTCTTGCGCTGTGCTACATCCTTGGCGGCTAAATAGTTACAGCCGAGGTACTGCGGCATGTCGGCTGGAATCAGCTCGATCAGGCTTCTCGGGCACGTCTTCACGCACATCCCGCAGCCGATGCATTTCTCCCAATCCACAACGGCCACTTGTCTTACCGCATCGATGGTGATTGCATCTGCAGGACACACGGCCGCACAGTCCCCAAAGCCCAAGCAGGCGTAGGGGCATTCCTTGAATCCGCCTCCTACCTGAACGGCAGCGCCACAGGTGGTGATCCCGCTGTACGCCCCGATCACCGGGGAGTCGCCGGTGCAGTGCACAACCGCCTTTTGCCCGATCTGTGTCGTGTCGATGTCGAATCCCAGATACTCCCCAAGACGTTTGGTTCCCTCTTTGTCCTTGGCGAGGAGACGACAGGGAGTCTTGACGACAACCTCGCTGTCCTTGGCCGCGGCCTGGGCGTAGGCAAAGCACCCCGGATGGCCGCAGGCGCCGCAATCGGCGCCGGGCAGATACTCCTTAATTTCCGAGGCTTTTTGCAACGACTCGTCCTCTTTGGGAAGCAGCCTGTTGACCACGAAGATTGCAATCCCGGCAATCAGCCCGACGAGCGTGAGAAGCGCCACCGCGAGAATCGTTTGGACACTCATCCGACCATCCCCCCAAACGCCAGAAAGGCGAGCCCCAAGAACATCGCCGTGATGAACGCAATCGGCGCTCCCCTGAATGCCTTCGGCGTGTCCGCCAGGTCCAGCCGTTCTCGGATTCCGGACATGATCACCAACACCAACGTGAATCCCAGTCCGGCGCCGAGTGCGGCGGCGATCGACTGCGGAAACGTGTACGCCGAGTCGATGTTGATGAACGTGATTCCCAAAACGGCGCAATTTGTAGTAATGAGCGGTAGGTAGATCCCCAGGGCGTTGTACAGGGTTAGGTTCGTGCGTTTGATCGTCATCTCGATGATTTGCACCAGCGAGGCGATCACCAGGATGAAGATCACCGTTCGCATGTATCCCGCGCCGTAGGGGACCAGAAGCACGTGAAAGAGCGGCCACGTCACCGCCGAGGCGACGAACATGACCAAAAGAACGGCAACCCCCATGCTG
>Ga0180431_10006378_pt1 | contig 14012 bp, 7 predicted proteins | sample SS_ome_11_FD_132459 | JGI IMG/M metagenome (GOLD analysis project Ga0180431, IMG submission 132459) | Hypersaline lake sediment archaeal communities from the Salton Sea, California, USA - SS_1_MS_1 metaG | ecosystem: Environmental > Aquatic > Non-marine Saline and Alkaline > Hypersaline >... | reverse complement strand
GTGAACTTCAAGAGGTACGCGGTCGTGAAATCGGTGGCTATCGGGATAAACTCAAGCGCGTTCGACATTGAGTTTACGTGCAGCCCCTTGTACGCCTGGTCCGCGTACGATGACGGCGTGTCCGTGAGTTCGAGGAAACTCGTCGCACCGCCACCGCCGCCGCCGTTCATGCCGTAAACGATCATTCCGAGTGCCCCGTTTCGTGCTTGAGCACATCCACCCACGCGCCGCCGCAGTCGAGCAGAGCCGCGTGCATGTACAGAATTTTCATTGCCGCACCGCGCCGCGCCGCCGAGAGCCCGCCCGCCTCGATTGCAGTCCAGGCGTCGACGAGATTCGCGGGCACCTCCGTAATCGCAAGCGCCTTCAGCGCCTCGTGAATACTCGCGAGCAGTCCCTCGCGGTACGCGGCCGCAACGTCGCGCGCCGTTTCGGCCGCCGTGTCAATGTCGTAAACCGCCCTCGGCTCGTCGTCCGCCCACGTGATGCGCCGCGGCTTGCAGAGCCGCCCCGCGGGCGGCCCGTCATCGGCCACGCGTCGCCAGGGCGTGCGCTGCTCGAGCTGCTCGTCCGTCCACTGCAATTTCCGCCCGCCCTCGACGACGACCGCGGGGAGCCGCGCACTGTGATCCGGCATTTGGAGCGGGCGCCCGTCGATATCCCTGTCCACGGCCGTGCTGAGTATCGGGCCGTCGCTCACGCTGGCTGCGTATAGGTTCATGATTGCTTCGATCCCGGGCTATTGTTGTAGATGTTCGCGCGCTCGTCGCTCGTCAAAACGCGATTGTAAACGAGCACGTCATCCACGTCGCCGTTGAAGTACCCAAAGTTCCAATCGTCGTACCCGACATCATTTGAGTTGCCGGGAACGTCCGATATTTCCGTCACAGTCCCGGGCGCCTGCGGGCTGTTGGTGACCTCGACATTGTCTAGATACACGCGCAGCCCGTCTCCGGCGCCGTCAAATGTCGCGCAGATCCACACCCAGTCCGCGCCCGCGCTGTCCTCGTCGCATTCGACACTGATCCGATTCCCGTCGGGATCACCGACGAACACGCGAAACAGGTCCGCATCGCCCGAATACGAATCATCGCGCATGATCAGGAACCCGGTGTTACCGCCCGTGCTGTGCGAGAAAATCCCCCCGTCACTGGCCAAACTCGCGCAGCGCGCCCAAAGACACACGGTCGCCTCCGTCCACCCGTCCATGAGCCCCGTTCCGAGATCTGCGCGATCGCCCGAACCATCGAGGTCGAGGAACGTGCTGACGACCGCGTCGCCGACAAGTGTTGCATCGTTGTTGCCGCTCTGATCCTCCCAAGTGCCCTCTTTGGCGACCGCGCCACTTTTCGCAGCGCACAGCCACAGCACGGGCGTCGCGGGTGGCGTCCAGTCGGCCGCACCTGCTGCCGCCACGAGGAGATGTGCAAACGCGCCTTTCATTATTCCGGTACGCTTGCCCTTCCGTACAGTGTGCCGTTGATGTTCGCGATCATGAGCACGGCGCCGTCCGTCGCGATATCGTCGAGCGCCCCGTCTTCGATCGCGGTCAGTCCCGTAGCTGCGACCGTGTGCGCACCGCTGTTGTCGAGCAGCAGCAGCACAATGCCGCCGCTTGCGAGCGTGATCCCGGCCCAGCTCGTGAGATTTGCGCTGACGGTCGCGGTGTACGTCGTCCCGTCAACGAACGTATTGCTCGGGGTCGCGCCGAGGTTGCCCGCGGCGGCCGTCGCATTTTTCGCGAGCGCGTACGCTTTCACGCTCTGCTGCGTTGGCACCTTCGTCGCGTCGTCGCTCGACATGTCGTCCTGGTCGAGCACCCAACTATTGCCGGACACGTCCGTATCCGTGTTCATAGTCGCGCCGGCCGCGTTGACGTTCGTCGCGTCCGTTACGTCCGCGGCTGCTTCGATTCCGTCGAGCTTCGTCCCGTCCGCGCCCACATCCCGGCCGTCGAGCTTGCCGGCGCCGTCGGCCTCAAAGAGCTTGCCCGCATTCCCCGCGCCGCCGTCCGTAACGCTGATTGCGGCGCTGATCGCGCTGCTGTTCGTCGCCACGTCCGCGTGATCGGAGCCGTCGCCGCCGACGTGCGTGTCGAGCTGCGCGTGTGTGTTCGTGCCCTTGTTCGCGAGCGTCGCATGATCGACCTGCGCGCCGTCGCCGCCGCTGTGGTCGTGCGTGTCCCCGTTCGTTACGCCCTTGGCGGTCGGCGCGTAGCGGGCATCGCCGCGCGTGTCATTGTGATACTGCGAATGGTCGTCGTCGCCTAAGCCCGTCAGCGCGCCGTGGTCGCCGCCGGTACCGCCAGTTCCGTCGAGCGTGTAGACCTGCATGCGCGCACCCCCGTCAGTAACCGATCATCACGTTGAGCGTGACGGCTGCGCCCGTCGTATACGCCCATACACCGCACGCCGGCAGCGTCATGTCGTACGCGCGCCCGTTCCAGCCCGTGTCCGGCAGTGTCAAGTACCCCGTGTTCGCCGCCCACGCGGGCGCGGCCCCGGCCGACCCGAACGAACCGTCGTAACTGTTCCCGCTCGTGTCCGTCGCCGTCGTCGCCGTGCCCTCGTCGAGCCTGTACAGCGCAACCGCGACCTGGTCGACGCCGTTGTCGTTGAAGAGGTACACGTAATCGATATCGCCGACGAACTGCTGCGCCTCGCCCGCCCCGTTCGTGTTCAGGCTGCCGATGCGCGCCTTGTCGAGGTTCGAGAGGTCCGCGACCCACGCGTCTTGCGCGGTGCCCGACAGCGTCTGCGCCCACGCCGCGCCGTCGATGTAGATCACGGGCGTTGTCCCGTTGTGCACGAGCTTGACCGTGTACCACTTCCCCGCTTCGAGCGCCGTGTCGACGCTCAGGGCCCATTGCTCCGCGGCCGCCGTGCGCAGGCTCGCCGCGACTTTGCCCGCGGTCGTCACGTAGAAACGCAGGTACTCGTTCGCGCTCGCGTCGCTCAGCGAGAGGATTGTGCGGTTCGTCGAGCCGACCGCGTCGAGGTAGATGCGCGCGCGGATACTGCCGCACGTCGCCGCGAGCAGATCCGTGTCCGCGAGCAGTCCGTCGACACTCACGTGATCGCCGCCGTCAAATGACACGCAAAACGGGTTGTCCGCGAAGTACAGCTTCACGACATCGTCGCCGGGGTTCTGGATTTCGAGCAGCCGCTTGAACCCGGTCTCGACAATCTTCGTGAAATCGTTCTGCGTGAGCGCGGGGTTTGTCGTCTCTATCTTCGTCAAGGCGGGCGACAAGTCCATGAGAAACTCCTCCTTCGGCGGTTGCCAAACGGCCGTTGCCGCGGTCCGAAACGGACCTAACTATACAGAAGGGGAAAACTCTTCACCGATACGCGCAAGAAGGGGTCAGTATTCGTTCGTCTCAATCCCGGGCACGAGCTCGCGCGCGTACCGCGTTTCGCGCGGGATCGGCGCGCGCTTCGTGCTCACGGGGTAATGCCGCAGCAGCGCGTCCAGCTCTTCGCGCAGCTTCTCGCGCTTCGCGGGGTCGCGCTCCGCCATGCCCTCGTCCCACACTTCGAGGATCTTGCGCTTCCGCGTGGGCGACGCGCCCGAGACCAAAAGCCGCTGCACCATGTCGACCGCGTCCATCTCGATCCAGCGCCGCGGGTCGCGCGGCGGGCGCTTGCCGCGCTGCTTCGCGTACGCGCGCTTCCCCGCGTTGAGAAGCGCGCTCGGAATGCGGAAATTCTGCTGCACGAGCCATTTGCCCGTGTACGGGTTCTTCTTCGCGCGCACAAGCGCTGTCCCCTTGTTCGCGAGCATGTACAGCGGAACGAACGCGTCCCCGATCCTGTGCAACGCGTACGCGAAGCTGCTCAGCGTGCCTTTGCGCATGTCCGCAACGTCAACGAGCACCTCACTCAGCTGGCCAATGCCGTCGAGCACGGGTCCGAGTGGGGTATACAGCAGCGTGCGCCAGCCATAGTCTTTGCGGTCGCGATCCCACATCTTCATAATCAGCTGCGACACGTAGTCGCCCGCAACCAGCCAGGCCAGGAACCGCGCCGCGCCCTGGACCGCGCGCCGCCGCTGCGCGGCCGTTGCCTTACCGTCTTTGAGCGAGCGCAGCGCCGGCGCCACGTCTTTCACGTAGTCGCGCGTGTACGCGATCGTGCCGCGCCAGAACGTCGCGATCGGCGCGGTAATGTCCGTTGCGCTTCCCGGCTTTTGCCACGCGAGCCCGCGTTCCGCGCGGATATACCGGAACTGCGTCGCGTCCGCGAGGCGCTTGCCGGCCACGTACGCCGCTTCCCGGTCCTGGCCCGCGTCGATCAGTTCAATGAACTCGCGCTGTTCGAGGATCGGCGCAAACTGCATGCCCGTCACGCTCAGCAGCTTGTTCAGGTTCGCGCGTGTCGGCTTCTTCCGAAACCGCGCGAGCGCCGCTTCCGTCGCCTCGAACCCGTACATGAACGTCACGCCGCGGTTCACTTCGTCCGCCCAACTGTAGAGGCGCGCGATCTTGTCGAGCGCGTTCATCGCCATGCGCAAGTCGTACAGGTCCTGCACTTCCTGGTACAGATACGCCTTTCGCGCCGCGTCGAGCCCCGTCACGTAGCGCTTGAAGAACTCGCGCGTTTCCGTGTCCGCGAGGAACTTCTGAACCTTCGGGCTGTTCCGAAGCTTCGCCGCGCCCGTCACGAGCAAATGCGCCTTGCGCCAGAACACGGGGTCGAACGGCGACGCGATCCGCGGCAGCGTGAACACGGACGGCTGCAGCAGATTGCGGCCCGCCCACTGCACGATCTTCTGCGGTATGCGCACGCGGAAAAACTGCCCATGCCCCCACATCAGAAACCGCTGCCACCTGTCGAGCGGCGGGCGCGTGCCGAAGAGGTTGTCGAGGAACCGCCCCGCAACGCCCACGTCTGCGCCGCTCTTCTGCCACAGGGTTTCGTACATGTGCAGGTACGGCTCGAGCCGCTCGATATTCAAGGCGTTGAGCATGTACCGGTAGAAGTCGCCGATGAGCGGGTGTTTTTCGTTGTACTCGAGCGCGCCGTCGCGCGCGCGGGTGAACCCGCGCCCGAAGTACCGGAGGAAGTTCTCCCTGAGATACTTCTCCGACGAACGCCGGTGCCCGGGTACGTAGTTGTAGCGCACGCCGAAGTCCGCCTCGTCGAGCCACTGTTCGTATTCCTCGGTTTTGCCTTCGTCGAGCAGCTCTTTACCGTGGATCATCAGCGCGCGCATCCGGTCCGGCTCGCCCGGCGGCAGCTCGCCCGTCGACAGCCAACGCCGGTGCCGCAGCCGTTTCACGAGCGTCTCGAACTGCCGGAAGCCCGCGGCCATCCGGTCGCCGATCGTCTTTTCGTCCGCGGTAAGTCCCTCGGGTGGCTTGCCCGTGTTCAGGTAATCGAAAATCCGCTTTTCGCGCTCCTGATTGCCGTGCACGTCCGAAATCTGCAGGTCCAGCCCCTCGAACAAGCCCTCGACCATCTTCCGCGCGTCGTCGAGATTGCTCCGCCACTGCTTCAGCGCGTCTTTCGTCACGCGGTAAAACGGCTGCCCCGTCTTCAATTCCATCTCGTGCATTGCGTGGTCGATGTCGAGGAACTCGCCCGGTTTCACCGATTCGAGCGCTTCCTCGGGCACGATCTTCGCGCGCGCCTCGCGGTCGATCTCGCCCGCGAACTGCGCGAGCACGCGATCGTGAAACCGCGTGTAGGGCAGGCTCGGCAGATCCTCGTCCGCCGCGCGCCCGACCTCGTCGTACGCAGCTTCGCCGCCGCGCAGCCGCTCCCATACCTTTTCTCCAAGACTGAATTGCGTGCCGGCACTTGCATCCCCGAGGAATTCGCCTAAAGTAATGGTTAAGGCGCTTTCAAAGGTAGCGTTGGCCGTACCGGCCTTCCCGTCCCTGATTGCGCCGACTTTTATCTCTTCCACTTCTGCGTGATAGAGATTGTTGCCGTGTGGCGGGTTCTTCAGATCCTTCACCGTAAACTCGACGGCATACAACTTCCCGTCCATGCGGAACGGCGCGAACAGCTTTACGATTCGTCGTACGTTCCACGACTCATCTTCCTTACGCGTTGATCGTTCAAACCCGACCCCCGCCGCGAACAACTCATCAAGCGACCCCATCGCTGCATTCTTCACGCGGCCGGCGTTGCTGCGAACCATATGCCGCAGGTAATTGCCCGACAGCCCGACCGGCGCGTTGCCGAAAAACCCGTTACGCAGCTTCGGTGGCCGCGCCCGCAGCCGGTTTTGCGCCTCCTCAGCGTTCCGCGGCGCGTTCGCCTGCGCGTCTGTGATCGTCAATTCGTGTTCCGTGCCGTAGCGCTCAATCATAAGCCCCAGGTGCTCGCGTTCCCCCGCAAGACTGAACCGCGTAATCACCGCGTCTTCCGCGCGCGTTTCGTCGCCGCGCAGCAGCCCTTCTTCGTGCAGCATCCTCGCCATCGTCTCGAACGGCGGCTCGGCCGCGCGCAGCGCTGCGGGGTAGTCAAGCCGCCGCTGCACTACGCGCGCCTCCACTTCACCGCCGAGTCGCTTGTAGAAGTCCGCGCCGCTCACGTCCTGCGCGCTCAGCGACTTGTTCCACGCTTCGCGGAACGCCGCGTCGTCGCGCGCGAGCCGCTGCACCACGTCCTCGCCCGCCACTTCCGCCAGGTACCGCGGCGGCTTCGCGAGCACGTCGTCGACCGACAGCCCGTTGCGCTCCGCGAGCTCGCGGACCTGCCGCGCCGCGCCCACGTACCGCGCGTCCGGGATCACGGTCCTGCGCAGCGTGTCGAGGTTGCCCCCGCGCGTGAACCCCTCGATCTCCTGGATCGCGTGCTGGATCTCGTGCACGAGCGCGTCGCGCACCGCTTCGTCCGTCTCCGCTTCGACGCGGATCTCCGGCTGCCGCCCGAACGTCGTCTTCGTCGCCTCCGCTCCCTGCCGGTACGAACCCGTCGGCTTCTCCTGGCCGAACACGCGCGGCGCGCGGTCGACCACCACGAACACGTCGCGCAGCTGCGGGTACGCGTCGAACAGCGCGTCGTACTCAATGACCATGTCGAGATCGCCACTGCGCGCGCCCGTCAGCCGCATCTGCGAGTCGTCGACCTCGAACCGCCACTTCCCGTCGAGCCCGCGCCACCAGCCCGTCTCGCGCCAGATGCGCGCCGCGTCCGCACCCTCGCGCTCGAGCCGTGCCGGCACGTCCGTCTTCCCCACCGTCCGCGCCCCCTCGCCCGCGAGCGCGAAGCGCGTTCCCTTGACGGCGTTGTCCTCGTGCAGTATCTTTATTCCGTCGCGCCTCGGTCCCTCCGCGGGCAACTGGAGCCCGCCAGACTGGACCCAGGCGCGAAACTTTTTCCGGTTGATGTACCGCGCGCTGCCCTTGCGGACAGCCGCGAGAATCATCGTTGGCGTATCCTTCTCGTAGACGCTCGCGATCCGGTTCACCACGTTGCGCTTCTCTCGGCGCTCCAAATGAATGGCTGCCAAGATCGGCGCACCCCGCACCTGAACATCGAACACGACCACCAACGCGTTCGGCTGCGTAACGGAGTCCGCAACGAGCATCGGGTCGGCCATGTGCGCGTGCAGGTCTTCGATCACCTCCATCGGCACGTTGTGCCGCTCGCCGCTCGTCGCTTTCCGCAGCACAGAAGAGGGCATGGTCATTGGCAGCGCTTGCGCGCCGACCGCCCGGAGCAGTGCCGGAGTCTTCCCAACGCGTAGCGTGCGGATACTGGCAGGGTCTTTTGCCGCGCGACGTACCTGGTCTTTCCACGCACGGCTTTCCGCCTCGTCGTACTCGCCGAGACTGAACAGCGTCCCCTGCCCGGGCCCGCGCGCGCCGAACAGGTCCGGCTGCGCGTCGACGCTTCTCGCGCGCACGCGTTGCGCCTGCTGCCCCGCCGCGTCGAGCGTCTTCTGCAGCTCGTCGTACGCCTTCGCGGGGTCCGCGAGCGTTCCCGCGCGCGCCGCCTCGCGCACGTTCCGCGCCTTCGCGCGCACCCAATCGGGCAGGCTCGGCATGTCGAGCATCCCCGCCGCGAACTGCTCGACGCGCTTCGCGCCCACGCCGCCGAGCAGCCCGCCGCCGAGTTCGCCCTGCACGGAAAAACGCATTCCCGGATCCACGCCGTAGTCGGAGGCAGCGCCGGCCAGCGGCGCGGTCCGTTCCGCGCGACCATCCCGCCATGCTTCGTACGTCAACGCCGTCTTGATCACCGGTTTCTGCGGATCCCCGTTGTAGCGCCATCCGCTCAGCACGTCCATCGCCGGCGAAACCCACGCGAGCACGGGCCGGCCCGCCCGTACCGCGGCCGCCGTGCGTCGGTGCCCGTTTGTCACGCGCAACCGGCCCTCGTCCGTTTCCACGACCTCAATCGGTGGCGGTTGCTGCCCCTGGTCCAGCCATTCCGCGTACCGTTCCGCGTCCGAACCGCGTCCCTCTTCGTTCCGCTCTACCATGCGCTCGCTCAGCGACAGCGCGCGAGGGTCAAGCCATCGCAATTGGTCGATCGTCCGGCCGTCGTTCGCCCGGATGTCCGACACGCGCCACATGCCGACTTCGAGCGCCGGCAGCGCACGCACCGGCAGCGTTCGGCTCGATTCGCCCGCCGCGTAATTGCGCGCGAGCGCGTCCCAATACCGCGCTTCGTCCAACAACTCCGCTTCCGGTGGGCAGGCCTGGGGCGGTTCGCCGGCCGGCGCCGGCCGCACACTGAAACGCACACCCGCCGCCGCCGCCGCATCAACATCCGCCCGCGGCCGAGCCGCCGCACCCTCGCCCGTGAACGTGTACCGCATAGCGTCCGCGAGCGCGTCCGCGATCTGCCTGTTTGACAGCCGCACGCGCACGCCCGCGCGGATCAGCATCTTGCGCACGAAATCCGCAAACAGCTGCCAGATGTTCCGCTCGCGCGCGGAAAGCGCACGGCCGACGTTCAGCTTCTCCGCGATTTCCGCAAGCCCCTCTTCCGCCGCCAAGCGCCCGTCAAGGTCGAACCGCTCCGCGACGCCGTCGAGGAACTTGTTCAGCTCCGCCTCGTCCATCACGCCGCGCAGCCCGTTGTGCAGCCCCTGCTCGTGCATCCACGCGCCGACCGCGTCCGGGACGCTGCGCAGCTCGTCGAGCGCAAACCACACCGCGCCCGTCTCCGGGTCGTACACGCCGCGGATGCGCGGCTCGCCTTCGATCCCGCGCCGCTTTGCCTCTTCCGCCGCGCGCGCGCGGATCCGCTCGGGAAACTCCGCGCGTCTCGCGACCACGCGCACGGGCAGCGCACCGCGCGCGATCCGCGTCAGCCGTTCGAGCACGCCGCGCTTGCGCTCGTCCGCGGGCGAAAGCGCGCCCGCCGATCCTGTTACACTGAAGCGCTCGTCCTCGTCGATCTCCCCGTACTCGGCACCTTCGTCCGGTTCGTACACCGGTTCGCCGCTCGCGACCTTCTCACGCGCGCGCGCGGCTTGATCGGGCGTCGGCGCCTTGAACTCGCCCGCGAGCGCGACGGGCTCGGCCGCGGGATATCGGCGCACGCGCCCGTCTGCGGTGGTGACGCTGCCGTCCTTGTGTTTCTCAACGACAACGGCCGTGTCCCCGTGCCTGTCCGTGAACGCCTCGCCCTCTTGCACATCGCGCGCGAGCACGGGCGTCGCCGGATCGGGCTTCGCGCTTTGCGCCGTGACGCGGTTCGAGCCGCGCAGCAGCCGGTCTACCGCGTCGTACATGTCTTCGCTGTCGTCGGCGAGCCCCATCGCTTTTGCGCGTTCGAACCAATCATCGACAGTCGGCGCGCCCGAAGCGCGCGCGCGTTTGTGCACGAACAGCACGCTGTGCCGGAATTCGTCGCTGTGCTCGTAACGAATCCCGTGCTTGCGCACTTCTGCGCGAAACCCCTCGAGACGCTCGTCCGCAACCGCTTCGCGCCGGCGCCGGCGCGCGGCCGATTCCTTTCTGTCGCGGTCGCGCGCCAGCCGCGCGTTCTCTTCGTCGACGCGCGCGCGCATTTCCGCGGCCGCCTCCGGCTCTTCGCCGCCGAGCGTGATGCCCGGTGGCGGTGGTTCGTTCATGCGTTTCATCCACCGCACGAACGACCCCGGCAGCTTTGCCTCCGCCGCGGCTCTGCGCTCGTTCCGCGCTTGCTCGGCAGCCGTGCGTTCCGCGTCGCTGAGCGCCTCGGGCAGCACGCGCGCGAGCGCCGCGCGATCGTACACGTCCATGCGCCGAATGTGCGCGGCCGTCTTCTCGTCGAGTGCCCCCGCCGCGCGCAGGTCCGCGATCTCCGCGTCGAGCTTGTTGTACCAATCCGCGCGCTTCTGCGGCCAACTCCCTTGCGTTTCGCCCTTCGCGCGCCGCAGCGAACGTGTGAGCCGGCGAATGCGCTGCCGCGCGTTGTTCGCCTGCCGCGCGGCGGGCGTTGGCGCGGGTTTCGGCGTTATGGGCGCGGGCGTTTCCGCTGCCGGTGGCGCGGATCGAGCTTCGGCTCGCTCGCGCGTCGCGTCGCGTTGTAGATCATCGCCGCGCGCTTCTTCGCGTTCTTGCTCGTCAGCCCCTGGGCGAGTAGGCTGTCGCGTATCCGTTCGTACCGCGCCGGCATCTTCAGTCTCCTCCGTTGGCGTTGCCGTGTCCGTGGCGCCCTGGTCCGCGACGGCGCGGCGAAGCACGCCCGCGAACTCCGCACTCAGCCCGTGCGCCTTGACGTACGCGTCGACGTCCTCGTCGCTGCGAATCCCGATGCTTGCTGGGTCCGCCACGGCCGCGCGGTGTCCCGCGAGGTCGCTCGACTCGAATCGCTGCCCCGGCGACGCCTCGCGCGGCAGCAGCCCGACCTTGCGCCCGACCGAGCCCGCCGCGCCGAAGAACCCGACCATAAGCGCGACACTCTTCGCGCTCGCGCCCGCCTCGGCCCACGCGTCGGCGAGCATCTGCGCCGTTTTCGCGGCACTCTCTTCGAGCCCGGGCAGCTGTTTCGCGTGCAGCGCCTTCGCTGCCTCGACCGCGGCCGCACTGATAAACGCCTGCACGCCTTCTTCGGCGACTTCGCCCGCGAACTGCCCGGCAAACCGCGCGGCCGTGCGCACAAGCGCGTCCTTGATTGCGAGCTTCGCAATCAGTTTTTCCGTTGGCGACGGCAGCGGCAGCGCGTCCGCGATCCCCTCGGTTGCGCCGTACAACACGCCCGCGGGCACGGCGACGCGCCGCGCAAGTGCGCGGTCGATGTCGGGAACCGCCTGAATGATGTCGAGGTACGTATCGCCCATGCCCGTGAAGGCGTAGTGCGCCATCATCCCGCCCGTAGCCGCGAATCTCCCCGCCTTCGGCCCGCCCGCAAGCGTAGCGAGTCCGGCTGTGGGCGCCGAGAGCATGTAGCTTTCAAGCATCTGCTCAACGCTTGCTGCCGCGGTATACACGTCGGGGTGTGGCCCCGGCATGTTCGCGCGCGGCTCCGTTGTCGCGTGCCGCGCGTCGAGCGCAAGTTGCGCGAGCCGTTCGTCGCCCGTCACCATCGCGCGCAGCCCCGCGGCGGCGATCTTGCCCATCTCAGCACCCGCGCGCAAGCCCGGCCCGAGCGTCCGCGCAAGCGCGACGCCCCGCGCCTTCCCCTCGCGCGCCGCGCGCTTCGGCTCCGGCAACGCGTCGACATTCGGAAGATACCCGCGCGGGTCGTAGTGGGGCGGCAGTCCCGTCTCGTTGGAAACGGCGAAGGGATCCGCCGGCCGTGCCGGCGCCGGCCCTCGATAAGGCGCGCCGGAGGGAATGGGTTCGGCAACGGCTGCGCGCGCGTTCGGCGCGAATGCCTCGTTCACGCGTGCGAGCGCCGCGGGCAGTGCGCGCGCCGCGGTCGTAAGGTCGATGCCTGCGGCTTTTCCCGTACTCGTGTAATCGGGCGTGCCAATCGCGTTCGCCGCCGCGACCGCGCCGGGCGCGATCGCCGTCGCGGACTTCGCAAAATCCGGCACGGCCAGCACGGGCCGCGGCTCGCGCGCGGACACCGCATCGAGCAGCGCGCTCGGCTGCCACGCGTCCCCGTGCAGCTCGCGACCGCGTACGTTCGCCGCCTGAATCCAGCGTGCGCGCGCCTTCTGCTGCTGTTCCGGCGGCGCACTTCTAAAGAACGGATGTTCCTCGAGCTGCTTCAGCGTAATGAAATCCGCGGTCCGCACTCGCTCACTCCAGCATGCTGCGCACAGTCGCGTCGATGTCCGCGTCCCGCCCGCGGCGCGCCGCGCCGCCCATCCGCTCGCGCAGCGCAGCCATCACGTCCGGATACAGCTCGGGCGGGATTTCGCGCGCGTACCCGTCGCGGCCCTCTTGTGCGCCCGTCCACGCGTTCGTTTCCGCTTTGCCCTGCAATAGCTCCTCAACGCTCTTCCCCGTCGCCGCCGCGTCGTCGAGGATCTTCTGCACCCACCCCGCGACGAGCCGGTCGTGCTTCTGCGCCCGCCAATCCGTCGTTGGTGCGTCTGCGCGCGCCGGCAGCATGCTCGCCGTGAGTGCGTTGCGCTGCGCGGCCGTCGGCGCGGACGAGACGGGCGCGGTCAGGTCGAGCGCGCCGATACGGTTTTGCCACTTCGCGTATTGCTCGCCGAGCGCGGAGCTCTGCGCGTCCTGGCGCGCGCGCAGCGCGCCGAGTGCGGACATGTTCGCACGCTCCGCCGCGACCTTACGCAGGCGCGCGTCGAGGTCGCGTTGCTCGCGCTTGCTCCGCGCCATGTCCTCGCGCGAGCTGTAGCCGCCTTCGCCGACCGCGCGCGTGAGTGCGGCGTCGTTGCGCAGGTCCATTTCTTTTTTCAGGCTGTCGAGCTTCCGGCGCTCGGCGAGCTCCGCGAGCTTGTCCTGCGCGAGCGTGCCGAGACCGCCTTCGAGCGCGCCCGAGAGCGTGTTCGTGAGCTGCTGCGACCAGTGCGGTTGCGAATACATGCGGTAGCCGCCGCCGATATCGACGAGCCCGCCGCGGTTCTGCTGTTGCGACTTGAGCCCGCCGAGCAGCGCCATCATCAGCGGATACGAAATCTGCATAGTCTTACCTCACATCAGAAACCGAGGGATTGCCCACCCAGAAGACCGATGCCGGCGCCGAGTGCCGGTCCAATACCGGGCACAGCGTACCCGATCGCGCCGCCGAGCCCCGCGCCGACGAGCCCGCCGTATCGCGGCTGGTTCATTGCGTCGAGCTGGCTCGCGTTGTACAGCGCCTGCTGGTGCTGCGCGTGCTGTTGCATGCCCTGCCCGAGGATGCTGCCGACGCCCGTGTACGTCTGCGGCATTGGCACGGTGTACGGCTGCGCCTGCTGTGTCTGTTGCCGGCCCGTGACGAACGACAGCGGGTTCACGGTCGTCGCCGCTTGCGTCTTCAAGAATTGGTCGGCTGCGGCCTGGCGCTGCTGCCGCAGCTGCAATGCGGCTTGTCCCGCAAACAGCGCCTCCGCGTTCGCGGGCCCCGCGCCGCGAGACATGCCGCGCGCGCTTTGCGCGCTGCGGATCGACTGCTCAACCTCGCGCCGGAGTTCCGGATCAAGCGCAGCGCCCGCGGTCAGCTCCTGCTCGAGCTGCTGCCCGAGCTGCGCGCGCAGGCGCGCGGTCTGCGGGTCCTCCGCACTCGCGAGCAGCGGCGCGAGCGCGGCCGCATCCGCAAGCTCGCGTTCGCGCGCCGCGCGCTGCACTTCCGACCACTGCGGGCCGAGCTCGCGTTCGAGCTCGAGCATCTGCCGGTTGTACTGCGGCGCGTACTCCTGCTGCAGCTCTAACAGCTGCGGCGCGAGCCGTGCGGCAAGCTGAATCTGCGTGTCTACGTCCGCGAGTTCAGCCTGACGCTTCTTCGGCAGCGCCTTCAGGTACCCTTCGACCGTCCGCTCGATCTGTTTGTCAATCCGCGGCGGCGCGGGCGCACTTGATCCGGATGAACTACCCATTGTCGTTCTCTCGCGTGTGTGCTACAATCCAGGCGTCTTCGCCATCGTAGGATCTCGGAAGCACGCCGATCTTCGCGAATCCCGCTTTCTGCGCGGCGACGAGCGACGCGCGGTTCCTCACGGGCGTG
>Ga0180431_10006376_pt1 | contig 14014 bp, 7 predicted proteins | sample SS_ome_11_FD_132459 | JGI IMG/M metagenome (GOLD analysis project Ga0180431, IMG submission 132459) | Hypersaline lake sediment archaeal communities from the Salton Sea, California, USA - SS_1_MS_1 metaG | ecosystem: Environmental > Aquatic > Non-marine Saline and Alkaline > Hypersaline >... | reverse complement strand
GCCCTCTCACTGCCTCTTTGTACTCTTCTATACTGCCTCTCGTCATGCTCCCCCTTCTGGGTAACATTCTTTCTGAGGCAACTATACCACCTTCGGTAACATTTATTATCAGTCAATTCGGGGGGTTGACTTTGCACTTTGACTTGGTATTCTTACTACCATCGCTGTCACCCTGACGGCGCGGCAGGCCGGTGTCGGGAGGGGAGGTGATGCTTCTATCCCAAAGCGTTTGTCCCAACGGAACATATGACGCGAAACCCGTCTAACAGTTTGAAGAAGAGGAGGTCGAGAGATGCCACTGGGAGATCTGGGTAAAAAGGTCAGTGACGCATTGGTGCAGACCGTCAAGGGTGCAGGGGAGGTCGGACAGGCGGCGATCGAAGCTACACGGAGCAATGTAGTGGACAGCCTTCGCGGGGTGCGGGATGTTGTCAAGGAGACCTCCGGGTTGGCCGGGGATTCGGTGGCTGGCGCGGTGCATGCTGCGGGCCAGGTGGGGGCCGAGGTTGGGGCTGTGGCGAAGGGCGCGGTCGTCGGTACGATTCGGGGTGTGGGCGAAGTCACGACCGTGACGACGGGCGTGGTGAGTGACACCATCAGGGCAGCGATCAAGGGCACCAGCGAGGTTGGCGGAGATGTGGGCAAGGTCGCCAGGGGTGCCGCCGATGGTGCCCTGGCGGCGACGAAGAGCGTGGGGCTCGGCGTAGAGGATACGGCCTTCAGCGTCGCCCGAGGCGCCATACTTGGCGCAAAGGATGTGGGGGCGGACCTAGGCACAATAGCCAGGCAGAGTCTGCTCGGCACAATCAATGGAACCACTGAGGTGGGAGGCGATGTCATCCAGGCCATCTATGGCATGGCGCGTGGCCTCGCTAAGGGTGCCGGGGAGGTCGGGGGAGACTTGGGGGCGGTAGCCCGTGGCGCTGTGGAGGGGGCAATCGACGGTGCGAAGGCAACCACGATTAGCGCGGAGGAGGCAGCTTCCGCCGCAGCGAGCGGTGCTGTGGAGGCAGCAGGGGAAATAGGTGACACTGCTGTGAAGACTGTCACCGATGCGGTCTCGGGCACGATCTCGGGTGTGCAGGTGGTCATACGAACTCCGTTCAAAAAGGAGTAGAGAAAACGCTGTCGCAGCCGTAAGGCAGGGGGTCGGGTTTCGCCATAGTGACCGACCTCCTGCCTTTGTCTTGAGCATCAGCCGGCAAGATCCCGCACTGACTCGGCAAGGCCGTAGACCAGCAGCCTGTCTCCGGCCTCTATTCTGACGTCGTTGCCGGGTGTGGGTATGAAATCATCTGCTCTGTCAACAGCCAGCACTTGGACTTCTATATCGAATACGACGTCACCGACCGAAAGCCCGATGCTCCTCGATGTCTCCGACACAGCCACCAGGCTCACTCCCCAGTTCTTGCCCACGTGGAAGATCTCCTCAACAGGCGGAGCTTCGCGGAGAATGCGTTTCATTAAAGGCTTCCGCAGCCAGCTGAGGAGCCTGTTGCCGATCCTGCTCGCGACGATCAAACGATAGAGGACGAATATGCTCACTATGATGATCCCGAGTCGAGCGAAGAACCATCCATAGCCGGTTACCTGCGTGAAAGACGCCACGAGAGTGGCAATTATTGCGACCAGCCCGGCGTTTCCCAGGATGATCAGGATAGTGATTATCCGTCTCCTGGTGCTGTGACGCACCACACGTTCGGCCTCCGTGGTCGTGAAGCCTGTGCCGCTGAACGCAGACAGGGCCTGAAACCTGGCCACTTCCGGTTCGATCCCCGTCAGTTGGAGGGCCAGCCCTCCAATGCGGACAACCGTGAAGGAAACGAGTATGGTCAGAAGCAATATCCCTACATAGGCCACTTGACTTACCTCCTTGCGAGCCCGGGCCAGGCAGCAGTGAGAAGGCCTGCAACAATCATTGCCGTGTCGAAGCCTTCTCCAGCAATGTGCGCACGTCGTCGCCCAGATAGACCTTTGAGTAGTTCCACGGGATTTCTATGCCCTGTTCGTCGAACGCTTTCTTTATCTTCCTCCTGAGTTCGCCCATGAGGTCCCACTGCTTCATCGGCTGTGTCTCGCCCACAACCTTGACGATGATACCCCGATCCTCGAAGCTGTTCACACGCAACAGCCAGGGCGTCTTGGAGATGAGTTGGGGCCCCCACTTCGGGTCCTCGGCCACCTCTTCCCACACCTGTCGAATGGTTGCCATTACCTGGTCAACGTCCTCCTTGTAGGCGACGGGTATCTCGAGATGTGCCCTCGACCATGCCCTCGTATAGTTGCTTGCCACTCCGGTCTCCCCGTTAGGCACGAAGTGCAGGATACCATCGAGGTCTCGCAAAGTAGTCCGCCTCATGGTGAACGAGTCCACTATGCCGGTGATGCCGGCGATCTTTACCACATCCCCGACATTGTACTGATTCTCCAACTCCACGATGAACCCGCCTATCAGGTCCTTGATGAGGCTTTGGGCTCCGAAGCCCACAGCGATGCCGGCGACACCGAAGCCGGCCAGCAGCGCCGCGATGTTAATGCCGATTTCGTTCAGTATGAGGAACACCGCGACGATGACCAGTATGGTGCTCACCATAGTACGAAGGAGCTGTCCCAGGGTGTTGCTGCGCTTCTCAATCTCGACTTCGGGCTGGTCCTTCATCGTGCGTGCCAGCGTTCGCCTCACCGCAGCGGGAATGGCCTTTTTGCCAAGGACGTACGTAGTCAGGGCCAGCGCGAGGATGATAGCTATCCTGATGCCGTGCTCGATGAACCACTCGCCTGTTGCCTGCCAATCGACCATGGTGTCCCCCTTACCGATGACTATGCCCGTCTCGGATGGATTCTAGCAACCTGAACGACCGGAATCAACGAACCTCGACCTCGGCCGACAAGACCCACGCCTGCCATATGATGGTATAATCACGGCGAATCAGCTCAGGGAGGTATTGGCCGATGAGAGTCGCAACCGACTTCAGGGATGTGCCCGACAGGTGGTATAACATAATACCAGACATCGGCTTCGACTTCCCTCCCCCTATGGGATCGAGTGGTTATCCCATGACCCACCACGATCTCAGCCCGATCGCCACAGCACCCATTGTCGACCAGGAGCTGGACAGGTCGGAGCGAAACCCCGCTATCCCGAAGGAGCTTCGCGAGTTCTACGTCGAGTGGAGGCCTACGCCGCTTTTCAGGGCGAGGCGCTTCGAAGAGAGGCTCGACACGCCTGCACGCATCTTCTACAAGCATGAGGGAGGCAGCCCCTCGGGCAGCTACGAGTTCAATACGGCTCTGGCGCAGGCCTACTACGCAGCTCATGCCGGTGAGAAGGGCACGCGGTACCTGGTATCCGCCTCGGGCAACGGGGAGTGGGGGGCGTCCCTGGCCGTTGCATGCAACTACTTCGGCATCAAGTGCAGGGTCTACATGGTCAGGTCGTCGTATGAACAGAGGGAGTATGGCCGCTATCTGATGGAGTTGCTTGGGGCCGAGGTCGTGTCCAGCCCCAGCCCGAACACGCGTACGGGGAAGAAGGCGCTTTCCCAGGACCCGGAGTCCCCCGGAAGCCTGGGCATGGCATTGAGCGAGGCCTTCGAAGAGGCTACGACACGTGATGAGGCCAAGTTCGCCTGGGGTACGCTGATGAACCACGTGGTACTCCATCAGACCCTAATCGGGCTCGAGGCCAGAGATCAGCTTCGCCATGGGGGTGTCCGTCCCGACCTGTGCATTGCTGCCGTCGGTGGGGGAAGTGGGTTCGGCGGCCTTGCATTCCCCTTGTACAGAGACCGCAAGAGCGGCATCCGTTTCATCGCCGTTGAATCAGCCGCGGCCCCGACCCTCACCAAGGGCCGGTATGGCTGGGACTATGCCGACTGGGGAGGCCTGGCCCCGATGCTCAGGATGTACACTCTTGGTCATAGCTTTGTGCCCCCCGACATACGGGCCGGATCCATGCGGTATCACGGCATATCACCTTTGATCAGCGCCCTGTATCGTGAGAAGCGAATCGAGGCCAGGACGTACACCCAGCGCCAGGCTTTCGAAGCCGCCGTGGCTTTTGCCCGTGCGGAGGGTTTCGTGCCATCTCCCGAGTCATCCTATGCCATCAAGGCCGTGCTCGACGAGGCCGTCGCGTGCAAGGACAGGGGCGAGCGCAAGAACATCCTCTTCCTGTTGAGCACTAACACGAATCTGGACGTGGCTGTCTTCAAGGACTTCCTCGAAGGGGCAGTGGAAGACAAGCATGCTCCCATGGACAAGATCGACGAAGCCATCAGCAGCCTGCCTGCGCAACCTTCCGTCTGACCACAGATGGCTCTGGCCGTCTGTCTCGGGTGTCTGCCTGTTGTGGCTGCGAATCGCGCTGTGATCCCCTCAGGGCAGGCTGATGTCCGTGTGAACCGGAGCTTCACGTAGCACTCTCTAGGTGGGAGGAAGCTCGGCACGTAAGAGCCCGCCGCCTCAGGCGGGCTCCGAGGCTGGGGGCGAGGCTAGCTGGCGTCCCTGGTGAGACTCGAACTCACGACCCACTGCTTAGAAGGCCTCGCAGTGGGTTTCTCGTACTCTAGCTTCGATTGTCAACTGGAGCCCGAAGCTGACGCCTCGCGAGGCAGGAGGTCGCCTTTCGGACACTCCTCACGGAAAATTCAATATAATTGTGCGGAAAATGGCCGGAAAATGCAAGTAATGAAATGAAGCTGGCAACGTTCTTTTGGGCCGCCGCTGCCAACCGCCATCGAAGCTAGCCCCTCAGCACAGTGTGATTGACAGCCCAGAGCGAGCCTATATGCACATCTCCTGCTGACAAATTGCTCTCAAGAAATACCACTCCCCGGTACCGTATCTTGCTGAACGATCTCCCCGAGGGGGAAAACGGTAAGAAAAGTGAAGTGGTTACACTGGGACATGTATTGACTTGCGCGCTAGAGTCCTCTAGGATACTCGCAGTTTCTTCACCAGTCGCACTGACCGGCAATCGTCGCAGCAGACATGCTTGTTTGCCACACGGGTCTCCTCCAGCGATCTGGAATTGGCTGCGGCCCAGAAGCTGAGTTCGAAAGGGGTTGAGCATGAGCAAGGCACTGAGGATCCTACTCGCCATCGCAGTGATAGTCACCACAATGGGTATGGTGCCCATCTCCGCTGCTGCGCAGGCCGAGAAGACCACCATCACTGTCACGGACACATCGCCGTGGTTCACCAACGGGTGCAACTCGGGCGGCGACTACTGGTGGTCCCACAGCTTCGAAGGCCACGACTATATATCCACCTATGTCGGGGGCATGGTCAGCGATCCGGACCAAGTGGACTGCTGGGCAACCTTCAAGCCCTATCTTGCGTCAGCCGGGGTGTACAGGGTCTACGCATCCTTCTACGCGTGCGCTGACACCTCCACCATCGTCCCGTTCTCGGTGACCCACGCCGGCGGGACCGCGACGACGACGGTGAACCAGTACAGCGCATCGCCCACCTGGAAGGAGGTGAAGCTCGGTGCCTGGGAGTTCGACGCTGGTGAGATGAGCGAAGTGACTGTGACCGACGCGACCGGAGAGCCTTACGACGAGGTGAAAGGACTGACGATCGGCACTGTGAAGTTCGAGGAGAACACTCCACCAACGTGCTCAGTCTCGGCAGAGCCCACTTCGGGCCCGTCTCCGCTTGATGTCACTTTCACGATCAGTGCTAGCGATGCTGACGGGTCGATATCGGCGTGGGTACTCGATGTCGACGGCGACGGCAACGCGGACTACTCCGGCACGGGCAGCCCCCCCGCGTCGATACCACACACGTATTACACCGAGAGTCCTCCAGAGGGCTACAGCGTGATGCTGGTGGTCTCGGACAATGACGGCGAGGATAGCTTCGCCACGGAGAGGGTGGTAGTAGGGCAGAATGATCCTCCGACATGCTCCCTCTCTGTGGATCAGAGCTCGGGTGATGCGCCGCTAGACGTCAGCTTCTCGATGACGGCCGGTGACGCCGACGGATGGATCGAATCCTGGGTTCTCGACCCCGGCGATGGAAGCCAGAGCTACTCGGGTAGCGGAACTCCCCCGGCGAGCCAGGCTCACACGTACGAGGCAGGCGGTGACCATACAGCCATTCTCATGGTGTCCGACAACGAGGACGCTGTCTGCTCCGACACAGCGACAGTGCAGGTAGGCGCGAGCTCAGGAAACAAGGTTGTTCCTATGGTTGCGGCGGGGAGGGGTCACGTGGTAGGGCTGCATTCCGACGGCACTGTGATTGCCCTGGGATCCGGCGAGCGGTGCAACGTTGGTAGCTGGACAGATGTCCGCCACATTGCCGCATGTTACGAGCACACCGTGGGCGTAAGACTGGACGGAACGGTGATCGCCACTGGAAGGAATGAATACGGCCAATGCGACGTGGACCACTGGATGGGTATCCGATATGTGGCCACAAATTATGTGCATACGGTGGGCCTGACATTCGACGGAAGGGCGGTCGCCACTGGATGGAATGAATACGGCCAATGCGACGTGGACACTTGGACGGGCATCCAGCAGGTGGCAGCGGGGACCATGCACACTGTCGGCTTGAAATCAGACGGAACAGTGGTCGCAACAGGACGTGGTGACGAGGGCCAATGCGACGTTGATACGTGGACAGATATCGTGCAGGTGGCAGCGGGTTGGGACTACACTGTCGGTCTGAAATCAGACGGAACAGTGGTCGCAACAGGACGTGGTGACGAGGGCCAATGCGACATTGATACGTGGACAGATATCGTACAGGTCGCGGCCGGGACCGCGCACACCATCGGTCTGAAGTCGGATGGGACAGTGGTTGCGACAGGGTTTAACGGCAACGGTGAGTGCGAGGTGAGTGGCTGGGCCGGCATACGGTACATAGCCACTGGAGACTACCAGACAGTAGGCCTGAGGTGGGACGGTACGGTGATGGCTGCTGGATGGGACTTCAGGGGACAGTGCGATGTTGCTAGCTGGACGGGCGTCCAGCAGGTGGCAACCGGTGCCGACCACACTGTGGGCTTGAGATTCGATGGCACCGTCGTCGCAACAGGACGTGGTGACGAGGGCCAATGCGATGTGGATAGCTGGACGGATATCGTGCAGGTGGCTGCGGAGGACTTGCATACACTTGGCGTGAGATCGTACGGAACGGTGATCGCAACGGGGGGGAATTACAACGGGCAATGCGACGTGGACACGTGGACGGGTATCCGATATGTGGCCACGAGTTTTGGGCATACGGTGGGTGTGAGATCGGATGGGACAGTAGTCGCAACCGGATACAATCACGATGGCCAATGCGACGTGGATACGTGGTCGGATATCGTCCAGGTCGCGGCTGGGGCCTCTCACACCATCGGTCTGAAGTCGGATGGGACAGTGGTCGCAACGGGGCAGAATTACTATGGGGAATGCGATGTGGATGGTTGGACGGATATAGTACAGGTAGCGGCCCCGGGCTACTACACCTTGGGGGTGAGGTCAGACGGCACCGTCGTCGCAACAGGACGTGGTGACGAGGGCGAATGCGACGTGGATAGCTGGACGGATATAGTACAGGTAGCGGGCGGGGGCCGCCACACCTTGGGGGTGAGGTCAGACGGCACCGTCGTCGCAACAGGACAGAATGACTATGGGCAATGCGACGTGGATAGCTGGACGGATATCCAGTATGTGGCCACAAATCAAGTGCATACAGCGGGGGTGAGATTGGATGGAACAGTGGTCGCGGCAGGCCTGGAGATTTCGCTCATGCAGTGGGATTTGGGGGAATGCCTGCCTGTTCACTTACCTGACGAGAACCTCGAGGCCGCCATACGTGAGGCAATAGGCAAGCCCACAGGAGACATCCTGACGGCCGAGTTGGAGGGACTCCCCTGGCTGTTGGCAGCTAACCGTGGGATAGCCAACTTAGATGGCCTCGAGCACTGCGTGAACCTGACATGGCTTGACTTGAGGCGGAATCCCATTGCCGACATATCGCCGATACTGGGGCTCACCAGTCTCACTGGTCTCGATCTAGGACAACAAGGGTTCCCGGCGCTGGACGATGTCTCCGGACTCAGTGCCCTGACCAACCTCACGTGGCTGAACGTATACGTTGCAGGTTCTGCGGATGTCAGCTTTCTAACTGATCTGGAGCAGCTCGAGTTCCTTTCTGTAGGCAAGTACGGCACCATCACAGATTCTGAGATAGCCGCGATCTCCAGCCTCCCCAATCTCTCGTCTCTAAACCTTGGAGCCCTTCATTATGGGGACATTTCGCCCATGAGCGCTCTCAGCCTCGATAGCTTGCTCTTGGCGTTTGGCATTCTGACCGAGGAGGACATCACGTGTCTTTCCGAAGTATCAAGCTTGTCCAGCCTGTCAATCTGGGGCGCCCAGGTGCCCGACCTGTCGCCATTGACTGGACTCCCGAATCTCAAGGGTCTGTGGCTGAGGGTGAACCAGTTGGACGACATATCGTTCCTTAGTGGTTTCCCAAGCCTGGAGGGGCTCGGTCTGGAGCATATGCAGGTTGAGGACTGGGGCCCCCTGGCAGACCTTGCAGCACTAACAGACTTGACGTTGCGTGACTGCGGACTGATTGACCTCTCCACGCTGCCCGAACTCGACAACCTGCAAACGCTCGATCTCAGCGACAATCAGATTCAGGACCTGGCCCCGCTGGCGGACTTTGATCAGCTATGGAGTCTATCCCTCAACTCAAACGAAATCACTGACCTGTCATCCCTTCCCCCAACCATCCCGCATGTATCAGTCGCGAACAACCAGATCCAGGACATCTCCTGTCTGGTCTTCGGCCCTTGGCACAGTGTTCTTGAGGCAGTGGATCTGACCGGGAATCCCTTGAACGATTCCTCCGTTGACACGTACATTCCGCAGCTTGAGGATGCCGGGGTGTGGGTTATCTACGAAGAGGGGCCTGTGACTTCTCTGTGGATCGCCGAACCCTACAGCATAACTGCCAACTCCGCCACGTTATGGATACAACCTGCTGGATACGCCTCCTGCGAGGTGAGATATGGCGAGACCACAGCCCTTGGCCTCAGTGCAACCAGCCCGCGCATATCGGGCAATCATTTCATCGACCTCGAAGGCCTCAATCCCAACACGACCTACTACTTCGATGTTGTGCTCACCGATGCAGCAGGAAACACGGCTGTTGACGATAACTGGGGCTACTACTATAGCTTCCCTACTGCTGGTACCAGCACCGCCGTCGACCCTGCGTTCTCCACAGTCCAAGTCGATCCTTCATCAGTTCCAGCCGATGGCGACTCGACGGCCACGATCACAGTCACCCTCAAGGACAGCACGGGGACGCTGATCACAGATGGGCGCAGCGTGCAGGTGAGCACAGACCTCGCTGGGGCAACGATCGCGCAGCCTTCCGGCACAAGCGATGGCAGCGGCCTGTTTGAGACGACCATTTCCTCGACAGCGGCCGGAGATGCCACTATCACCGTGACTGCGGACAGCGTGGTGTTGTTGCAGCAGCAGGTGGTGCACTTCAGTCCCGTGGACACGAACCCACCGGATACGATTAAGGGGGACGGTCCACCAGAAACGGTGGAATACGACCCCATCTTCTTCTCCGTCACGTTCAGTTGGAGTGGCACCGACGATATCACGCCAACAGAATCGTTGGAGTATTCGTATATTCTCGAGGGTGAGGACAACGAATGGTCAGCTTGGTTGACGATGCCAGCGCCGACGGCCACATACTTCTGCCTGCCACATGGAGACTACGTTTTCAAAGTGAAGGCAAGGGACCAAGCTGGGAACGAGGATCCGGCACCGGCGGAATGGGCCTTCACCGTTACGGACAAGGAGATGCTTCTGGCTGAGCGCTTCAAACCCATAATCTGGCTCGCGCCTGGCGAGGAATTCGAGCCCGAGCCTGTGGAGATATTCCTACAGCCCGAGACGAGACTCCGTGACACTGAGAACAGCGGTTGGCAGACTGATGCTACACTGGAGAACCTATTGAGTCATACAGGAGAGAACTACTACGTTGACCTGGAACCGGACATGACCCAACTAGTCCACGACTGGGTTGCATCAGGATGCGAGAATGATGCCAACTGGGAGGAGCAGTACATCGATAGATACGGACTGATAAGGGACCAATACGAGCAGACAGCCTACACGAGAGTCACTGAGGACGAGGGCTACTTAGTCATTCAGTACTGGCTGTTCTATTACTTCAACGACTTTGGCCATGTTTGTGAATGTGTGCCCGGGCCCGGAGTCGCATGTGCTGGGTACTCATTTGACCACGAGAGTGACTTGGAGTTGATCGAATTGGTTTTCGATACAACATCAATAGAAGGGGACTTCGCAGATAAGGTAAACGAGGTATATGCCTATGGGTGGGAGCCTCTGTTCATAGCCATCTCTCAGCACTCGTCCGGGGACGCCCTCTACTGGGAAGACCCTGACCGTCCCAGAAACGGGGACCACCCGATAGTGTACGTGGCCAATGGTTCCCACGCCAACTACTTCACCATCGGGGCCCAGAAGTGGGATATTGAGGGCCTTGGCAAGGATGTCACGGGACTCGGCAGACTGGTATACAGTGACCTGCAACTCGTGCCCCTGACATCGGGGGACTTCTGGACAATACAACCCTGGCTCGACTACAGCGGATACTGGGGAGAGTACGGGGGACTCCGGTCTGGCAGAGGTCATGAGGCCGGCGCTAGAGGGCCCCAGTATCAGGAGCCAGAGGCGAAGTGGTACAACCCAAAGGATTGGGGAGACGGCCATCTGTCGATTTCCGATAAGCTGTTGCCGCCATTCCAGGCTCGCCTTTGGCATCAGTGTGCGGAGCTACATGTCTACGATTTCGGGCAGCGACATGTGGGACCTGACGGCCAAGGGGGCGTAGAACTAGGGATACCAGGTTCGGAGTACTTGACCGATGACGCCGGGAAGGTCGACATGATCGCAATCGCAGCTACAGACGTCTCTGCCAAGTACACGGTCGAGGTCGTCGGAACTTCGACAGGCGAGGCCGCGCTTGAATTGCTGGTACCAGACTACAGCTTGGGTGTTCAGTACCAGGTCACGTACGACCCGATACAAGTAGAGAACGGGACACTGGGGACGGTCACGGTAGGTCCAGGTACCAACTTCATTCTGGCAATCGACTATGACGGCGACGGCGTGAGGGATTCCCAAGTCCAACCGTCCGCTATGCAGCAGATAGCTACTGAGCAAGTGAACCTGCCACCGGCCGTGCACGCCGGTCCTGATCAGCAAGTCGGGGAAGGTACAGCCATAGGCCTTGGTCCAGCGCTCTTCGCCGACGCGACTACAGATACACACACCGCTCTTGTCGACTGGGGCGATGGCGCCGTTGAATCCGGTGCCGTATCGGAGGGAAATGGCGCCGGAAACGTCACCGGTTCTCACGTATACGCCGATGATGGTATCTACACTGCAACCATCACTGTGACAGACGACGAAGGCAGTGTGGGCAACGACACGCTCACCATCACCGTCAACAACGTGGCCCCAACCGCATACGCCGGTGAAGACCAGTGCGGGGACGAGCCGTCGACGCTCACGTTCTCTGGCAGCCATACCGACCCCGGCACGCTCGATACGCATACCTATGAGTGGGACTTCGACTACGACGGTGTCACCTTCGACGTCGATGCCAGCGGCAACCCAGTGACCAGCACCTGGGAGGACGACTTCGTCGGGGTGGTCGCCCTCCGGGTCACAGACGACGACGGTGGGGTAGGAACCGACACGCTGACAGTAACCGTTGACAACCTGGCTCCAACTGTCGGTCCGATCGCCGCTCCAGTCGACCCCGTCGAGGTTGGCACCGAGATCGCCGCCAGCGCCGAATTCACAGACCCAGGTGTCTTCGACACCCACACAGCCCAGTGGAACTGGGGCGATGGTTCCACGCCCGACGGCGTGGTCAGCGAAGACAACGGCTCCGGCAACGTGACCGGTAGCTACGTCTATGACACACCCGGTGTCTACACAATCACGCTCACTGTAACAGACAGCGACGGCGGCTCCGCCACTTCGATCTTCGAGTACGTTGTGGTCTATGATCCGGATGGAGGCTTCGTGACAGGCGGTGGCTGGATAGACTCTCCGGCGGGCGCCTACGCTCCTGATCCGACCCTCACCGGCAAGGCCACGTTCGGCTTCGTGTCTAAGTACAAGAAGGGGGCGACAGTGCCCACCGGCCAGACCCAGTTCCAGTTCAGAGTCGCCGACCTCAACTTCCACAGCGACAGCTACGACTGGCTGGTCATAGCTGGCCACAAGGCGAAGTACAAGGGCACCGGCACCATCAACGGAGAGGGTGAGTACGGCTTCATGCTGTCGGCCATCGACGAGAAGCTGACGCCGAGCACCGACGTCGACCTGTTCCGGATCAAGATATGGGACAAGGCGACGGGCGAGGTGGTCTATGACAACCAAATGGGCGATTCGGACGACGCAGATGCGGCCACGGCAATCGGAGGCGGCAGCATCGTGATTCACAAGACCAAGTAGAACGACCTTGCAGCCCTTGCACCACGAGAAGAAGCGGGCAACGAAGTCGCCCGCTTCTTCCTGCTTTACGAGTTTCGTCGGAGGTTGGACGCCTCGTGCCTTGCCCGTGTACGCTGGCCCTATCCAGCTACTTCTCAGACTTCCGTCTATCGCTTGCCCTTCTTCGCTCTCCTCTGCGCCTGCCCGACGTGGCCCTCCGCTCGACCTCCCCCGGCTCCTGCCTGACTCGACGGTCTCCCTTCCGCCTGTCCTCTCCGCCCCTGCGCTCTCCACGGCGTCTCTCCTGAATGGTTCCCCCCTCTCCCATGGTTGAGTGAAAACGTGCCCCCGTTGCACTACACGCTGAATCACGACTTCGGCTTGCGCGATATGGTGATGTTCGCCACATGACCCCTGAACCCCAGAGTGGTGTTCAGCCTGTTCTCGACATACTCCAGGAACTCAGCCTCCCTCTGCCCCATAGCCCAGTCCTTGTCCAAGCCAAGTGTGATGCTGAGCTTCACCTGCTTCCTGGCCATCTCCATCCTCCTGCCATCCCGGATCGCGCAGCGACAATGATTTGCGACCTTCCATTGCGACCGATAAGATAGCACACAAGGGCACGAGTCGGCAAGCTCATAAGGCGCGATTTCGGTGACACCCAAGGCGCTATTCGTTCCATGTGATGGAACGTTCTGCGCCACGGAAGCACGTCAGGGGCGCACACCAGGCCAAGACAGAGCGAGGGGGACAATCGAACACAATATGTGTGCATTTGAGCAAAAACTGTGTTCAATGTCATGCTGCAACACCTGATCACTTCGAGAACCAAGCGCAGCCTGCTCAAGCTCTTCGTCACCAACCAGGACGCAGCTTCCGACCGTCTGCCTTCGTGGCAGGGAGTCGATTCATTGAAGCTGTGAGAAACCCGTGAACGCGACAACGTGGCCTTGTCAAGCAAACGTAACCTGAAAGTGAACCGGGAGTGAACCAAAAGTGACCTTCTGGCATAGACGAGGCAGTAGGTCGGTGTAGAGGCAGTGGGTCGATTTGTCGGCGTAAATCGCTATTGGTCGAGGACGAGCATCAAAGCTAGTGGCGAAGCTAAATGGCGTCCCTGGTGAGACTCGAACTCACGACCCACTGCTTAGAAGGCAGTTGCTCTATCCACTGAGCTACAGGGACGCGCAGACCGCAGGTGCGGTGCTCATTTTAGCACCGCACCTGCTATAATGACAAGGCGAGTTCTTATCTCGCCGTTTGCCGAGCCCCTGGGTGTCGCGGTGGCGGAGCGAGTACTGGGCTCGGCTTGATCGGATGGCCACTGGGTGAACAGATCAAGCATTTCGACTGGAATGAGCTTGAATCTAATACCCGCAGGAGGGCGTATTGCGTCAATAGAAACTGTTACCGAACGGGTGTTGTTGCCTCAAAAGCGCGGGTTACCGAAGCATCCTCCTTTGGGGTAGCGGAGCCTCCTGCACGATTAGCAAGCTTCCATAGGT
>Ga0180431_10006374_pt1 | contig 14016 bp, 6 predicted proteins | sample SS_ome_11_FD_132459 | JGI IMG/M metagenome (GOLD analysis project Ga0180431, IMG submission 132459) | Hypersaline lake sediment archaeal communities from the Salton Sea, California, USA - SS_1_MS_1 metaG | ecosystem: Environmental > Aquatic > Non-marine Saline and Alkaline > Hypersaline >... | reverse complement strand
TTAGCAGGTTCGATGGAAGACTGCAACCCGCTTCGAGAAGATTTTTGAACAGTTTTCGGCACGGTATATTGATTTATACGTATATTTAATTATGCGCACCTACTAGGTCTTGACTTCCCCAACGCGGCTGGGCTCCGCAAAACGTCATCCAGGGACTTCTGAGCGTCACCGTGCCCGCTCAGAATCCGTTTGCTCACAGCAACGCCCGGATCTCGTCGGCGTCGAGCTCTTTGACCTTGGCGATCAGCTCCCTCTCGATCCTCACCGCCAGCTCGGCGATGGTCGGGTACTCGAAGAAGGTGCGCAGGGGCAGATCGAGCTCGAAGCTCTCCTGAATGCGGGCGACGACCTGCACCACCAGGAGCGAGTGCCCGCCGAGCTCGAAGAAGTTGTCGTCGATGCCGATCCGCTCGATGCCGAGGACCTGCTCGAAGATCTCGGCCAGCTCCTCCTCGATGGGACTCTCAGGCGGCGTGTACTCGCCCTCCAGCTCGGGGCGGCGGCGGTCCGGCTCGGGCAGCCGCCGGCGGTCGACCTTGCCGTTGGGCAAAAGCGGCAAGCTTTCCAGCATCATGAACACCGCCGGCACCATGTAGTCGGGCAGCCGCTGCTTGAGGAAACCGCGCAGCTCGCTGACGGTGAGCTCCCGCTCGGGATGGGCCACGACCCAGGCCACCAGACGGACGCCGCCGGGCGCGTCGTCCCAGGGCGCGACCACGGTGTCGGTGACGTCGGGGTGCTCGCCCAGGACCGCCTCGATCTCTCCCGGCTCGATGCGGAAGCCACGGATCTTGATCTGCTGGTCGACGCGGCCGAGAAACTCGACGTGGCCGTCGGCAAGGTAACGCGCGCGGTCTCCGGTCTTGTAGAGGCGGGCTCCCGGCTCGTCGCTGCGGGGATCGGGGATGTACTGCTCCGCCGTCGTCGCCGGCTGATCGAAATAGCCCCGGGCGAGTCCCGCACCGGCGATCAGGAGCTCCCCGAAAACCCCGATGGGGACGGTCTCGAGCCGGCGATCGAGGATGGTGAGCCGGGTGCCGGGAAAGGGCCGTCCGATGGGGACGTGGGCGTCGATGGGCAACGCCGCCGCGTCGTGTGCAAAAAAAGTGGAATCGATGGTGGTTTCACTTAAGCCGTAGGAGTTGATCGCGCGGGTTTGCGCTCCGCCCAAGGCGCGAAGCTGCTGGTATTCCCGCACGAACCAGACGTCGGATCCCACCACCAACAGGCGCATGAAATCAAGCGTTTGCCCGTTTTTTTCCAGATATTCCATCAATTCCCGAACCACCACCGGAACGAATTCGGCACTGTCGACCTCCTGGTCGCGCATCAGCTCATAAAGTTTTTGAGGCGCCAGCAGGATCTCCTTCGGGCACAGCACCAGCTTCGCCCCCGAGCACAGAGCCCGCACCAGGTCGCCGGCGAACACGTCGAAGGAAAAGCTGGCCATCTGGAGATGGCACCTCCCGGTCTGCCGCAGCCGATAGGCATCCTCCCAGGCCCGATAGGCATTCACCAGGGCGCCGTGGGGGACCATCACCCCTTTGGGGATGCCGGTGGAGCCCGAGGTATAAATCAGATAGGCGAGGTTCGCCGACCTCGCCCGGTGGGGGGGATTGCGCTCGCTCTCGTCCCCGCTCGCGGCGGCCGGCGAATCGAGGGCGATGAGCTCGCAGTCATGCTCGGGAAGCTCCGGGACCAGACCCTCCTCGGTCAGCAGCACCGGCGCGGCCGAGGCCGCGAGCAGCGTTGCGAGGCGCTCTTTCGTGGTGGTGGCATCGACGGGCAGGTAAAAGCCCCCCGCCTTGAGCACCCCGAGGGCCCCGATGATCACCTCCGGAGAGCGTTCGGCCAAGATGGCGACGCAGACCTCCGGCCCCACCCCCAGCCGTCGCAGCCGGTGGGCCAGGAAGTTCGCCCTGGCGTTGAGCTCCCGGTAGGTGAGCTTTCTCCCGCCGCCGACCACTGCCACAGCCCCCGGAGTCCGCTCGACCTGGGCTTCGAAGAGCTGATGGATGCAGGCATCCCGCGGGTACTCGCTCGCCGTGTCATTCCATCCCACGAGCAGCTGGTGGCACTCCCCGGGGGAGAGGAGCGGCAGCTCCGAGAGCCGGCTTTCGGGTCGGGCGACGAGGCCCTGAAGCAGCGTCCGCCAGTGGCCGAGGAGCCGGGCGGTGGTGGTGCCGTCGAACAGATCGGTGTTGTAATCGCAGTAGCCCTCGATCGTTGCTCCCGCTTCCCACAGCCATAAGGTCAGGTCGAAATTCGCCCAGACGCCGCCGGCGATCGTCAGCCGATCCACGGTGACGCCCGGAAGCTCGACCACGGCCTCGGGGGTGTTCTGATAGACCAGCATGACTTGAAAAAACGGCGAGTAGCTCATCTCGCGTTCGGGTTGCAGCTCTTCGAGCAGCTTTTCGAAGGGCAGATCCTGATGGGCATAGGCTCCCTTGGTGACCTCCCGCACCTTCCGTAGAAGCTTCGGAAAGTCCGGGTTGCCCCCGAGATCGGTGCGCAGGACCAGGGTGTTGACGAAAAAGCCGATCAGCTCCTCGACCTCGGACCGGTTGCGGTTGGCGATGAAGGTGCCGACGCTGAGGTCGCACTGGCCCGTGTCGCGATGCAGCAGCGCCTTCAACGCCGCCAGCAGCGTCATGAACGCCGTGGCGCCGTGCTTTTGCCCCAGCGCCTTGAGGCCTTCGGAGAGCTCGGCGGGCAGGCCCACGGGATGCTTGGCGCCGTTCGCGGTCCGCACCGGCGGACGTGGTCGATCCGTGGGCAGTTGCAGCATCGGAAAAGGACCGGCGAGCTGTTGCCGCCAATACGCGAGCAACGACTCCAGGGTCTCGCCCGCGAGCCATCCCCGCTGCCAGTGAGCGAAGTCCACGTACTGGAATTCGGGCTCGGGAAGCTCCGGAGCCCGGCCGGCGGTGAATGCCTGGTAGACGGCCCCGAGGTCGCGGAGCAGGACCGCCATCGACCAGCGGTCGAAGACGATGTGATGAATATTGAACAGGAAGATCTGCTCCGCCTCGGCCAACCGCAGCAGCAGGGTGCACGTCAGCGGCCCCCGGGTCAGGTCGAAGGATGCCGCTGCCGCCTCCGAGCATCGCCTCCGGGCCTCGGCCTCGCGCCGGGTCGCCGGCAGCTTCCCGAGGTCTACCAGCGGCAGCGGCAGCCGGGGATGCCGGGAGATCACCTGGATCGGCCGTCCGCCTTCCGCCGTGAAGGTGGTGCGGAATGCCTCGTGACGCCGGGCGATCTCCCGCAGGCTCGCAGCGAGCGCGGCGACGTCGAGCGGTCCCCTCATTCGCACTGCTTCCGGCAGGTTGTAGGCGGGGGTACCGGGCTCGAACTCCACCAGGAACCAGAGGCGCTGCTGGGAAAACGACAACGGCAGCTTCCCCTCGCGCGGGATGCGCTCGAAGGGCGGCCCTTCGCTGCCCGCCTCGCGCAGCAACGCCAGAACTTCGGCTTTGCGCTGGGTCAGCTCGCTGCGCAGATCCGGGGTCATGGCGTCTTTGGGCGCGTTGAAGCGCAGGCGGTCGCCATCCAGCCATAGCCTGATGTCGCGTTTTCGGAGATGCGACAGGAATTCAAGGGTGGTCATTGCTTTCATGGAAAGTCATGCTCCCTGAGCCCCCGGGAGAGCGGAAGGAGGGTGGAGGATGCCTGCGGCTCCGAGGCGGTGATCGCCGCGCGGATGCCCTCGCTCTCCTCAGTGACTTTCGCTCGCAGGTGGGAGGGTGGATCCAGCTTCACCAAAAGATCGAGCGCTTCGTGAAACCGACCGTGCTGGTGCAGCACCCGGGCGGCGAAGAGCTGAACCAGCGGCCGGTCGGGATGACGCGCCGCCCAGCGGCGGAAGAGCTCGGTGATGGGACCGCTGAGGAGAATCGGCTCCTGGCGGTCGCGCACGGCTTCGAGATAGTGCTCCGCTCCCTCATCGATGCGCCCGCTTCCGCCGAGAGCGGCCGCCAGGTGGATCCGCCCCTCGCGGAACTGGGGCAGACGCCGTACCACGAAGCCGAAGGCCGCCGCCGCCTCCCTCGGACGATCATGGACCAGCAGGGCCTGACCCAGCAGATACTGCGCATCGAGGATGCTCCCGAAACCCAATAACGACTCCTGATAACGAGGATCGTCGCTCAGAGCGATGAGCTCCGCGAGGACGAACGGATCGCCGGGCCGCCGCTCCAGGGCCGCGCGCAGCAGCTCGACCGCACGCTCCCGGTCACCGCGCAGGGCCGCGGCCCGGCCGAGATAAAAAAGCGGCTCGGACGCGTGCTTTGCTCCCCGGTAAACCTCGCGTCGGCCCGCGGCGAGAGGTTCGAGCAGATGCTCGGCCTCCTCGAGGCGTCCCGCCCGAAGCAAAATCCTCGCCAGGTCGAAATCGGCTGCAACCCATGCCCGGTCATGCCCCGCGCGCCGACGCGCCGCCAGGGCCTCGGCCACGCACGCCTCGAGCGTGCTTCCCTCCTGCGGAAAATAGGCCGGACGCATCCAGTCCAGCCACCAGGGGGCCGCCGCCATCGCCTCGACGGCCAGCGGCGCGTGCCGGGCCAGGGGGTCGTCGCGGGTCTTGCGGCGGATTTCCTGAAGCAGCCGGTTGGCTTCGAGAAAGCCGCGGCGCCGGTAAAGCTCGTCGCGAATCAGGTCGTTGGGAAGCATCAGGGTGATCGCCAGCAGCACGGTCAGGCCCTGGATCGGCAGCGACCGCCGCCAGCCCCGCCGGCGGATCTCGGCCACCGCCGCCGCCGCGAAGTAGAGGAGCGCCGGCAGGAGTACCAGCTGCTGGCGTGCCGAAACGTAAAAGGTGAGCATCACCGCCAGCTGCGTAAAACCGACCGCGAAGTACAGAAAGCTCCGCCGCCAGCGACGAACCTCGAAAAGCGCTCCGATCAGGGCCAACGCCGAGACCAGGCCGAAAGGCACGGGCGGGAGGAGGATTCTCCCGTCGTAATTCCAGGCCAGCGAGAAGTCGTGCCAGCGGAAATTATGGAAACTGCGGAAAAGCTTGGCGCCGACGAGGCGCAGGGTACGCCGCGGTTCGGCGCGGATCACCCTCACCGCCCGCTCGATCCAATAGGTGTTGACCTCGGCGATCGAAAGATCCTCGCCGGTCGCGGCCCGGGCCACCTGGCGATAGAACTCGTGCGCGCTGTCGGGCGCCGAGTGGGCATGGCCCGCCAAGTGCAGGACGGTCGGCGGATAAACCGCACTGGTGCCGCGCGATAGCGGGTTGTTGCCTTCGAAGAAAACCGTCCCCGGGTTCATCACCGGAGTCCGGGGATCCCCGGTGATCGCCGCCGCCCGCAGCATCAGCACCACCACCATGGCCGCCACCGGCAAGGCGAATGCTATCGCCCGCACGAGCAGGCGACGGCCGCGCGCGCCGCGCAGCCAGAGATACAGGGGTACCAGCAGGAAGACGGGGAGAAAGGTCGGTCGGGTGGCGAGGCCGAGCGCCGCAAAACCCCCGGCGATCCACGGGGAGGAGGGCCTCTCCTGCTCGACGAAGAAAAGCAGTCCCAGCAGGAAAAAAAGCAGACACGCCTCGGGCTCGAGGAAGCGCTGGTAAACCAAGACGTGACGGTCGACGGCCAGAACCACCACCGCCGCCGCCGCCAGGCGAGCGGAGAATCGGCGGCGCAACAACGCGAAAAGAAAACCCGCCGAAATCGCGATCAAAACGATCTGCAGCCAGTGCAGCACCGCCTCCGGCTCAGGGACGAGACGCTCCGCGGCGAGCGAAAGGTGGAAGTAAAACGGGCTGAAATCCATCAGTCGCACGACCGGCAACTCGCCGCTCAGATACTGCTCCGCGGCCAGGTTGTACTTGCGAAAGACCGCGGGAAGGTCAAACCCCACCGCCACCAGGGCGTGGAAGAGGAAAGTCAGAACCGCGATCCGCACCGGCCACGGCAGACGGAGAGCGCAGCGCACGGCGGCCTCACGCATGCGCCGGCCCCCCTCCCGAGCCCTCACCCCTCGATCCCCTCTCCCAGACAGGCCCTCCCTCCCCCCGGGAGAGGGGACGCCCCCTCCCTTGCCCGGAGGCCACAGCTCGATCTTTCCCACGCATCCTCCCCCTCTCCCGGGCGGGGGGAGGGCCTGTCTGGGAGAGGGGGCCAGGGGGTGGGGGTCCGGGAAAACGTGTGTGGGAGGGGGTCTTAGGCCGCGCCTCCAGCAGCACCAACCCGGCGATCCCCAGCACCGCGACCAGCCACGCGGCCCGCGTCGGACGCCGGTCGACCCACAATCGCACCCGATGCTCGCCCGCCGGAACCTCTACCGCCAGGCGATGGAAGTTGGCCGTCTCCGGCGCGGCCGGCTCGCCGTCGACCGCTGCGCGATAGATCGCCAGGTAGGCGCGCTGCACCACCAGAAAGCCACCGTCCGCAGACTCCACCGCCACCTCGAGCTCCTCGGTGGTATCGCTCAGAACCTCGACCTGAGCGCCGGAACGCCCGCGCTCGACGATCGCGGCCGGTCCGGGCAAGACCACCATCGTCCGGGGATCGAAGGCCGGATCCGTCAGCACTGCCAGGGCGGCATTCATCTGCGGTACCCGATGCACCGTGGTGGCCAGAGCGACCGGCGCCGCCGGGCGTTCGAGCTCATAGACGAAGAGCTCACCGCCGACGCGGGGCACGCGGGCGCGCAGGCGCACCAGCTCGCCCGCGGCGGCGGCGAGCTCCCGGTCCAACAGCAGCACGTCGACTCCGGAAGCCGCCAGCACCCGCACCCGCGCCGCATCCGGCATGAGCTTCATGGCCCGGGCCAGCGAAATGCTGAAAAAGGAGTCCAGTCCCTCGGGGGAGTTGTTGAACTCATAGCGCCTTCCCCAGGGGATGCCGGAGAAGGGATAGAGCTGCGCGAAATGGCTGCGCGCCAGCCACAGGGTGCGGGCGTCGGGGAACTCCGGCAGGGCGCTTAGCGGCTGCGGACCGAAAAGATCGTGAAAGCCGCCGTGGACCACCACCGCGTCCTCGGGCACCGCGGCCAGAAGCGACGGCGGTTCGACGTAGTGATCGAGATCGTCGGAGTCGTAGAGCGGCTGCAGAAAAAAGCACTGACCCGCCAGATGAACCGCCAGCAGGAGCGCGCCGCCCAGCGGCCGGTGGTTGCGGGTCAGAAGCAGAGCCAGGGCGAGAAGCCCGGCGATGACGAGAGTCATGAGACACAGCCCGGCCCAGCGCAGGCGCTCGTGGTCGAAAGCGACGCCTGCCAGCCGCTGCGGCTCGAGAACGCGCAGGCCCGCGCTCGCCGACGGCGCCAGGATCAGAAAGCATCCGGCGCCGAGGGCGAGGATCGCCGCCGTCCCCAGGAAAAGCGCCAGGCGCCGGCGTCGGTCGCCTTCGAGCAGCCGCTCGAAGCCGAGACCGCACAGCAGCGCGCCACCCACTGCCACCGCCAGCCAGACCTTGATCGGATAACGCAGCACCGAGGCCCCGGGCAAGCCGTAGAGCAAGCGCATGAGCGGATTCCAGGCGCCGAGCGCCACGAACGCTCCAGAGGCGACCACGGCCCAGGCCCACCAGCCGGCCCGGCCGCGCGGCCGGCCGCTGACCAGCACCAGACCGAAGCCGAGCAGACCCGGAGAAAGCGAGTAGTAAAGCGGCGGATTGCCGCCGTAGAAGCGCTGACCCCAGAAGCCGAAATCGGGTCCGCCGAAAAAAAGCGGCAGGAACCACTCGATCAGGCTGCGCGGATCCCAGCTCTGGGCCAGCATGGCCTGCGGCGAGTAGCTCCAATAGCCGCGGTACGAGAGCGGCAGGATGCGCAGGAACTCCACCAGCATCGGCGCTGCCAGCGCGCTGCCGAGCACCACGGCGGCGACCAGAAGCAGCGGCTCCTGCGGCCGGCGGTGATGGCGCGTGAACCCGGCAGTTGCGGCCAGGACGAGCGAGAGCGCGGCAAAGAACGGATCGCCCGCCAGCAGAAGCAGTGCCCACAGCAGGCCGACGGCGACCGAAGCGAGCCGCTGCCGCGCGCCGTCCCAGGCGACCAGACAGGCGGCGAGGAAAGCGGGCGCCAGCGCGGCCCCTGCGACCAGGTTGTAGAGGTTGAGCTGCGAGAACAGGAAGCCGCTGCCGGCGTAGCACACCCCCGCGGCCCAGGCCGCCGGTCGGCTGAGGCCCCAGGCCCGGCCGAGCCAGAAGCAGGCCGCCGGGGCGATCAGGAGATGCAGCCAGAAGTGGGCGTTCAGCGCCCACAGCGGCGAGGCGACGAGATAGAGCGCGTTGTCCGGGTAGAGGGGTACCGCGTTGGGATTTCCCACCAGCGGCTGCCCGCCGGCGCGATAGCGGTCGATCAGCGGCAGCTCCCCGCGGCGCAGCGACTCGGCCTGGCTGGCCTTCAACGGGTAGTGACTGGTGAGGACGTCGCGGACGTAGAGCGTCCGGGTGCCGAGGACGAGCGGCAGCATCGCCGCGGTGAGCAGCAGCAGAGTCGGTGCCACGTAGAGCAGACCGAAGCGTCTCATCGTCCGCGGACGTCCTTGCACGGCTTCTTGGAAACGCGTTTCCGTGACGACATCTCTATCTCTGCCTCCTACCCGCGGGAATGGGTCGGGCTATCGGCGGAGCGTATCAGGCAAAGGCTTCGTCCGGTACCTGGCCCGAGTCCCGAACGCCTTCCCGGAGCGGGTTTCCGGCCTCCGGCCTGGCCTGGAAGCGCTCGCGCCTCGACGAGCTCGCAGGCGAGGCCCGGGAATGGCTCGACGCGGAGCCCTTCGGCGCCGAATCTGGTATCATTGGTATCATTGGCACATGTTGAGGATTGGCAGCGCGGCCTCGTCGTTGAGGACTCCGAATGTCAGGCCCATGGGGCCGAGGCCATCGACGGCTGTCTGCGCCAGGGCACCGATTTCGGAGATCCGGGAATCGGGGCCGCGTAGTATCCCTGAAGGGATTGATCAAAATGAAAGAAGTAGCCGGGCGACCTCAGGATCTGGTTGACGCAGAGAAGCTGCGCACTACAAGCCATGAAGGAGTTGCGGAGGATGAATGAAAGTGAAACTCAAAACCCCATGAGCCCGGCGGCGGTGGACAGACGCCTCAGGGATCTTTCCCAGCTCTGGGAGTTCGGAATGACGATCAAGAATACCAGAAGACTCGGCAAGGTTCGTGATAGGGAAGCACGCTCGCCTGCCTCAACGTGGGATACACTCAGAGATGAGGCCCCCCATCGCAAGCACAAAAACGACGCCGGGGAGCCGGCCTTTGGCCGGAGCCCGCAAAACACTGGAGAAGATGATGAGATCTGAGCACTCCTTGTCAGTCCTGGTTCGCACGGCCCTCGTGGGGCTTTGCTTCGCCCTCACGATCCTGACGCCCGCCCTGCGGGCGGACCCGGTGGTCGAAACCCTGATCCTGTTTGACCCCGCAGTGCCCGAAACGCCGGAGAGCATCCGGTTCGACCGTTTCGACAACGCCTACATCACCCTGGCCTTGACCGGCGAGATCCGCAAGGTGGCCCGGGACGGCACCCAGTCGAGCCTCGCCTTCCTGCCCATCGGAGCGCCGTGCGGCGGCCTCTTTCCACCGCCCGCCGCCCTCGGCCTCACCTTCGACCGATGGGATCGGCTCTACGTGGCGGTATCCGCCTGCGATCCTTCGAACAGCGGCATCTGGCGGGTCGACAAGGACGACGGCACGATCGAGCTCCTCGCCAACGCCCCGAGCAGCTCGTTGCTGAACGGGATCGACGCGCATCGGGGTTTCCTCTACGCCGCCGATACTGCCGAGGGCCTCATCTGGCGGGTGCCGATAACCGGCGGCCAGCTCGAGGTCTGGGCCGACGATCCGCTGCTCAAGCCGCCGCCGGGCGCCGGGGCGCCGGGACCGAACGGGCTGCGCTTCTTCCGCGGTGAGATCTACGTCGCGGTCTCGGCGACCGGCAACATCATCGCCATCCCGATCGAGTGGGGCGGCAGTGCGGGCGAGCCGCGGATTCACGCCACGCTGCCCCCGGGCCAGGGCTGCGATGAGTTCGCGATCGACGTGCTCCGCAGGATCTACTGCACGACCGACCCTTCGAACACCCTGGTGCGCCTCGATCCCGACGGCACGACGGAGATCCTCCTCACCGCCGACGACGGCCTCGACGGGCCGACCTCCGCCACCTTCGGGCGGCGGGGCCGGAACCGCAAAAACCTCTACATTACGAACGCCGCGTTCCCGTTCTACACCACCACCTTCCGCCCCAGCCTGATGCGCCTGCGCCTGCGCGTCCCCGGCGCACCCTGAGGCACCCTGAGACGGCAGCCGCGTCGATGTCGCGGGGTGTAACTTTTTCCCGCTTGCCACGTATAGCCTAATGATCTAGATCATAGGACCACGATGAAGTACCGACTTGACCGTTCAAGTCCGATTCCGCTGTACCACCAGATCGCCGAGACCGTCCGCTGGAAGATCTCGACGGGCCATCTCCGGGCCGGAGAACGGCTGCCGCCGGTCCGCGAGGCTGCCGAAGCGTTCGGCGCCAACCGTCACACCGTCCGCCAGGCCTACCGGGAGCTCGCCCGGGACGGCCTGGTGGAGTCCCTCGGGCCACGAGGCACTTGGGTGATGGGCTGGAACGACACCCGTGGCCGGGGTGCCGGAGCCGCCGAGGAGCGGAGCTTCTTGGAGCGTGCCGTACGCGAAGCGAAGGAGCGGTTCGGGATGGGGCCGGAGGAGCTCCTGAGGCGACTCGCCGCCCACTTCTCGGCGGAGCCGCGTGCCGTGATCCATGTGTTGGAGTGCAGCGAGTCGCAGTGCCTCGACCATGCGGAGGAGCTCAGAGCCCGCTGGGACGTCGAGGTCCGCCCGTGGAGCCTGGAGAGCACCGGCGAGCCCCCGCCCGGGACCCTCGTCGCGACCTACTTTCACTATGCCGAGATCCTGAGGCGCTGGCCGCACCGCAAAGCCGACGTGCACTTCGTCGCCATCCAACCGGATCCCGAACTGGTGCCGCAGGTGGCGGGCATGCTCGGAAGTGACGCCCGCCTGATCGCCTGCGATTTCGACGAGACCAAGGCACGCAATCTGACGGCGGATCTGGCGGTGCTCTTTCCGCCCGAGCGCTTCCGCATCGACGTCTTGGTGGTCGAGAAAGCCGGCGACGCCCTGGCGCGGCCGGCCGATACCGCGCCGGTGTGCTTCGCCCCCAGGGTGTTCGCTGCTCTGACCGACCGCGAAAAAAACCACCCCCGCGCCGTCAAGGCGCGCTTCGTCATCGAGCCTCAGGCGCTCGACGATCTCGGCTCCCGCCTCGGCTGGAGATCCGCCGCGCGCTCGGCGCCTGATCCCCGAACCGCCAGATAAGGAGAAGACCCATGCACAACCGCCCTGAACGGAAACAAGCCCATCGTCGTTGCACCCGGATCGCGACGCTCGTCGTCGCCGGGCTGATCACCGTCGGCTCGGCCTCCGTGATCGCCTCCTCGGAGATGCCGAGCTACCGGCCTCACGCCGGCATGCTGCGCGACCCGGACGTCAGCGCCACCCACATCGCGTTCCGCTATGGAGACGACCTGTGGCTGGCACCGCGCGAGGGCGGCCAGGCCGTGCCGCTGGCCAGTCCGCCGGGTGCGGAATCCAGTCCGCGCTTCAGCCCCGACGGCCGGAGCTTGGCCTTCCTGGGTAACTACGACGGCGGCGTTGCCATCTACACCCTCCCGGTCGAAGGGGGCGAGCCGTTTCGCGTCACCTACCACCCCTTCCGCCCGCAACTCTGCGACTGGACGCCCGACGGCCGGCTGCTTTTCCACCGCAGCTCCGCGCACGGCCTGGGGGGCCGCCGAGAGCTGTTTACGGTGGCGCCGACCGGCGGTCTGCCGGAGCGGCTCCCGGTGCCCTACGGCGCCGATGCGGCGTTCAGCCCCGACGGGCAATGGCTGGCCTACTCGCCGAACACCACCCGCTACTACGCCACCTGGAAGCGGTACGTGGGCGGCACCGCCAGCGACATCTGGCTCTTCCACCTCGGCGACCATCGCTGGCGGACGATCACCGACTGGGAGGGATCCGACTCCAATCCGATGTGGCACCGCGAGACGCTCTACTACCTCTCCGACGCCGGCCCCGCGCACCGCTCCAATGTCTGGGCTTTCGACACCGCCACCGGCGTGAGCCGGCAAATCACCCACTACGCCGAGTTCGACGTCAAACAAGCGGCCGTGGGGCCCGGAGCCGACGGCGGCGGTGAGATCGTCCTGAGCGTCGGCAACGAGCTCGTGCTCCTCGATCTTGCCAGCGAGACGAGCCGCAGGCTCGAGGTGAAGATCCCCGGGGCTCGGCCCAAGCTCAGGCCCCGAACGCTGGACGTGAGCGAGGCCATCGGCGAGTTCTCGGCATCGCCCGACGCAACCCGGGTGGCGGTCGAGGCGCGCGGCGACATCTGGACGCTGCCGGCCGAACACGGAACGCCGCGTAACCTCACCCGCACCAGCGGCGTCGGCGAGCGCTTCCCGGCCTGGAGCCCCGACGGCCGCTGGATCGCCTTCTTCTCCGACCGCTCCGGCGAGTACGAGCTCCACATCGTGCAGAGCGACGGCAAGGGCGAGGAGCGCCAGCTGAGCTCCGGCAGCCACACCTTCTACGGCTTTCCCGTCTGGTCCCCCGACTCGGCCCACATCGCCTTTCTCGAGAAGACCGGCGACATCTGGCTCCACACTCTCGAGGGCAATCAGACCCGGCGCATCGCCACCGATCCCTGGGCCCGCAATCGCAATTCCCTCTCGTGGTCTCCCGACAGCCGCTGGATCGCCTTCGACCGCGCCTCGGAGGAGGTCGAGGATATTTTCTCCATCTGGCTCTACGAGATCGAGGCCGGCAAGAGCTACCAGGTCACGAGCGATTTTTACGATGACCGCCGGCCGGTTTTCGACCGTCGGGGAGATTACCTCTACTTCCTCAGCCTGCGCTCCATCGAACAGCCCCGCGGGAGCGAGCTCGAGTTCAGTTTCATCTATGAGAATACCGCCGTGCTCGTCGCGATCCCCCTGCGGGCCGCCGTCGAGCTGCCCTACCGCGCCAAGAGCGACGAACAGACGTGGGATGACGGCGACCCAGAGGACGAGGCCGCGGAGGAAAGCTCGGCCGCGGGCACGGACGAGGAGGACGACGCTGCGGCGAAGCGGATCGAGATCGATCTCGAGGGTTTCGAGGCCCGGGCATTCCAGCTTCCGGTCACGCCGGGTTCCTTCGGCGCTCTCGCGGTCAACGACAAGAATCAGCTGATTTACCTGCGCCGGTCCGCGCGTGGCGCCGCTGGGGGCTCAGCCGTCGTCCTGTTCGATTTGGAGGACGACGACCGCGAGGAGAAGACCATCGCCGAGGGCATCGCCGCGTTCGACCTCGCGGCCGGCGGCACCAAGCTGGTGGTGCGGCCGGAGGGAGGCTCGGGCCTGGTCCTCCACGAGGCCAAGGCCGGCGCCGAGGGCGAGCCGGTGGTGACCGCCGGCATGCTCGCCACCATCGATCCGCGCCAGGAGTGGCGACAGCTCTTCCACGATGCCTGGAGGCTTTTCCGGGACTTTTTCTACGACCCCGGCATGCACCGGGTGGACTGGGCGTCCGTACGGGATCGCTACGCCGGATTGCTCGAGGACTGCACCTCGCGCCGCGACCTTAGTTTCGTCATCGGCGAGATGATCGCCGAGCTCAGCGTCGGCCACGCCCGCATGGGAGGCGGTGCGCCGGTCGAGGCAGGGCCGGAGATGGCGGTGGGCATGCTCGGCGTCGACTATGAGCTCGATCAGGGCTTCTACCGCATCGCCAAGATCTACGAGGGCGCGTCCTGGGAGCTCGAGGGCCGCAACCCCCTGCGCGAGCCGGGGGTCGACGTCGGCGAGGGGGATTACCTGATGGCGGTCAACGGGGTGCCGGTGGACACGGCCAAGGACCCCTGGGCCTCGTTTCTCGGTCTCGTCGACCGCGAGGTGACCCTCACTCTCAGCCCCCGGCCAGGGACCGACTCGCAGAGGCGCGACGTCGTGGTCACGCCGCGGTCGCCCCGCTGGGAGTG
>Ga0180431_10006370_pt1 | contig 14021 bp, 11 predicted proteins | sample SS_ome_11_FD_132459 | JGI IMG/M metagenome (GOLD analysis project Ga0180431, IMG submission 132459) | Hypersaline lake sediment archaeal communities from the Salton Sea, California, USA - SS_1_MS_1 metaG | ecosystem: Environmental > Aquatic > Non-marine Saline and Alkaline > Hypersaline >... | reverse complement strand
TCGGTGAGTCATGGTTCTTCCTCCCTTTTTTAAGATGTTTTTTCCATTATCCATCTTAACAGGAAGTCCATGACTCGTCACTTACTAACTCATCACCTGTCAACACTTTTAGTGACTAGAGCAGTTTACGTAGAAGCATCCGAGCACGCAAGCCTTTATCTTACAAGCCTAAAGAACTACAATTTAAAATACAGTAGAAAAAGAAAAATTGATACATGGGGTATGAAGGAGAAGAATTTGATCAATTACCAAGAAGATCCAAATGTAAGAAACCTGGAAATTGAATTCAAGTTCAATAATTGGTTCAACAAATGACTTTATACCAAGACCCGTTTCAAATCGAATTTCATACCCCGACACAACTTTCTCTTCCCTTGCCTATCCAGTATAATACAAATCGAAATTCACTTTTTAAGATTCCCCAGCCTCAAATTAAGGCCGGACATAGTTCAAACAAACACAGGGACAAAACACCAACTTATCTCAATTAAAGAAACCACTTTTCAAGAAACAAAGTATAAAAATCAAATCCTATCTACTGCACCGATTTACCACTCAACAGAACCATTGTAATCGAAGTCATCTCAAGATAAAGAGCAATGTAAATTTTTCGTAAATTTTCCCTTGACAAGACAACCTGCGCTTATATATGATATTATTGGTGACTGGGCGGTCGGTCATTCACCAAGGTCGAAATAGATATCTACCTGATTTACCGCCACTCCAATATCAGTAGAGACTCGATCGATTTAATCAGTAAACAGGGCCTTAAATAATATGCCTAAAGAGACATTCAACATCATAAGCGACGAAAAGCGCGGAAGACTCTACTCCGCCGCGGCCCGGGTTTTCGCCCGGGAGGGCTTCGAAAAGGCGAACATGAGGGAGATCGCAAAAATAGCTGGCGTATCCAAGGGCTCTCTCTACGATTATTTCGAGAACAAGGAAGACCTCTACCTCTCCGTCTCCACCCATGCAATCGCCGAGTCGAGAAAAAACATCGACTCGATCATCGACGACAAAAAGGACTTCTTCGATCAATTGAAGGACATCTTTCATCAGGGACTGAAGTTCGTGACGAAAAACCGGGAGTACGCCCAGCTCTACGCAAACATATCCTCCTGCGGGATGGAGGACTTCGCTAAAAAGCTGACCCTAAAGGTGGAAAAGCACACCTCCGACTACTACAAGAACGCGCTTAAAAAAGGGGTCGACGACGGGACCTTAAGACCGAATATCGATATTAACTTGGCGGCGTTTATAATCAATAGTCTTTACCTTATCCTGATGATATCGGTGGTCTCGGAGCACTACCGGATAAGGCTGGGGGAATATCTCGAGATAGAAGACAATGCGGTGGAGGGGGAGATCGAAAATAAGATTGACAACCTCGTGGAGATAATCCGCTCCAGCCTCGAAAACAGGGCGAGGAATCGTTAACCACTGAGACCTATGTGCACTCCTCCTTATGCACCGGCCTCATATATTGAGCTTTTATACTTTACTCTGATCGAAAACTACAGATAAAGGCGGAGGATAATAGATGTTTGACTTTAACGGAAAGGTCGCCCTCGTCACGGGCTCCGGGAAGAAAAACGGTATCGGATTTGGGATAGCGAAGAAGCTCTCCGACTGCGGGGCCACCTTGGTCATCTCCGACGTCTGCAAGGACATCGGCGCAAAGGACTACACCAGGATCGGCACCGAGGATGAGCTGATGGAGCTCGCCGGAGAGATAGGGGGACGCGGGCTCGTAATCGACGTCGTCGATACAGACACGATCGAAAGCGCAGTGGCTTATATCAAAAAGGAGTTCGGTCACCTCGACTTCCTCGTCAACAACGCCGGCGCTGCGCCCTCCCCCCAGTACCTCCAGTACATGGACCTCAATATGTGGCACAAAACCATGAACATAACGCTAAACGGCACCCTCTACGTCATAAGGCACATGCTGCCCCTGATGACCCGGGAGGGAGCCGCCATAGTCAACACAGCGTCGAGGGCGGGCAAAAGACCCAGGGCCTTCGTGGGCGCATACTGTGTCTCGAAAGCGGCTGTCATAATGCTGACGAAGGTCCTCGCCCAGGAGGTCTGCCACAGCGGAATAAGGGCCAACGCCATCTGTCCCGGGCAGATAGACACAGACCTCGAGCGTTGGGGCTGGGAGCTGGAATCGAAAGTGCTCAACAAGGATATGGAAAAGATCATCTCCGACGAGAAGGAATCGATACCACTCAGGAGGATCGGCACGACCGAAGAGGTCGCCGACCTCGTCGCCTTCCTCCTGTCGGACGAGGCCCGCTACATCACGGGGCAGGCAATCAACATAGACGGCGGCCAGCTCATGGAGCTGTAGAAATTTTAATTTAGATACAAAACTGGAGGGAAAAAATGGCAGTAGAAAGCGCAAATTCAAACAGCGATGACAGGATGGTCACCGGGGGCGAGCTCGTGGTGAGGGCCCTCGAGAAGAAAGGCGTAAAATATATCTTTACCTTAAGCGGCGGACACATCGCCCCCATATACCAGCATCTCATGGACTCCGACATAAAGTTGGTTGACACGAGGCACGAGCAGGCGGCGGTCTTCATGGCGGACGCCTACGCCAGGCTCACCGGCGAGGTCGGCGTGGCCCTGGTCACCGCCGGGCCGGGCTTCACCAATGCGCTGACCGGAATCGCCAACGCGAAAATGGCCGGAAGCCCTGTGCTTCTCATCTCCGGCAGGATCGGACTCAGGATGGAGGAGAGGCTCGACCTGCAGGAAATCGCCCAGCGGGAGGTAATCGATCCGATCGTCAAGTGGTCGAAGCTGGTCACCAGCCCAGCGAGGATCCCGGAGTTCATCGACATCGCCATGAAGACGGCGATCTCCTCGAGCCCCGGCCCTACGTTCATAGACCTCCCGGTAGACGTCCAGGGGGAGACGGTTCCCCTCTCATCCGTCAAGTTTCTCGACTCCCCGTTTCCCCTGAGAGCCGGGGGCGACCCGAAGTCGATAGCGGAGGCGGCGAAGATCATAGAAAAATCGGAGAGGCCGATCGTAATCGCCGGGAGCGGTGCGGTCTTCTCAAACGCGGATAAAGATGTACTGGGGTTCGTCGAGGCCACGGGTATTCCCATATTCACCCTCTCGATGGGAAGGGGCATAGTCCCTGAAGACCACCCCCTCTCCTTCGGCCCGGCTGTAATAATAAGGCCGGGGGCCGCCGGCTCCGCAATCACCCGGGCAGATTGCATCATCCTCCTCGGAACGAGGATAAACCTCTACACGATGTACGGCGCCCTCTTCCCGCCTAATGCCAAGATCATCCACGTCAACATCGACCCGGTCGAGATCGGCAGAAACAGGGACGTCAGCGTCGGGATAATGGGGGACGTCGGGGTCGTCTCCGATCAGCTTAAAAGGGCCCTCAAGGGAAAGGTAAAAGCGGACAGGTTCTCCTCCTGGGTAGAGGAGCTGAAAAAGGAGGAGGAGTTCAGCTTTGACTCCGTGAAGGGAGATATAACATCGGACAAGGTACCGATACACCCCCAGAGGCTGATGAAGGAGATAGACGAGTTTCTCGGAAAGCAAGGGATAGTCACCGCCGACGGCGGCGACACCCAGACCTGGATAGGTATGACGAGGAGGTCCTTCGGCGCGAGGCGATTTCTCGAATCCGGGATGTTCGGGTGTCTGGGCGTTGGAATACCGTTTGCCGTGGCCGCAAAGCTCTTGAATCCTAAAGAGAAGGTAATCTGCGCCACAGGGGACGGATCCTTGGGATTTAACTTCATGGAGATAAACACCGCCATGAGGTTCAAACTCCCCATCGTGATCGTGGTCTCCAACGACCTCGGCTGGGGGATGATCCGCCACAGCCAGAGCCTGAAGTTCGGCCCCGGCAAAAACATAGCGACGGAGCTGGGCGATATTGACTACCACAAGATGGTGGAGGCGATGGGGGGCTATGCCGAGAGAGTGACCAAGCCGGAGGAGATCAAGCCGGCCTTAAAGCGCGCCTTCGACTCCGGCAAGGTGTCCCTCATAAACGTGATGACCGACCCGGATATAATAAGCCCCGGGAGCTACGCCCTTGCCACAATAGCGGCCTCGGGATATTAGGATGAATCTCCAGGGAGCCAAGGAGCTCTACAAGAAGAGAAAGGACGTCATTTTCTTCGCCCTCGCGATAGCCGCCTCCATCGCCTTCTACCTCGCCCCCCTCCCCGATTACCTGACCTTTGGGGAGAGGGTCATCGAGCTTTCCCACCAGGGGCGAATCTGCATGTCGCTTCTGGTCTTCGCCATAGTGCTGTGGGTCACCGAGGCGATCCCCTTTGCGATAACCTCCCTCATCGTCATGGTCCTGATGCCGCTTCTGGGCGTCACCGAAGGGCTGGAGGTCGCAATCAAAGGGGGGACGATTACTATCAGCGGCGCCGCCGCGGGGCTCAAGGAGATGGTCAAGATGAGCTTCGGAAACAGGCTCTTCATCTTCTTCCTCGGCGTCTTTATCCTGTCGGGGGCATTTATCAAGTCCGGCCTGGGCGAGAGGCTCACCCACTGGCTCATCCTACTCGTCGGGACGAACACCCGCATGGTGATCCTCGGCTTCATCTTTATGGGGACGGCGCTTTCCATGTGGATCACCGACATGGCGGTATCGGCGCTGATGGTTCCCCTGGGGGTAAGCATCCTGAAGTCCTCGGACATAAAGCCGAACGAGGGCAACTTCGGGAGGGCGCTCATGATCGCCTGCTGCTGGGGGGCGGTCTTCGGCGGGATAGGCACGCCGGCCGGCTGCGGGCCGAACCCTATCGCCATCGAGTATCTCAGGAAGCTCGCCGGTGTGGAGATATCTTTCATCGACTGGATGAAGATAGGCGTCCCGGCATCGCTCATTCTCGTACCCGTCGGGTGGCTCGTCATCACGACTATCTTCCCGCCGGAGATCAAGGTGCTCCCGCTGAAGAAGGGAGAGATAAGGGAGAGGCTCAAAAGGATCGGCCCCCTGACGAAGGACGAGATTTCGACCCTGATCGTCTTTGTCGCCGTAATCACGCTCTGGCTTACCGGCGATCTTATCAAAGACCTCACCGGCGGCGGGCTCGTCCTCTCCATGGAGATGGTCGCCCTGGCGGGGGGTCTCGTCTTTTTCCTCCCCGGGATAAGGCTCTTCAAGAGCTGGAAGGAGGCGGAGCCTCTGATGAACTGGGACGCCATCATCCTCGTCATGGCGTCGCTTTCGCTGGGGCTTATGATGTACGAGACGGGCGCCGCCCGCTGGCTCGCCTGGGTGCTGATGGGAAAGATCTCGATCTTCCGCCTCGTCGTTCAGATCGCGATCGTAATTGCCGCGGTCCTCGTGATGAAGCTCTTTCTCGCCTCCAACACCGTAACGGGGATAATAATCATACCGCTTCTTATAACGCTGGCGGGCGACCTCGACATCGCCCCATGGTTTCTCGTGGCTCCCGCGGCCTACACGGCGTCTCTCGGCGTGATCCTCCTTACCCAGTCGCCCACGAACATCATCCCCTTCACGTCCGGCTACTTCAGCGCGAAAAACTTCGCCCTCTCCGGAACGATCCTGACCGTTGTGATGGTCGCCTTCTTGACCGCAGTGTTCGTCTTCATCGGGCCGCTGACCGGGATGTACAGTTTTTAGACCGAGGTTTTTGATATCGGGAAAGCCGGATGGATTGGATCAAGCTTGAGGCGGAAAAAGTGAATCTTTTTATCAGGGGCGGATTTAAATCCGCCCTTTTATTTTCTGGTTTTTTACGACTTCGACTGCTTGATCTGCGCGCTCAAGTTTATAAGCGGGGAAAATGTCATCATGGTTACCAAAATCGATTTGATATTCAACCGGAAAGGTGTTCTGCTATTCTACAAGTTTTTATATAGGCCATTTTCCCCGTCTCATTAACATGAGAGAAGAATCTTTAAAGAATTTTGTCAAGGGCGACCCAAAGGGTCGTCGCCTTTGGCGATCGTGACCCTTGACAAAATTCAAGATTCTGCTACTCCTAACTTCAATATTTATACCATTTTCCAATTCTTATCTCTTTTTGCGATTTAGACTGCTTGATCTACACTGAAGTCTCTACGCGGAGAAAATAGCAAGTTCTCAACGACTCTTCCAGCCCCCAACAAAGACAACCGGCGGCCCGAACCGCTCTCACTCCCCCCTCGCCTGAGGAAACCTCCCGAAGATCACGGTATCGCACTCCGGGCACCTGTCGCCGCCCACGAGGCACGACTCCTCGAAGGCCCCTTCCCTCCTCCTGATGACTGTCTCGCCGCAGCCGGGACAATAGGTGTTCTCCCCCATGTGGTGGCTCACGTTGCCGAGGTATGGGTAATGAAGCCCCTCATCCACCGCCATTTTGTATATATTTTCAAGGAGATCGGCGGGCGTCTCCGGCGTGTCCAGCAATTTATAGTGCGGGAAAAACCTCGTGATGTGCCAGGGCGTATCCGGCCCCATCTCCTTTACTATCCACCGGGCCAGGGCTTTAAGCTCATCTATATCGTCGTTCACGCCGGGAATCACGTTCGTCACGAGCTCCACGTGCATACCCCATTTCTCCTTCGCCCGCAGAACCACCTCTAATATTCCCCTGTAATCGAATATGCCGGCGATCTCCCTGTAGGCCCTCTCCGAAAAGCCCTTGATGTCCACCCTGAACGAGTCGAGGTACGGGCCTATCATGTCGAGCGCTTCTATCGTAATGTACCCGTTGGTGACCCAGTTCGTGTAAAGCCCCACCCCCTTCGCCTCCGCCATAGACCTCTCGGCGTACTCGACCCAGAGCGTCGGCTCGTTGTAGGTAAAGGAGATCCCGAAGGCGCCCTCCCTCTTGGCGATCTCCACGAGGAGCTCCGGGGAGACCTGCTCCGTCTCCCTCTTCGGCCCCCCCATCACCCTCTCCCCCCCCTCCGGGAAGAAGCCGTCCCCCTTCAGGTCGGCGGTGGCGCAGGCGATCTCCCAGTTCTGGCAGCCGGGGCACCTGAAGTTACACCCCACAGATCCCACAGAGAGCCATATCGACCCGGGATAAAAATGATACATCGGCTTTCTCTCTATCGGGGAGACCATCATGGTCGAGACGCGGCTATAGGTCAGGCTCATCAGCTTTCCCCCCTTGTTGAGGCGCGTCCCGCAGTAGCCCAGCTCACCCGGGGGGATATGGCACCTCCTCCTGCAGACTCTACAGACGACCCTGTCGTTTTCCACCTTTGTATATAGGGAGGCGTGATGCATCGTTTTTATGCTTCCTTTAAGTTGAATGTGATATATTATATCGAAAGTTAGGGGGTGTCGAGTTTTTTTTGAAATATCCGGGGCGTTGTGTTATTTTATATATTGAAGGAATTGACCTAATTAATCGCCCCGCCCTTTAGCAGTGCGGCTTTGATAATGGAGAAAAGATTTTTCGATTTCTGGATATTCTCGCTCAAGGGCTACAGGTCCGCCGCCGACGAGTGGAACAGAAAGGGGAAACAGCTGGCCGAGGCGGGCGAGCTTAACGAGGCGCTCGAGTGTTTCAACATGGCGATAGCCATCGAGCCGTGCCACGGGGAGTCCTACTATTACAGGGGTAAAGTCCACTTCGCCTTCGCCATGTATGACGAGGCGCTCGAAGACTACAGAAAAGCCCTGAAGAACGGATACGAGGGTGCCGAAAAGGCCTACAACGAGCTGTTGAGGCTGTACAGGGGCGCCGTGATTCAAAAATAGTATTTGCGCGTGCTTCAGGATAGATATTTTTATAAAATCCATATTTTTGAGAGAGCAGGTTTTTTATGAAAAAGAAGGTGCTTGTAACGAGGAGGATACCGAAGGCGGGGGTCGAGATACTTGAGCAGAGATATGATGTCTTAGTAAACGACGGGGAGACCCCCCTGAAGAAAAAGGCGCTGATCAAAAGGGCTTCGGACTGCGACGGCCTCCTGACGCTCCTTACCGACAGGATCGACGCGGAGGTAATAGACTCCCTGCCGGGGCTCAGGGGGATCGCCAACTACGCCGTCGGCTTCGACAACATCGACATCACGGCCGCCACGAGGCGGGGGATCGCCGTGTCCAACACCCCGGGTGTTCTCACCGACGCCACGGCGGACCTGGCAATGGCCCTCGTCTTCGCCGCTGGAAGGAGGATCGCCGAGGCGGACGCTTTCACCCGAAGCGGCAGGTGGAAGGGTTGGGGGCCGACCCAATTCTTAGGCGCTGACATATACGGGGCCACGATCGGAATCGTCGGGATGGGAAACATCGGGCGGGCCGTGGCGAGGCGGGCGCACGGCCTCGGCATGAAGATCGTCTATCAGAACGAGGAGAGGGTCAAAGAGATCGAGAGGGAGCTCAAGGCCAAATACCTCCCCCTGGATGAGCTCCTCTCGTCGGCGGACTTCGTCACTCTCCACGTCCCGCTGACCGATGAGACCGAACACCTCATCGGCGAAAGGGAGCTAAAAAAGATGAAGAAGACGGCGCATCTCATAAACACCTCCAGGGGAAAGGTGGTCGAAGAGGCCGCCCTTGTGTCCGCCCTCAAAAAGGGGGAGATCGCCGGGGCGGGGCTAGACGTCTTCGAGAACGAGCCGGAGATAAACCGCGGTCTCCTAAAGCTCAAGAACGCCGTTATCCTCCCCCACATTGGAAGCGCTACACGGACGGCCAGGACGAAGATGGCGACCATGGCGGCCGAAAACCTGACCGCCATGCTGGAGGGGGGAAAAATCCCAAACCTCGTCAATCCGGAGTATAAGAAGAACATCAAACAATAAACATCCCAACAGGAGGTTTTCCGATGCGGATTCGTAACGAAGAAAACGGGTTCCTTATCAGGCTCGACCTGGGAGAGCCTCTCCTCGACTCGATAATCGACTTCGCAAAAGGGCATGGGATCGAGGCCGCCTTCCTCTGGGGGCTGGGCGCGGTGAAGGGAGTTACCCTCGGCTACTACGACATCGAAGACAAAAGCTATGAAAAGAACGGTTACGACGGGACATGGGAGCTCGTATCTTTTACCGGAAACCTCGCCCGAACCGACGAGGGGGCGTTCGTCCACGCCCACGCACTTTTGTCGAACAGCGCGAACGAGACGATCGGCGGGCACGTATTTTCGATGGCGACCGCCGCCACCGTGGAAATCTACCTGATCCCGTTAAAACCGGGCCTCAGTAGGAAATACGACGAGACAACCGGCCTGAATCTGCTAGACATATGACCGGGGGCATCATGGATTCCAAAGGGGGAAACAGGAAAGAGACTATTGAAAAAGTCGGGAGCGCCTCCCCCCTCCTATGGATAAACGACCGCCTAAAGAGCGCCTCAGACGTCCTGCCCCGCCTTCCCCTCTCTTTTTCCGACATCGTAGACGCCGGGGAGCGCCTTTCCCGCTTCGCGCCCCTCATATCGAAGATTTTTAGCGATACGAGAGTGGCGGGCGGGATAATAGAGTCGCCGCTCATTACTGTTCCAAACCTCAAGGAGATGATCTCCCAAAAGTCCGGCGTGGATATAAAGGGCCGGCTCTTCATCAAGGGGGACCACGCCCTGCCGATCGCTGGCTCCGTCAAGGCGAGGGGCGGGATTTACGAGGTGCTCCACTTCGCCGAGGCGCTGGCCGTCGAAAACGGGCTTTTGAAGAAAACCGACCCCACAAAAACATATCTGAAAATCCTCGATGACGATATCCAGGGCCTGTTTAAAAAATACACAGTTTCCGTTGGGAGCACGGGAAACCTCGGGATAAGCGTAGGTGTGACGGCCGCGGCGTTGGGGCTGAACGGCACGGTCCACATGTCCTCGGAGGCGAAGGAGTGGAAGAAGAGCTTCTTGAGGGACAGGGGGGTCACGGTCGTCGAGCACGAGGAGGACTACACCCGGGCCGTCAGGGCGGGACGGGAGGAAGCCGAAAGCGACCCCCACACATATTTCGTGGACGACGAGAGCTCGAGGCACCTCTTTTTGGGGTACGCCGTTTCTGCGCCGAGGCTTGAACATCAACTGAGCGAAGCGGGTTTGACCGTCGACTCCGATCACCCCCTTTTCGTCTACATACCGTGCGGTGTCGGCGGGGCGCCGGGTGGAATCACATTCGGCCTTAAACATATCTTCGGAGACGACGTCCACACATTCTTCGCGGAGCCGGTCTGCGCCCCCGCCTTTCTGTTGGGTATGCTTACCGATTTCAGGGAGGGGGTATCCATCTACGACGTGGGCCTTAACAACGTCACCGAGGCGGACGGTCTTGCCGTGAGCAGCCCCTCGATCCTTGCGGGATCGACCGTGAAAGACCTCGTCTCCGGCCTATTCACGGTGACGGACGACGACCTGTTCCGCTTCCTTCACATGCTCTGGTCAAGCGAGGGGATAAAGGTCGAGCCCTCCGCCACGGCGGGATTCATGGGGCCGATATATCTGTTTAAAAACCTTTTCAAAGACAATGCCTGCATCGATTACATAAGGAAAAACGGCCTGGAGGAAAAGATGGAAAATTCGACTCATATCCTCTGGAGCACCGGCGGCTCCCTCGTTCCGGAGGCGGAGTATATAGAATTTCTCGAGCGGGGAAGGAAGGTCGACATATAAACCGCTTGGGCGAAATCGTATTGACAGCCTCCCCCCCCTTTGTTATTCTCGAAAAGGGTGTCGCTGTTTTTTGAACAGCCCGTGGATTTTTAAACCGATATGCGGGCGGAAGGGCCGACCTTAAGGCCGGAGAGGAGCAATCGATGAAGATAGTCTGTCCCGAGTGCGGATTTACGGGAAGGATAAAGGAAGACGAGGTTCCCGGCCCCGGGGATACGGTTGGCTGCCCGAAGTGCAAGTTCAGATTCACCCTCGATCTGGACGCCGATCATCCCGACGGGGGGGTTGAGAGGGCCGACGAGTCGGAGATCAGCCAGACGCCGATTCTCGACTCGATCGGGGATCCGACGTGGGACTCCGGTATCAATAAAAACGGGAAAAGGAAAAAAAGTAAAGCCAAAAGGGACGACAGAAAGAGAGGGGACAAAACAAAGTACGACGCTAAAAATATGATACTTGTCTCGATCGCGATCCTGTTGGCCGTAAGCGCAGGCTTTGTCCTGGGGAGGGGTATAAAGAGCGCCCCGCCGAAAGGACCCGCCACGCCCCCAAAAGTCGTGAAGAAGGAGGAGCCGAAGAAGCCGGCCCCGGCCCCCTCCGAAGAGGCGGAGGATGAAAAGGTTAAGAAAACCAAGGACGTTAAAGAAGCACCTATACCCTTTCCGCTCCCCTCGGTTCCCGGGGCCGAAGATGATACGGACAATATGCTTCACGGCATCGACTGGGACAACTACACCAGCGACGAGTACTTCAACATCAGCGAGATAGACAGCAGGGTAAAGGAGTGGCGGGAATCGAACCTGACCGACATCCAGAAGGAGATGGAGGTTAAGAAATACGCGGAGACCTTTCTGGGGAAAAACCTGAACGGCCACCTCGTAATAAAGGAGGTCAGAAGGAGATACTTCAAGGGCGGCGGGTCTCCCGGCGCCAACGACACCTTCCCGGATGAATCCTACAAGTACGTAATAAAGGCGGTATCGGCCGAACCGGTCTCCCAGTGGGAGCACGAGCTTTGCGATGTGCTCATCGGCATGAAGGATGATCAGAATTTTGCGGCAACGCTCAGAAAAGGTGGAAAGATCTACGTGGAGGGGATTGTATATTCGTGGAGGATGTCGGGGGGGACCTACGACATATATCTCGTGAACAGCAGGGTAGAACTGCTGGATTGAAATTGAGTGGTTGTTCTCAGGGATAAAGAGCGGGGTGACAGAAAATTTTCAATGCTTAATATTGATTTTTAAAGGATACCGCATTTTCTAAGTATAAAGGTTGATTTATAAATCCCACATGCGTATGTATTGATTTTCACCTTATGCCTTAAAGTTATATTGGTAACCGTGGAAATGGCTTAATAAGCAGAGCAGAAGGTCTTGATTGAGTATTCAATAATAAAGGGACGATATTAGTATAAGGGCCGTCGGCCCTTGAAAGACCCACACAAAAAAACCCGCCGACCTCATATAGAGGCGGACGGGCTTCTAAAACCGAGTAACCTTAAACCTAACCAACCCTATTTAAAAACAGGCCAATCCCCCAACTCACGCTCCCAACTTTACCAGCCCCCATTTCGACCAACTCCATTAAAATCGGCCGACCCCTCAATAATCGACCGACCCCCCCAAGAATTGACCGACCCTAAAATTGACCGACCCCCCCTTGTTTTAATGGTGGCGGTGCAGGGAATTGAACCCCGGACACTGCGGATATGAGCCGCATGCTCTAACCATCTGAGCTACACCGCCTTAAAAGCTCAATTCGTATATCAAGACTCCGCTGCTTGCGGGAATGAGCTTTGTCATCTCGAAGGAGAATACAACCGCAACAATCAGCTCGTCTATACCGTCGGAATCGACGTCCTTGAGCTGGTAATCGGCGATATATCCGTCAATCAAGCGCGACTGCCAGTTCTCAGAGAGGTTTATACCGTCCCATGAGAGGTTGTATATCTCGCTTGTCTCGTAAAGCCTGAACTTTTCCGAGAGGTTCATGGTTTCCGAGATATTTTTACAGACCAGGACCTCGAATGAGCCGTCGTGGTTGAGATCCGTGATGAAAACTCTCGACTGGATGTAGACCTCGCCTTTTTCGAGACCGGTGGAATCCCCACCTTTCTCTATCCTTTCTTCCTTCTCCCTTGTATTGAAGTAGTTTACAGTCCCCCCCCAGTAGTCTTTGGTACTCCACTGTACTTTTCCGTCAATCCCCATGATATTCAGATGATTGAATTTGTCGAGCTTTACGAGCTCCGGTCTTCCATCGTAGTCTATATCGACGGGGAGAGTCGTACCGTAGATTTCAGTCCCCCTTGGAAAATCGAGGGCCGTCCCTTCTACGTACTCTCCGTTTTTATACTCCACCCTGTAAAGGGGCCCAAAAAACGAGCTGTCCATCGCCATCTTTTGCGCGAGGAGTATCGGTTTCCTTTTCGGAAGCGTAAACATCCTGAAAAAGAGGGGTATATTGCTGTCGATCCGAACGAGCTTTTTGGCTTTGGGATTATATTCTACAACGAAGGAGCTCAACCTCCCCTTGCTTACGCTTGTGATAAATATCTCATCGATCCCGTTATTGTTGAGGTCCATGATATCTATGGCCAAAAAGTTATTCACGGGGCGTCCTGAAAACTTTTTAAAGAGCTCGAACTCATCTTTACCCCGCTTGTAGACCCAAAGATCATTTCTGTCGATCACCACCGTCTCATTCATCTTGTCTCCATCGATATCACCGACGTCGACGCCTTTGATCTGGATCTTCCAGAAGGGGCTCTTTCTAAAATCGGTCTTTGACATGAGGTCCCTTGTGGAAAAGATGAAATTCGGGTTTTCGGCCTGAAGCCCTTTATAGCCCGCCACGCCTTCTGCGGGGACATACCCCAATATCTTGAAGTTCATGTTTCTTGCAAATTCATTGATCTTGGGGATGAGGGAATCCATGCCGCTCCCCTGGGCATAGACGGCCGTTGAGCGCTCCTTTTTCTTCACGTCGTACATCTTGGCGTCAAGAGAAAAGGTCTCTCCGAGCTTGGTCAAGACCCCGAAGACGACGTAGTCCGCCCCGAGCCTTTTGCCCAACGCCACGGCGCCCTCCGTGGTGAGGGAGGCGCCTTTGTCTTTACCGAGGGCCTTCTCGACGGTTGTCATTTCAATTACAGAGATGGTCTCATCCACGGAGAGACGGGATGCGAGCATACTGAAGATCGATCCCTTCAGGTAGTCCAGTTTTTCGGGACTGTTGATCTGGAAGGGAACTATGGCAACCCTCTTATTATCTTCTCCTGCACCAAGGGTTACAAAGGAAAGGGTAAAGATTAAAGCCAAAACAACTAAGGTTGTATATTTTATACCCTTAAAGCGGACGCTATTGATTCTCCTATCATTTTTACTCATGGTAATCCCCAATACAATTCTTTTAATTGGAGGAATATATC